>Ga0315538_1000201_pt1 | contig 39320 bp, 53 predicted proteins | sample SalMarSW160230MG_2_FD_203834 | JGI IMG/M metagenome (GOLD analysis project Ga0315538, IMG submission 203834) | Salt marsh sediment microbial communities from the Plum Island Ecosystem LTER, Massachusetts, United States - Salt Marsh Sediment SW1601-230 ...
ATGGACAAGTAACTTTTCTTCACCCACAGCCCCATATGGATATACATGTGCCTGATAGTCGGGGGGGGGGGGGGGATACCAGGTATGAAAATTTTAGAAATAAACTCTTAGATTAGGAGGAAAAAGAAGATGACAATTACATTTAATAATATTCCAACGAATCTACGTACTCCAGGGGCCTATCTCGAAGTTGATAATTCAAGGGCACTTAGAGGATTGATTCAAAATCCACATAGAGCTTTGATTATCGGTCAAAAAATTGGTCATGCCTTCACTCCTGCTGCCCAAGTCGGCGCTGCTGATAATGATGTCATAATGGCGATTACAAATGATAATCTTGCAGATGGTTTTTTTGGAATTGGGTCTCCTGCTGCTCGGATGTGTAATATTTTCAAAGCAAATAATCCTAATACAGAATTGCATGCATTAGCTCTTGCAGTTTCAACAGGAAATGTTCACGCAAGTTGCGATCTTGACTTTTCATGTGCTATGAATGATACTGCCGCATCTGTTGCGGGTACATATTATCTGATGATTAATGGTCTGACATGTTATGTTGACATTGAAGTGGGTGATTCTGGTGCTGCTATTGCTACTAATTTAGAGGCAATAATCAATTCAATGGATGAACTTCCTGTCTGGGCGTCAGCGTCTCATTATCTTGGTGTTGGAAGCCTTGGTCATCTAAATCTTGAAGTAATGTATTCTGGTACTTTAGGCAACCAGATGGATATCCGGACTAATTATTATCAAGGCCAGGTTTTTCCTTCATGTTTTAGCTTGTCTGTAGAAAGGAATAGTGGCGGTACGACTGGTGGGTCTGTTTTATCATTTGCCACTGCCACAGGAACGGTGCACCTTGATAGTGCATGGGCATTAATTGATAATGATCAATATCATTATATTATCCAACCATATACAGACGATACGAATCTAACAGCAATAGAAGATGAGCTTGAAGATCGGTTTTTGCCCTTGAATGATCTACAGGGGCATGGGTTTGCAATGATCCGAGATTCTCATACAGGGTTGACAACAAGGGTTGCGGCAACTGCTGCCGGTGGCGGCAGAAACAGCCCGCATAATACAATTATGGGGGCCACTGGCTCACCAAACGGAGTAGAGGAATGGGCAGCGGCACTTGGGGCGGTAGCTGCCTGGAATCTTAATAATGACCCAGCCAGGCCATTGCATTTTTTGAAACTTAAAAATCTTTTGCCTCCTAAGATTGAAGACCGTTATTCAAGGGCAGAAAGAGATATTCATCTTTATGATGGGGTTGCAACTTTCATAGTAGATACTGGTGGCAATGTGGTGATTGAGAGATGTATTACAACATATCAGAGAACGGATCTTAATACCCTTGATCCGAGTTTTCTTGATATTCAAACACTTGCAACGTTAGGCGAGATTCGTTATCAATACAAAGCAAGGATGGCTTCGAGATTTATTATACCAAGATTCAAGCTGGCCGACAATACTTTTCCAGTGCAGCCAGGTAGTTATGTTGTGACACCAAACACTGTTAAGCAAGAAACTATTGCCTTATTCACGTTGTTGCGAGATAAAGGGTTGATTGAAAACTTGGATGAATTTATAGACGCCCTTATAGTTGAGCGGGACCTCACAGACAGGAATCGGGTTAATGTGCTCATTCCTTGTGATTTGATAAATGCCTTCAGAGTTTTGGCAGGGAATATTCAATTTATCCTGTAAAGTTAAAAGGTAAGATAAAACAGATTATTAGGCGACTTAATAGAAGGCCAACTGTTCTTGAAATAAAATTCAATTGCACTTTGGCCTTTTTATTTTAACAAAGGAGGAAAAAGAAAATGGCTGGAAAAATCACGGGAAGAGTAGAAGTTTTAGTGGATGGAAAGCTTCTGTTGAATAAAGCAGGAGCAAAGGCAGTTGGCATTGGCATCTCAGGGCAACCGAATTTTGAATTGAAGGCAGTCCAAGGGGATACTGGGCCACACGGATATGTTGAAGAACCTATTCCCGCTCGATGTGAAGTAACGATAACAGATAGAGATGACATTAGTTTAAATGATCTGGCGTCTGTGATGGGAACTGGGACTGTTATCTTTCGAGCTGCTGGGGGTGGCAAGAACTATACAATGGAAGGTGCTACATGTTTGCGTAATTTCACCGTCACTGGGGGTGAGGGAGAGACGGAGGTCATTTTTGAAGGGCCTTATTGGACGGAAACAACAGAGTAAGAAGGATGCATTATGGAAAACGAAAAAGGAATTGTAAAACTTAAATTTTCAATCCCAATTCCCAAAGAGGGTGGCGGCACAGTTGAAGTTAATCAGCTGAAAATGGGGCGTTTGAAGTTGAAACATTTGCGATTGTTGCCTGAGGATTTCACTGAAAAAGAGGGCAAAGTTGCCCCTGCTGAATTGATTCCCTTGATTGCAGGCATTACAGACATTCCGGTTGAATCTGCTGATGAGATTGATATAGAAGATATTGAGCCAATTGTTGACGAGTTGATGATTTTTTTAGCAGATTTCCTCCAGACTGGAAAGAAATAGCTTGGGGGATAGCATATTTATTTAAGTTTCAGCCCAGTGAGATTTGGGAAATGGATATGGATGATTTGGAATTTTGGAATAAAGGAACTAATCAGATTGCAAGGTGGTTAAGGAATGGCTGAGAAATACGATCTTAGTGTTATTTTGAGGGTACTTGACAAAGCCTCTGCTCCATTGACTCGAATAGGCACAAAGTTCCGACAGCTGACTCGTCCTATTGATGCTACGAATAGAAGAACGCAAGCATTGGGAAGAACTCTTCAAAAGGTTGGCAAGAGCATGGGCCAGGTTGGACGTAGCATGGCCTTGAAGATGACTTTACCTTTGACTCTGATGGCAGGGCTTGCAACGAAGGTTTCTATTGATTTTGAAAGTGCTTTTACTGGAGTGCGGAAAACTGTTAATGCAACAGAAGATCAGTTTGCTGAATTGAAAAAGGGATTGATGGGTTTGTCACGAGAAATTCCTATCAGCACACAAGAGATTTTTGGCATTGCTGAGGCCGCTGGCCAATTGGGGATTAAGACAAAAAATATTCAAGCCTTCACAAAGGTCATGGCAGATCTGGGGGCAACTACAAATTTGTCAGCAGATGAAGCGGCTACTCAATTGGCACGATTTGCGAATATTACGGGGATGTCTCAGGATGAGTTTGAGAAGCTTGGGTCTACTATTGTTGATCTTGGTAATAATATGGCGACGACTGAAGCAGAGATTGTGGAGATGGGAATGCGATTAGCTGGTGCAGGCAAATTGGTTGGGATTTCGGAACCAAAAATAATGGGGTTGGCGGCAGCTTTGACTTCTGTTGGTATAAGAGCTGAGGCTGGTGGTACTGCCTTTTCGCAGGTCATGAGAAAAATTGATAAGGAGGTTGGCACTGGAAGTGAGAAGATGCGGGGTTTTGCTTATGTTTCTAAAATGACAGTAAAGGACTTTGAAAAGCTTTGGAAAGAGGATGCCGCTGAGGCTGTTTTGAAATTTACAGAAGGGCTTGGGCGGATGAGTAAGGAAGGGGTTAATATAAATCAAGTTTTAGATACTCTTGGAATGGAAGGAATGAGAATTTCTGATTCATTATTGAGGGCTGCTGGATCAGGGGAGTCGTTTCGGGATGCAATGGTTCTTGGTAACAAGGCATGGAATGAAAATATTGCATTAACAAAAGAGGCTAATTTGAGGTATGGCACTACAGCATCACAATTGAAAATTGCAAGAAATAAGGTTATGCAAATGGCGGCTTCTTTTGGGGATATATTGAAGAAGGCTTTAATTGCAGTTGTTAATTTTCTTGAACCTGTGATTGTATGGTTGGAGAAGATGGGACCGACTGGGAAGACGATAATCATTGTCATTGCAGCATTGGCTGCTGCAATTGGCCCTTTGTTGATTGCCCTTGGGCTTATGACGGCTGCATTTGGGGGTATAGTGGCAGTTGCCACCCCTGCTCTACTTGCCTTAATTATTCCTATTGCTGCTGTTACGGCAGCAGTTGCTGCAATTGGATTTGCTATAATTCAGGTGATAAGGCACTGGGAAAATTTGAAGGCTATCTTTACAAAGAAAACTGAGATAAAAACTCCAAAAATAGAGGCAGGGACAGAGACTGAGAGGAAACTTTTAGCTGATTTTGTGGGAGCCGATTTTGTGGGGACCCCGGCAGGAGCAGTTGGTGCAACAGCAGGAGCTCAGAAGTCTGAGACAGATATCAATATCAAAGTCTCATCTGATACAGGGTCGACAGCCACTGTGGAAAAAGTGAAAAAGAAGAAAGGGGATGCAAATGTCTCTACCTCCACGATTGGATATGTAGGGGCTTTGGATTTTGGGTAAAAATGTCTTCATGGCGTGATAGATTAGTATGGGTAGAGTCAGATAACCAACAGAGGAAGAAAGCCTCTTTTCGGGGAGTCCCTTTTTTTATCCGGGATTCAGACCGAAGCATTGGCCGCAGAAATGTTGTGCATCAATATCCGTTTAAGGATGTCCCGTATGTTGAAGATCTTGGTCAAGATGCTGATGAGTTTATTGTTAACGGATATGTTGTTCAAAATGAAGACAACGGTCAAGATTATATTGATGAGAGAGATGCCTTAATCAAGGCTTTGCGAGAGCCTGGGCCAGGGACATTGATTCATCCCTATTATGGCGGGTTATGGGTTAGTCTGTCTGGCAAAGCTCGGGTTGAAGAATCCTTCATACAAGGGGGCATTGCCCGGTTTACAATGGCTTTTATCTTGGTCACTGAAGCAGGCCAGGCAAAAGCTAAGGTTATTCCATTTCCTAAGACAGAGACGGATTATGTTGAGGCTGTTGATGATAAGGCAGAGGAGTCTTTAGATGCGGCAGAAGATGAATTTTCAGAAAAGGCTGATTTGGAGGATATGCCCAGTTATGCTGAAAATTCGATTATGGATGCGGTTGATTCTTACAAAGGAATGCTTCAAACAGTTAGTAAATTAGTTCAAGGAGCATTCCCCTCTCAGATTTCGGCGTCATTGGCATATTTGACAAAGGCTTATTTAGGTATTGATTTGGCAACATTGTCTGATGTGTGTGCCCTTGCCAGCGGAATTGGAGATATGTTTAATGGTTTAAAGAGCATTGCAGGAATGTATGGGGATCTTTTATCTGATCAATTGCTTGGAAGTTGTAGTGGAACAGTTAAAAGTTTTTTTTCGGGGCCGATGGCTACAACAGTAGAAGTTAAAGCAACAGAAGGATTTGAAGCCAGTACAATGGAAAAGCCTCTGAAAATAAATGAAAATTTGGGCAAGACGACGGTTAGGGCAATGCTGGCTGTAAATTGTTTTGGTGAAAGTGAAGGTGATGCAAACTCAATATATGGGGGAACAATTCCTTCTGTAACCATTACAACAGCTCAGAAAGCAAGGCAAGCTGCAAATTTGAATGTTATTGTTAATTTGGTTCGGATTAATGCAATTATTGTAGCTATGAGGACTGCTGTTAGGATTAATTATAGTAGTTATGACTCTGTGATGGAAATGATGGAAGAAGTAGTAGGAGAGCTGGAAAGTTTATTACTTAGGCTTGGTAATGATGCTGCTGATACGGATTATGATGGATATAATATTACAGTTGCATCTCCTGCTTCATATCAGGCGTTAGTTGGTTTGAGGCCGGTATTTGTAGAAGCAATGATTGCGCTCGGAGCTTCCTTAGCAAAAATTATTGATTATGAGGTCCCTCCTACAACGATGCCAACATTGATTTTAGCATATGATAAATATTTTGATTTGGATAGAGAATCAGAAATAATTGGGAGAAACGTTTCTTTAATTGACCACCCAGGTTTTTTGCCAGGGGGCAAGACGATAGAGATTTTAAATTTATGAGCGAAGAAGTCATATTGAAAGTTGGAGGGCGAGCATTTGGTGGATGGACTGGGGTTGCTGTTGAGAAGTCTATGTATCAAATGGTAGGGTCTTTTGGATTAGCAACAACAGATATTTTCCCCGGAGAGGCAAAAAAGTGGGGATTTAGTTTCGGAGATGAATGCATTGTCGAGATAAACGGTCAGAATTTAGTAACAGGATATGTTGAGGACATTTTGATTGATTATGATTCTGCAACGCACAATATTCAAATTGGGGGAAGGGATAAAACTGGAGATTTAGTTGATTGCTCTTTTAATGAAGAGGCAAAAGAATGGAAAGGTTTATCAATCAAAACAATTATTGAAAGGCTATGTAAACCTTTTAAAATTGATGTTGTAGTAGATGATTCTGTTTCAGCTGATGCTAGTGCTATATGGCCAGAAAATCCTTTTAAGGCAAATGAAGGGGATGTTATTTTTGAATTGATTAAGAGAGCTTGTAGCATGAAGGCTATTTTGCCAATATGTTATGGTGATGGGAAATTAACTTTAACAAGAGCGGGAAAAAAATATAAGGCTTGGGATGTATTAGAGCCAGGTCGAAATGTTTTAAAAGGCAGTTTGGATGGTAGTGATAAAGACCGCTTTCAAACTTATATTGTCAAAGGGCAAGGACAGGATAGCAATTGGATGACCCCTACCGAGGCATCATCTGGGCCAATTGGACAGGCAATAGATAACGTAATTAAACGATATCGTCCAATAATCACTTTTGCGGATGGTAAAAGCGATAAAGGGCTATGTGATACAAAAGCAAAATGGGAAAAGAATAGACATGCCGGTGAATCTCGTAGCCTTGAATATGAAGTGCAGGGCTGGACGCAATCAAATGGAAAGGTATGGCCTCTGAATGCAATGATTCAAGTAAAAGACAAAATTTTAGGTATAAATAGCACCCTGTTAATTTCCCATTTGTCTTTTTCAATTGATGAAAGAGGAACAATTACTCAAATGAAAATTGTTGATCCAAATACTTTTACAGTTTTGCCAGTGGATATAAAAACAGGGAGTGACGGTTTTGCTTGGATGAAATAATATGCTTTTAAATGATCTCAAAAGGTTAATTCAGCCATTAAGAAATAAGATTTTTCTACTGCTTGGCAGGGCTATTTTGGAGGCTGTTAAAAATACTGAGTTAGCTCAAAAAATTCAAGTCACTGCTCTTAATGGAGAGGTTATTAGTGATATGGAGCGTTTTCAGGAATATGGTTTTGAAACTTATCCTTTAGAGGGGGCAGAAGTTGCTGCTATTTTTTTGAATGGTAATCGTGATCATGGAATTGCTATTTGTGTTCATGATAGAAGGTATAGGCCACAAAATTTAGCTGAGGGAGAAACGGCATTATATACAGATGAAGATGAACCAGCACAACAGCATCGTGTTCATTTAAAGCGAGGGCAGATTATAGAACTGGTTGGAGGAGCTGGTGCTGTGGGAGGGGTAATCACAAATCAAAGTCTTGACCCTTTCACGGGGAATCCACATATAGATCCTTCAACTAAAATAAAAGCGAGCAAATAGGAGAATGATATGTCTACAAGTGCAGCCGCTATAGCAGCGGCGTTAAAACCGTCCATAAAAGCAGCTATGGCAGCGGCTGCAGAACCGTGTAATTTTAATATGACAGGGGGTTGGGTTGATTGTTGGATAGATGCTTTTGCCGAGGGTATAGGTGCAGGCCTTTACCCTGAATTGCAAAATCTAGAGGATACGGCAGGGACACCTGCATCACCGAATCATCAGTAAAGGAAAAGATGCCTAAAGATATTCGCATAAGTTGGGATCTTGATTTAACAGAAGGCGATTTTGCCTTTGACAGTGAATTACAAGATCTTGAATTTGATGAAAGTCTTGAAACGGCTGTGATTATCAGTCTTTTTACAGATCGTCGAGCCAATGAAGATGACATCTTGCCTGACCCTAATAATTTAGATCGAAGGGGTTGGTGGGGAGATTTAACGACATCTTTTGAAGATGATCAAATTGGATCAAGATTGTGGTTGTTAGAAAGAGAGAAGACCCTTGAAAGTGTTTTAGTCAGGGCTAAAGAATATACAAGAGAAGCTCTTCACTGGATGATTGAAGATGGTGTGGCTGTAAAAATAGAAACGGAAGCAGAAAGACAAGGGACCCCTGGAAATGATATTTTGGCGATTTCAGGTAAAATTTTTAAGCCAGACGGAACAGTTGTTCCGTTTAAATACTCAGCACAATGGATTCAACAAGGATTGAGGTAAATTATGCCCTTTAGTCGAGGTTCACTTCAGACAATTGTTGATCGGATAACATCTGATTTTCAATCTCATATCACAGGTGCAACATCCCTTTTGCGGAGATCCGTTTTGCGGGTGATTGCACGGGTGAATGCAGGTGCTTTTCATTTGCTCTATGAATATCTTGATTATCAGGCTAGACAGTTGTTTCTTTCAACAGCAGATGAAGCAGGACTTGAAACTATTGCTTCTGAATATGGAATTACACGGAAGGCAGCAGTTGAGGCTGTTGGGTCGGGAACGGCCACGGGAACAAATGGAATTACAATTCCTGCGGGCAGTCAACTAACCTCTACAGATGATCAAACTTACGAAACGGATGAAGATGTGGTGATTGCAGGCGACACGGCGGTTGCATTTACTGCAACTATAGCAGGAGTAGATGGCAATGATGATGCAGGAATTACGTTGACTTTTGTTTCTCCTATTGCAGGGGTTAGTACTTCATTGACGGTTGATGCTGATGGGATTTATGACGGAACAGATGAGGAGACGGATGAGAAATTAAGGGCAAGGGCATTGTTTCGGAAAAGGCGCCCCCCACATGGTGGTGCATCTTTTGATTATGAAAATTGGGCATTAGAAGTTTCTGGTGTCACACGTGCTTGGTGCCTTCCTTTATATATGGGAATTGGCACAATTGGAGTTGCTTTTGTCCGGGATAATGATGATAATATAATTCCAAATGCTACCCAGAGAGCAACAGTTCGGGCATATATTGTCGAGCATGAAGATCCGGAAACGGGGGAAATGATTGGTTGCCCAGTGACGGCAGAACCTGGCCTTTTTGTAATTGAATTGACGCAACAGGCTGTTAATTTTGAAATTGCTATTTATCCAAATACAGCTGTTGTTCGTGCTGCTGTTGAGGGTTCTTTAGCGGACTTAATAACAAGAGAGGGAGGCCCTGCGGAAGCAATTTACTTGTCAGAGATCGATGAGGCAATTAGTTTGACACCGGGGGAAGAAAGGCACCGACTGGATTTGCCAGTGATCGATCCGGTAGCAGCAACAGATCGAGTGCATGTATTAGGCACAGTGACCTTTACGAGTTATTAATATGGCGAGATCTGCGATAGATTATTTGCGATTATTACAGAGTTTATTGCCACGTGGAAAGGCATGGACCCGTGAAGAGGGGTCTGTTCTGACGGAGTTCTTGCATGGGGATGCAGAGGAATTCGCACGGGTTGATTCAAGATCTGCCGATTTATTGATTGAGAGGGACACTAGATATGCATCTGAATTATTAATTGATCATGAAATTGATCTCAACTTACCAGATGAATGCTCTCCTGAAAATCAAACGATTCAAGAAAGAAGGTTGGTTGCTCATGGCAAATTGATTACTTTGGGAGGACAGAATCCAGCATATTTTATTGAACTTGCAGCGGCATATGGTTGGGATATTACGATTACTGAATATATTTTTTATTGGAAAATTACAATTGGCTATGGAGGGGGTTCAGTTGTTTATGCCATGTGTGGGAGTAGTGAATGCGGGGATTGGATTACTTTTCTTCCTGGGGTAACTTCAATGATTTGTTCATTGGAGAAATATAAACCTGCTCATACAGTTTTAATTTTTGCTTATGATGGAATTGAATTTGATGAGGCTTTTAATTTAGCATTTGATTCGTTGCCTTCTGAAGGGGAGGCTTATCTTTATGGGGAATTTTGGCGAGCGTTTAGTTCTGCATTTGATGTTCGTTATGGAGGTGAATATTTTGCAGATGAATTTAGTGGAGATTTTAGAAAACCATTTTAAATTATATAGATAGGAGGGAATTATCATGGCTGATACACAACGCACCCGAGCACAATTAATTGCTTTATTTGCAGATAATGTGACGGGGCAAATTAGTGCTCAGGATTTAAGGGATTTTCTGGTGACAATAATGGAAGATGAATTTGCTAACCCTGGTGACTTTTGGGTAGGACCGGATGAGGCATATCTTGTAACCCAGGACACCGGCAGGGGCTGGAAGATGTATGGCCAGGAAATCTCGCTGTCATATTCCATAGCAGACGGTCTCTCCTTTGGTCAGATAGTTATGTTTGCATCGACCTCAGCATGGCGTCAGGCATGTGCTTCAAACAGCATCGAGAATCAGGCGATGTTGGGCGTTATGATGGGTTCGTATGCGGATGCGGCTGTCGATTGCATTATTCTACGTAAAGGGCTGGTCTATGATTCTATGCTTTCCGCAAGCATGAATGCCAGAAACGGAGGAGCCGTTTTTCTGTGTAGTGATGATTCTGCTGCGAGGGCAGTCATATCTAACCCAACCCAGTCTAGGGCGATAGGGGCCATAATAAGCCACGAGGCAGGTATGTGGTTTTTTGATCCAACTTGGGCGGTTGTTGGTGTATAAAGGGAGGTGAAAGACCATGCATAGAACAGAAGGTGTAAATAATGTTGCCGGTTATTTCGTAGACGGACCACCAGGAACGGCATTAGAGGAAAATTGGCATAATGCCGTACAAGAGGAAATAATTGCTGTTCTGACCGCTGCTGGAATTGATCTATTGACTGCTTCAACAGATACAAGGGATCAATTGAATACAGCGATACAGGCTTTGATAATAGCTGCCTTTGATGCTGATTTGCCAACACTTTCTTTACCTGCCAATGTAACCATCTCTGCCTTCATTAAGACCCTGCTTGATGATGCGGATGTAGGGGCAGCTCAAACGACTTTGGGAATCTCTGCCTTCATTAAGACCCTGCTTGATGATGCGGATGTAGGGGCAGCTCAAACGACTTTGGGAATCTCTGCCTTCATTAAGACCCTGCTTGATGATGCGGATGCTGCAACGGCACGTGCCACATTAGGAGCAATCGGTCTTGGCAATGGTGATGTGGGTCAGACCTCATTAAAAACAAGTATGGGAAGTGTGGATAGAATGTCGGCAATTATTGGTCCCCTAACATTACCAGGTGGAGAATATGGATTTTATCCACAAGTTAAAATGAATAACACAGATGCAATTGCTTGGCGAGCTTATTTATTATCCACTGCGGATTATGCGACAACAACTTTTGCGGGATGGACATCATATGTAACAAATATTTCATTAGGCAGTGATGCAGGACATACGATATATGTTCAACAAAGATATGTAACTGCATCTGGCGAGGTATTCTGGATTTTCATATTGAGAGATAAAACCACAAAAAATATTATTTCAATGTATCAAGCTCCTGATCACCCTTGTATGGGAAATAGCGGGAAACCATTGTTAATATCTCACCCATTTGGGAGTTATGATAAAAGTAAACATGAGATCATTGTAATTAATCCAATAGATGAAGAAGTACAGGAAATGAGAGCAAAAACTGTTCAAGAGGATAAACCTGATAAAGATTTGCTTGATGTAATTTTAGAAGAATATGAAATTGATGAAATTTCAACTCCTAAATGGCCTACTAAAAAAGTGACGGTTGGTTTACCACCGGATTGGGATGAAGCTTGGAGGACAGGGAAAAAAGTTACGCCAATTAAAAAAGTTATACCTCAACCATCTTATATTCTGTGTAGAAAGCTGAAAAAGAAATAGTCGATATGAAAATTCGCTTTTATAAACTAGGAGATTTTCAAGGTATAGTTGATATAAAAGCTAATGTAAACCTGATCTTGGAATGTTAGTTTTCTTGAGACTTTTCCAAGGTCAGGTTTAATAAGCAACAAATCGTATTTGAGCATGAGGCGAAAAAAAATAGGCGATGGTGCTCATACTCTTTAAATCTATGAAATAGACCCTTTTGGATTGATCTGCTTTGCTTTTTGATATGCAATTTTGGCTTTTTCTGTTTCTCCTAATCGCTGCAAACAATCTCCCTTGTGAAACCAGGCGTTGAAATCATGTGGAAATTTGTCTAAATAATTTTCGTATGCAATCAATGCTTCTTCCAGCATTCCAGTTTGTTGATAGATCTCACCAACTCGGATTAGGAAGGGATCAAATTCATCTGTAGCTTCCATCGCCTTGCCGATTTCTTGGAGGCCATCTTGGATTTGGTTATTGATCAAGAGCACTTGCCCAAGTTCAAACTTGAACCTTGCATTGTCAGGAAAGTCTTTGATCAGCTTTTTGTATTCAGTGATGGCCTTTTCAAGATTCCCTGAATGATGCAGGGCGGTCGCCAGCCCCCATCTTCCTTCAATTTCCTTTGGCAATAATTTAACTGCCTTTTGGAGCATAGCAAGGGCTTTGTCAAAGTCTTTGCCCTTTTTGCCTGTCTCTTTTGCCTGTTCGATTAAGTCATTGTATTTGAGGAGCTTGCGTTCATAATCTAAATTCTTGGATTCATTTTGTTTGGCTTTATTGATTGCTTTAGCTCTTTTTGCTAATGCTTTTTCTAATATTTTATTTGCTCTTCTATCCGATGAGTTTATTTTTATTATTTTAGATGCATCCAATAAAGGGTGTGCCCAATTGCCAACTTTGAAATAATCTTCTGCATCATCTAAATTGACTTCTTCTGGTTCAATTGGCCTCAACAATTTATCATCTTTTGTCTCATTGTATTTTTTGAGCAATTCTAAAGTCTCAGTATAGGATTTTTTCAGGGATTCAGCGGCTTTTTTAGCTGTACTTAAAATCAGCGTATTTCGTTCCATGCGGATGAAGGCGGACTTTTTATCCTTCAAAAAGTTCACTAATGTCTCGTCTGCTTTTAAGGCCCTACTTTGGATTGCTCGGCTGGCCCCATAAATAGCAACATTGACTAAGGGGTTCTTAATAGCAGCGACATGGGCCTGCTCTGAATATTTAAAATTGCATTCTGACAGTCTTACGATATGGTGTAATCGAGGACTTAGGATCTGCTTTAAAAGTTTTTCATAAAATTTGTAATTGATATCAACAAATTTATTGCCGCATTCCTGCCTGGCTTCTACAAGGCAAGTTTCAAATACTCTTTCAGTTTTCTTTTTCATCAATTTTTCATATGCCTTGCGAGACATTAATGTTTTAATACCATGTGAGGCTGCCATTCCTTTTCGTGAACCTTCAATGACTGTTTCCAGATTGCCAATATCATCTTGCAACAGAGGAATGACCTTTTCAATCAGTTCATCTCCATTGTCTGCCAGTTTTAAGAGAGAGGGGAGTTTGGATTTGTCAATTGATTTTTGGCAATACCTCCCAATGAAATCACAAAGGGGCATTTGGATTGTGCCCTTGATTTTGGCCCCACCTTCAGTTGCATTAATTACTTGTTTTTGCATTATTTTTTCCTTTCTTGTTTTCTTCCAAATGCCTTTCCACCATGCCGGAAAAGACAGTTAAGAAACTTGCCAGCCCCATGTTCGTGAGAACGGGCTTCCCATAAAATCCTGGCACATAGTGGACTTGCCCCATGCTATATATTTTGTCTTTCCCTGTTAAACTGCATCTTGGATCTTTTACAATCCAGTCAATCCCTCCCTGTTCATTTACTTGTACCTCCCCTGAAGCATCTGCCAAAGGGGTATGGGAACCGCCTGACAAGGCCAAATCCTGCCCCAAAAATGCAATCGGATTGCAGCCTAGTAATTGGGCAAGGCCAAAAGATAAGTGAGCCACACTACCTCCGGCCTCAATGAACCCTTTATCTGTTAGGATTCCTGTTGCCATATCTTCGTATCCCGGCACAGGGGTGGCGGCAATAAACTTTGGTCCCTGCCATTGTTTTAATAGCGGGGCATATGTCCGGTTGATCGTTACAAGAGGAATATTGCAGTCCATTAAGCCCTTGAAATGTCCGATGTTGACTTCTCCAAAGTCTACTGTGCACGAGAAATCTATTTTAATACCATATGCCAACAAGGGCCGGATTGCCTGGCCGACACAAATGATAACGGCCCTATCTTTTAAGTCTATCAGATGGTGGATGTTTTTTGCTAATGATGGACCAGTGCTCACAAGAATTGCAGGTTTGTTTTTAAACAAATTTTTCAATTCGTTTACTCCCCGGTGCCTTATTACATAAGGCATACAGGAAACATCATTATCTGCAATTATGCCCCCAGCTGCCCCCGCGACCGTTCCGGTATTACACATTATCTGATTGACTGTCTCTTGGGCAGCATTAATGATTTCTTCATATTCATGTGGTCGAAGGCGGGGGTATTTTTCAGTTGTTAGCATCCAATCAGAGACGACAAATTGACTGCTTAAAAAATGCAAGAGGTAAATCATTTCCGATTTGCCTGGCAAGAGCATCAATTGCCCATTTTGGAGTTCTTTTGAAAAGTCAAATTTGGATAGTGCTAATTTGATTATATGCCCAACGGGGTCAATTACAATAACCCGATGTTCTTTCTCTCTTTTTTCCAAGACGGCCTTGCAAAAATACCCAAGGCCAATACCAATGATGATGCTGACATTTTCTTTGTACAGATTCATCTTGTTTGCAGCTTCTTTAGCTTCTTTTTTGGGATCATCCATTGGATAGGCATTGATCAGGGAACCACCGCTTTGAATGAGTAGATTTTGGTCTCCGTTTTCACTTCGGATTTCCTGAATCCAGTTAACATCCTGTTGTTTCTCTAACCAATTAAACATTGCCGGATTAGATGCTTTCAGAGCATTTAGGTTTCGTTTAAGCTTCGATAGCCTTGTCTTTTTCTTTTTGCTCATTTTTTGATCCTCTTTTCTTTTTCGACTGTTTTAGTGCATTCTCGCCATCTTTTAAGAAAAGAAGGCTTTTGCGGATTGATTCTTAATTTGTGTGCAATCATTTTCCACTGATTTCTGCTTAGAAATCTTCTTGCTGTTTTAACTTTCATCTTTAATCCTTGTTATTTTTGTTTCGTTTTCATTCATTGTCATCTCAATTAAATACCTTTCTTTTTCTTCTTTTTCAATAATTATTTGTCCAAGTTTTAATGAATCGTCAACTTCACACACCCCTGCCCACTTCATTGCATCTTTATAATTGGGATATTCCTTAAACGTTTCTGGGCTTACAAAGATTTTCATTCCATTAACTCCTTGCATAGATCTTTAATTTTCTCATCACATTCTACAATCTTTTTCATGATGGTTCTTGCATTGTTTGGTGCAATTTTTCTCCTAATTTTTGATATTCTTTTTGAGTTATAGAAAATACCATACTATTGTAATATTTTCCTTTCCAATATTTTCTATGTCTTAATATTGCTTCTTTTTTAAACCCTTGTTTTAACCAGAATTTACTATTAGTCGTTGTTAAATATACTTCTCCAAAGATAAGATTTAGGTTTAAGAGATCAAAACCATAATGTAATAAGAATTTAACAGCTTCCCTGCCTATTCCCTGTCTTGTAAATGTCATCCCGATCAATAGAGAAATTTCAGCTGTTCTGTTAATAGGATGAAATTTATCTAATCCACAATATCCAATAAATTTATCATCATTAAAATAGATAAAGAAATATTTATCTGATTGAGAAAAGGATTTGGTCCATTGAATTTGCGATTCCCCAGGAGAAGTAAAGTCACCTGTTCTTAATGCTTCTAATACAAGATTTCTCCATTGAGCTATTTGATTAAGTTCTTCTGGTTTTGGTGAAATTTTTTCAAATCTAATTTTCATCTTTAAATTTCCCCTTTAAAATTCCATATTCATATATGTCAACGTATTCTCCATTTAAAAACATAGCTTCTCTGAATCTTCCCTCCTCTTTCATCCCCAATTTTTCAGCAACCTTTCTCATTCCAAGATTTGTAGAAGAAGTTCCAGTAAATACCCGATGAAGATTTAGTTTGTCAAAGGCGTGGGTGATGGCCAATTTACAAGCAATTGTTCCAACCCCCTTTTGATAATATTGATGTTCTCCAATAACTATTGCAAGCTCTCCTGACCTGTTGATTGTGTTGATAGATTGAATACTGACATTTCCAATATGTAATCCGTCAAATAAAATCGCCCAAACAATTTTATTTTTTGAATCAAGAGACTGTTTAAATTCTTCTAATTCTTTTTCTGATTGCGGAAATAACCCATGAGAATTATATTTCGTCACAATAGGATCATCCATCCAAGTTAAATAATTTCCAATAAGATCCCCCTTTTTTAACGGTCTAATCGTAACTTCTTTTTCGGTATAAATCATTTTAAAATCCTTTCTTTTAAATCTTTTCTTAATTCGTACATTTTTGTTGTCATGATTATGTCTCCTCGATCATTTCCCTTATTTGCTTTAATGTTAACCAATGGGCATTATTGTCACTACGATATTCGAGAGGGGCATATAATACATCTTCGCCTATTGTAATCTCAAATCTATTCTTAGTTATATTCATTACAGCATGCAGACTTTCTTCTTTTGTGATCAACGCTTCATGCAACTTTTCTCCTGGACGAATCCCTACAGTTTCAATTTTAGCATCTGGGCAAATTGCCTTTGCTATTTCAAGTACAGTGGCACTGGGCATCATAGGAATGAAAATCTCTCCCCCTTCCATATCCTCTATTGCTTGTAAAATGAAATGTGAAACCTGATTTAATGTAATCCAAAAACGGGTCATATTTCTGTCAGTGATGGTTATCTTGCCGGTTTCAGTATATTGTTTTTGGAACAAAGGAATAACACTTCCCCGGCTTCCGATTACGTTACCGTAACGGCAGCAGGAGAAATGAGGGGCACGGTTTCCCGCATATGTGTTTCCTTGGATGAACAACTTCTCAGCACACATTTTAGTGGCCCCGTAAAGGTTAATTGGGTAACAACTCTTATCACTGCTAATTGCCATTACCTTTTCAACTTTGTTTTCAAGGGCAGAATAAAGCACATTTTGGGCACCAATAACATTTGTATTGATAGCTTCAAGAGGATTATCTTCACATGATCCGATTTGCTTTAGGGCAGCGGCGTGGATTATGATATCAACTCCTTTGCAGGCAAGCTCAAGCCTTTTGCGGTCTCGAATGTCCCCAACAAGAAAGGATATAGGGGCTCGGTTATCAATCTTTTGTTTCATTTCCCATTGCTTTAGCTCATCCCTGGAAAAAATCCTGATGCCTCTCGGATGGTATTCATCGAGCAATTGCTTTATTAGAGTTTTTCCAAGGCTGCCAGTTCCTCCAGTTATTAAAACTTCCTTTTCATTCCAGTTCATTTATTCTCCTTTTTTGTTTAAATAAAATTTTAGCCTTGCCATACCATACCCGACCTCACCATACCCCACCGTGTCATGCCTAACCTATCCGCTCCGTGCCAAACCATGCTTTGTTTTTAAATATTCCATTTGGTTGATGCTATATGTGTAATTTTGTCAGAATTTGTTATGTAGTAAACCGTCAATATTGACTCATCATCAAGTTGAATTGACACAGGATAGCCAATGTCATTTCCCGCATGGGGCAATTTAAACCTATTTCTCCATTTCCTTTTATACAAACTACTTGAATACCCTACTCCTTCTTGCAAGATCATTGGCCCAGTCCATGTTTGCCCTTCATCCTCAGATACAATTGCCCGAATGCCCATTGGTTGCGAAGCCCTGTATCCATAGCTACACAAAATTCTCCCGTCTTTTAATCTTAGTAAATGAGGAGGCCCTCCAATTATGCTCTCATTTTTATTGGTGCGGACTTTCATTGGATAGGTCCATGTTATACCAAGATCTTCTGACCAACTTTCCAGTAGATAAGGATGTTTGTCACTGCGAATGTGGGCAAGAATTCGATTGTTACCAAAGATAAAAGCCATTTCATTTCCATCAACTTCATCAGGGAACATATTCCATAAATGGAAGTTTTTGCCTTCGTCTTGAGATCTCCAGACAAAGCAACGGCTTTTCCCTGTTCCTTTTAGAATGGCATAGGCAGGGATCAAGATTAGATTGTCATGGTGAAGACCCCTTGGGAAAGTCAAGACGATATCGATGCCTGGGATTTCATAGATTTTCTGGTAATCGATCTTCCAGCCTTCTGGACGGTATTGATAAAAAAGACTCGTGCTTCTTGAAATTGTTTTGTTCCTATTTACTTTGAATCCATATGAGCCGGTTGCAATTTTAGAATTATCAATCTCAAATGTGAATCTGTCTGATTTCTCCCGCGGGGAGTTAGAAGACCAATTGTAAGAGTGTGATAATATAGGAGAGAGCTTGTTTGAATCCATCCCAATTCTGCCATATATCCAACGATTGAAATCTTGCCAAATTTCTCCTTGATCAAATGATTCGAGCACATTCCACCAAAACAATCCCATATGGTCAGGAACAGGGGCAGTGAAAAATCCAATTAGGATTCTGTCATTAAGTTTTTCCAGCAAAGGAAAACTGGAATATCTGTCTTTGTCTTTATAGATGATTGGGTGTTTCATTTCAATACCTTTTCTGAGGGGGAGGAGGACTAATTATATTTGGTTTGGGGTGCATTATTTTTAGAGAACACTTGTCCATTGAATGTAATTCAGTACATTCCCTCTTAAATAGCCAAAGCGCTTTCTGCATATTAGGATGATTGCAACGGCTATAATCGCCATAATATATACAATTTATTCTAATCACCTTTCTCCTTTTCACTGTAACGACAAAACCGCCAATACTCCTCGTTTTATTCCAAATTTCTTAGCACTCTTTAAACTTGGAAAACAAATGTCTATGCATTTCCCTTTTATTGATGCCCCCATTCTATCTGTGGCTCTACCAACGCCCCAACCGTCAATATAGATCTTTTTCCCGAGCCACCCCAGATGAAATAGCTCATCTGATATTGCCAAAGTGTAACCAGCAATTGGTCTTTTCATTGTTGCTGTCCTGGCAGGGTTTCGATCTGAGTTAATACCCTTTGAATTTGGGTGATAGGCAGTAACAGTGACCTTTTGGTGAGTGTAATTAATGCTGCCCATTTCAATGTAGGTTTCCAGTTCTGTTATTCTCTTTTCAAGATTGGATATTCTTATTTCAACATCGTCCGGAGTTGAATTGACCATTGAAGGAATGAATAGCAATATAAATGCGAAGAGACAAACCACTTTACTTTTCATTTTTGATTAACTCCTCTCGATATTTTTTCAGAGGCCGCAATCCGTCTTCCGGATCTGTTCTCCATTTGCTGGCCTCGTCTTCTTTTGTCGAGGTTGAATGAATCCATTCTTTCTTGCCAATTATTGCCATGGCATATGTTTTAAGTTCTTTTGCTTCATCAATAAGTTTTTTTGCCTCTGATGGTTTCCAGCAATGACCATAGAATGATTCGTCTCCCTTGCCATCTTCAAGATCAAAGTGAAACTCAACAATAGATGCTCCTTGCAGGATTGCAGTCAAAATTAATTCTGGGTTTCGGGTGTGATCGCTCCATCCAATCTTCGTTGGCACATAATTTTGTTCAAATCTTTGCTTCTCAATAGTTCTCGTAATTTTCTCAATGTCTTTGATCCGGGATAGGTTGCAATGCTCCGGCAGAGCAGGATAGTTAGAGTTACAATGCAAAATAGCATATGGAGGATTGCCTTTATGTATACCCCTTACTATAGGCCAGACTGCTTCATTTATGTTAGTTGTCATTCCTGTTGAGAAGATCCACGGGAGCCCAGCATCAATGACAGCTTTTAGCAAGGGAAACCACAATATTTCATAACTCCCTATCTTTAGCCAATCTGCATATTTCTTTGCAATCTCGACTGCTCTTAAATCAAAAACTGAGATGCCAAGTTTAACCCTCTTTTTGTTACAATATGATTTGATAGTGGGAAGAAAGTTTTCAGGAAGCTCCCATTTTTCCATTGAGCTTATGAGATCTTTAAATTCCGGGGCATAGAGCTGCCTTGCCTTGAACAATTGAAATTTCACAGCATTATACCCCGTCTCGGCTGCCTTCTCTATGAGTTCGATAGTTCGGTTTAATGATCTGTTATGGTTTGAGCCAATTTCAGCTATCCAGTAGATCATTTTTTTGTTCTCCTTATTGTTGCGATAAGCCGCCATCCCTTACGGTCGGCTTCAGTGGACTTGTTAGCCACCAATTATAGTATGTATTATTTGAGAGTCAGTAACATCCTCTGGCACTCCAGGCTTGCCAGAAACAGAACGATGAACAAACCCGCCCATTTCTCGGACAATCAAAACACTTTGACGAAACGTACTTCTTTCCCACATACATAGAGCATCGTCTAATCTGACAATAGCTTTTTGAACTTCCGGATCTGGATGATTCATAACGCCTCCTTTTTTGGGTGGCTAACGCCTGAGCTACCCCGCCAGATTAGAGAAGCTATATCTGGTCGGAGTTCAGGGATTGGTTAGCACATTTGTTCCATGCATCTTTAGCCTCTTGCTCATAATGCCACCAACAAGTTTGACACCCACATTTCACACATCTAATCCTATACCCATGATTCTGCCTGGCAACCTTAGGTGGATAGCGATCAGAATAAACTTGCCCAAAAAATATGCCTTCATCTCTCTCCATTTCTCCAGGCCCTCCACAATGTAAGCATGGATTTATCATATATACTCATACATTTCAAAACCACATTGCGTACACTTATGTATGATTACATGTGAATACTCTTCAGTTTTCTCAAACAGAGTATTTTTATTGCAATGTGGACAATATTCAAATGTTAATGTCATTTTTCCTCCAAAATCTAACGCCGCCGGTAAGACGCCACTTCTTAGTGGTCGGCTTCAGTGGCTTGGTTAGATTGTTTTTCTTGTTGCCATAATGGGGGAGTCAACATTTTATAACAAGCAGCATCTTTAGGAATAATTACAGATTTTTCTCTAAAATTTAAAAGACAGTAACCCATTAAGCCCTCATACTTGCATGTTCCCGTAAAACACATTTTAACCTCCTAAAATCTAACGCATAATATTAAGCAGATTTATTTTTGCATAATACCGTATAGTGTTGTTATTCTTTCCACCCCTCAAATTCAATTATCAGATCGATTTCATGTTTAATTTTTTTCAAATCTTCTAACCCTGCCCCTGTGGGATGGTCATATCTCAGTATTCTGCGAATAATTGCAGCCTTATGATGGGGTATCTGATTCTTAATGAAAAATTCATAGGGCTGGATTTTGTAATGTTTATAATGACTTCCTCCTACTTGCTTGCTTGATGCTTTTGCCTTTTTCTTCATTAAGGTTTTCCTATGTTTTATCATCTACTATATTATACTGATTCAACCTATATATTTTAATTTAATTCTTTTCGATTCTCCCAAACTTTGTGAAACGCCTTTCCTACGTCATCTATATCCTTTTCTGTTAGAGGCAAACTGTGCAATCTCCATAAGAACAACTCCTCTTTCCACAAATGTTCGGCAACAGGGCAAGAACCTTGCGTGTAATTTTCTGCCATATTGCCTCTTGGTGCCAAGTTAAACGGATATGAAGTGCCCCCATAGAGGCGCTCATTCTGAAACAAAGGAAAAAGATTGAGCGGTTTTATGTATCCACCCCCTATTGGCACCCCTTCTGATTCTCGCCCCTCTTCTGGGGCAAGTTCTGCTTTCACAGCTTTGATAAATTTGTCTCTATGCAATCCATTTGCCTTATTACTATCCCATTTAAATGCTTGGACATAATAGCTATGGGTGCAATTATCCCTAATAGGTGAAGAGGTTATGGCTGGTATATCTGCTATTGCATCATCAAATGCTTTGACATTTTTCTGCTTTGTTTCTACGAAACCATCCAGTTTTTGTAATTGGCATCTGGCTATGGCAGCTTCGACTTCAGTCATACGGACGTTGAGGCCGAGCATATTTCCTGCATTGTTAGCTATATAAGCATCTCCAGCATCTATTTTTTTATCTGTATTGATAAGGTCATTCACAACAGCCTCAGCATGGTTTCTAATAAGTTGACACCTAAAGGCAAGGTCGCTGTCGTTGGTGACTATAACGCCTCCTTCACCAGAGGTGAGGTGTTTGCCGTGTGTGAGGGAGTAGATGCCCAGGTTGCCAATGGTTCCGGCATATTTGCTGCGATATACTATTTTATTTTCCGAGTAAATATTTGCATATGACCCTATCGCCTGGGCTGCATCCTCAATCACCATAAGGTTGTATTTTTTGGCTATTGCATTTATAGCCTCTCTATCATAAGGTTGCCCAAATAAATCAACAGCAATTATAGCCTTTGTCCTCTCCGTTATCCTTTCCTCTATGCTTTTAGGATCGAGGCAGTAGTAGTCATATTCTATGTCTGCAAATACGGGGATAGCATTCCACCATAAAGGGGCAGTCGCACTACACGACATGCTCCAGGGTGTCACGATAACTTCATCTCCTGGAGCTAACCCTATCGCCCCACAGGCCACTATCAAACCGCTTGTAGCACTGTTAACACTAATGGCATATTTAACATTGAATTTCTCGGCCCATTCTTTTTCAAAGGCTTTGATTTGTTCACCCCCATAGAAATTCTCGTTCCAACTCCCCCGAAAATGGGAAAGGCGGCCACTGCGTATGACTGCTGCAGCTGCTTGGGCTTCCTCTTCCCCTGTTGTAATTTGACTTGGGAATGGTTTAGTTCTTATGGGAGTTCCCCCATTAATTGCTAATCTTGACATTTGGTTTTCTCCTTTTCTCTCTTTACACCCCTCGCTGAAGTGAGGGGTTTTTATTTGCTTCTTCTCTTGGTATGATATATTTTAAATTCTTAGGTTTCTTGTCTTCTTCACATTCTATTACCAACTATGTCCTTTTTTTCAGTATCAATGATAGAATTTATTTTATCTGCTTTATCAGTCTTATTTTCTTTTTCCATTTGCCTCAATTCATTAGCAGTCTGAAAAATTAAATTCCTTTCACTTAAAAACCAAGTTTCCAATGCTACGATACCTTGATTTCCATTAATATAACATTCTTCTAATAGTCCTATTGCATTATTGATCGTTGTGTCCATCACCCTACCCTTCTTATCTTATTTAACTTCCTAAAACCTATTTTAAGACCGTCAACTCCCCTTGGTTTCCAGGGGTTTTACGAAATGCTATAGCTATTATACATAACAACATTCCAAGAATAATAATAAAAGGGGACATTATAGCGACTGGCTTTATATCATTGGGAATAATGTTTTTATGAATTAACACAATGAATATTATCTGTGAAATAATAATAAGTAATCCTTCACAAAATAGAATAATATTATTCACCTTCACCCCTCCAATATTTCATGCACAGCAATCGCATCTTCTGCCGTGCAAATCAAATATTTAATAATTTAAACATTAATTCTGCCCTTTCCCAATCTTCTATATTATCAATATCAACAACTCTATATTGTGGCAATATGATAGGAACAGAATCACCAAGAATTGTTTTTTTATCAAAAAAACTTTTAATATTCAACCAATAAAATTGCCCAGCATCTTGATAATTTTTTCTAAGGTTGTTGGATGAAACAAATTCATATTCTGGCCAATTCATTTGTAATTGGCCCTTTTCATTTATATGCATTGACCTTAAAACCGGAAAGGAAAATTCAGAGACAGAACAACAAGAATGGGCACCTTGTTTTGAAATCAAATTAAACCCTTTAATAAGATCTTTAATTTGAATCATCGGGGCCGTTGCCAAAAGACAACAAAGATATTTTTCTTTGATTTTCATTTGTTTAATAGCATACAAGAGAACATTTGTCAATCCTGTATCATTTTCTGCTATTTTAGGGGGAAGAAAAAAAGGGCACTCAGCTCCAAAATCTTTTGCAACTTTTGCGATTTCAGAGGAATCTGTAATAACATAAATATGACTAAATAAATTAGATTTAATAGCCGTTAAAATAGAATAACTAATAATAGGGCTCCCATGAAAACTTTTAATATTTTTGTTCTTTATTCTTGTGCTTCCTCCTCTTGCCGGAATAATAGCAATTGATTTATCCATTGAAATATCCTTTCCATGCTTTGATTTCCTGTTTTAATAAAGATACATTTAAACCACAATTTGTTTCTATAAATGCTGGTAGATCCATTTCTTTTAAAATATTTATTGATTTAAAAAAAGATCTTTCTCCCTTTTTGAATTGTTGATGGCAAATATTGTTTGCTGTTGTACTTAGGTGAAGCTGTTTTGTCCTTTTTAAAAATAACTTTAATAATTCCGATGTTTTAGTTTTGGATAGCGTGTATGCGTGGGAAATATCAAGGGTAAAATTTAAGTTTTTATTTTTTTTCATAATCTCTAATAATAATTTATCGTTTTCATTTCCTTCTATGTTTTCAATAGATATATTACAATCTTTTAAAATTTCCAAAGCATTGTGCGAAAGATCATCAGGATGGAATGTGATATTTTTGGCTGAAATATTATGATACATATTATTTAAATCGATTAACCTTTTTTCACTTAAAAAAACAGGATGGAAACTAACATATTTTAATGATTTTAACCACAATATATTATTCTTTTTTAAATAAAACGGTTTATTATGCAATGCAATTTCTATACAATTTATATCAAAGGTTTTTGAAACAATACCTAAAGATTCATTTATATCTTGAATCTTATAAATAGCTCCTGTTGATATTCCAATATTCATTTTAAACCCCCTCCAATATTTCATGTACTGCAATAGCGTCTTTCACAGTACATGTTAAATCTTCTTTTCCATCAAGATAATTAACAGCATTATCAATTAAATTATAAAGGGCAACATTTAAAAATGTTTCTTTTCTGGTTACATCGGTTAATCGGTAATTGAGGAATTTATGAACACTCCATTCACTTTCACCTTGTTCAATTATTGGATACATTTCATAATAAAATCCATTGTCGATAAATCGAACCCTACATTTTTCAAAAAATATATCAATTTCAAAAACTTTGTAATTTCTTGCGTCCAATGGAATGAATGAAATACTATTGCATTTTTCAAATTTAAAATTAACAGTAATTCCAGGATCTGTTTGATCCCTATCAATAATTAGAGGAGCTGATTTATCAATATTGAATTCAATGCATTTTTCAAAAAAATATCTCATTAGGTCAACGGCATGACATCCTTCATGCTTTAATCCTCTTGTATAAAGCACTCGACAATTCAATGCCTTGCCAAATTTGCCAGAGTCAATTTGCTTTTTGATCTCTTGATAACCCTTGGCAAATCGGCGGATGTAATCAACCATGATGGGAATACGATGTCTTCCATCTTTTGTTTCTCCTTTTTGTTGGTGAATTATGTCATTTGCTTCAATAGAATCAAGGCAAAAAGGTTTTTCAGCGATGATTAGTCTGGGTTGATAATTCAATGTTTCTGATAAAATTTTATAATGTGTATTTGTGGGGGTTGCTATAATTACAATATCAGGTTTGCATTCTATCATCATTGGTTCGATAGCAGGATACATTGCTTTTACGTCCCACTTTTCACAGGCAGATAGAGATTTTTTTGTATCCGTATCAACAAAAGCAACTAATTCTGTTCTAGAGTGAGAGCAAACGGCATTGCTGTGTGTTAAAATATTTGGACTTCCAAGGTAATCGATATGATCGGGCTTTGAACTCCCTATGCTACCGCAGCCTACAATTGCAACCTTATAGTTGTTCATTTACTCCCTCCCCTCCTTCTTGCGACATTGTATTTCATTTTTTTTACTTTTTTACACAGACCTTTAACAATTCTCAAAAAAAGTACGAAATATCTCAATTCGATTTTTTCTGTTGGAAATTGGCTTGAGTTTAGACATTCCTTCGGTGGCCCGTTTCCATTTTTCTTTTGTTATATCATCTATGGCATTTATAATGTTGAACTTCAATGGTCCAATATCAAAGTAAAAGCCACTGTCTGGTCCATAACTATCCTGATCTTCTGTTTTATATATCTCAATTCTTGTTTTTTCCAATTCTCTTTGAATAATATGTGCCTCTTTACTATTTACGACAATGTCAATATCTGAGTCTTCTGTAGCAGGTCCATAGACTTGTGTACCTGTAAATATAAGTCTCATATATTTCCCCTCCTTCTTGATGGTGTAACATTGTGTTTGACCTTGTGTCTCTTAATAACCTTTCCTTCTGAAGATTTCACCAGGACTGTTAATGGATTTTCTTTTATTACTAATCCCTTGACAGGTTTACCACTTAATTGATATATGACGGTTTTCATCCTTCCTCCGGGGTCTTACGTTGAACTGATTGATTGATTTTAATTAGCTCTGGATTTTCTGCCAAAAAATTGACAACCCCTTCTGCTGTGAATGCAGGGTTATGCCCAAATCTATCAAATATAATTTTCAATAATCCATAATCTTCTGGGGTATCGAGGGTTAATCCGAGATCAGGCCAATACATTGACTGAGGGGGTTGCCATTGATAGATGCTGAAAACTTCAGGGTGTTGGGCAATATTCCATCCACAATGTTTTGGGGGGTCGAATAAATCTTTACACTTTTGGAGAGTCCGAGCCCAGTAGCACTGAATATCTAACCCGTTAGGCCAAGAACGGGCAACGATATCATTTGAAACGTAATCAAGATCGGGGTATAATTCTGTTTTTAATCTTCTAATTAATTCGTCAATATGCCTTGGGTCAACACAAGGACAGTCTGCCGTTAAATCTACAATGATATCTGCATCATGAGCTTCAGCGGCGGATATAACCCTCCCCATGACATCATCTTCTTCCCCTGCATAACGATGAATATAAGCCCCAGCAAACCTATTGATCCCTTGCTTTTCATGTACACATATTGGGTCGTTTGGGGCTCTTGCTGTTGTTGCAATCACAACTCTATCAACTGAATCTGCAAGAGAAACCCTTTTTGCCATCCACCAAAGGACAGGTTCCCCTGCCAATGGTAAAAGCACCTTTCCGGGCAACCGGGTTGATGCCATACGAGCTTGGATGATGGCAACTGTTTTAGTTTTCATATATATTTATTCTCCGTAATCAACAGATGAAACTCCATTTTTTATTGTCACATTGATAGTTCGATCAGCACAACTTATGAGTTCAGGGATATGACTGATCATTATGATTTGTAGTCCTAATTGCTTGGAAATCTCTTGAAGCATTTGGCCAGCCAATGGCATTCGGCCTCGTGAAATCCATTTGAATGGCTCATCCAAAATTAATGTTGCCCTGCTCCTGGGTTGTGCCAATGACCAACTCCCTACGCGTAAGGCAAAACTGGCAACGTCAACTGGGCCTCCTCCGCTAGCTTCTAAAGGTTTAATCAAGTTGTCATTTCGTTCAAAGGCAAGGCGACATTCGGTTGTACCTCTCCCTGTAATCTCAAATTTGGCTGACATTTTATAGGGATTATTTTCGTAAACAGCAGCAAGAGCAAGACTGACAGGCTCCTCTATTCGATATTGTAGCTCTTCTTGAGTCGCTCTGGCTACAGCACTTATGATTGCCTGTGCTTTCTCACTTATGGTGATTTCTTTTTCAACTGCCTCCAGTGTGGAGATAATGGATGTTAGATCAGCAGCAATTTGATCTCTCCTGCCAACTTTCTGTTCATATTTTTGTCTTATAGATTGAAGGTTCATAATTCCTTTTTCTTTATGATCAAGTCTTCTTCAAAAAGGATTTTTGCCATTTCTTCTGAGAAGACCTTAGTTTGCACACAAGCCCAACCGGGAGGGATAATGGCCTGTTTGAATTTGCATTGTTTTTTGGATTCTTCCAGTTTGAGAAAAATCAGCCTCTTTGCTTTATCGCTTATTGTCTTCCTCATGTTTTTATTCATTCCAAGCATAGGCATTTTCTAATTCTTCCTCTCCTGCCTCAAAATCCTTTTCCATCTGATCGAGCTCCCCTGCTCGTTTTTTCAATTGCTCATTTGCATCATCCGCAGTTTTGACTTTAAATTTTGTGAACATTTGATCTTCAATGCTACGGATTTGACCCTTGACTTCTGCCTGTTGTGTCTTGGCATTGTCAATCTTTTCCTTAATTTGTAAAAGACGTTGTGTTGTCATTTTTTATTCTCCTACCTGTTAATTAGAGCCTTATATTGTATGCTTCTCTTGTGTCTCCTCCTAAGAGAAGGTCTGAATCATCACAAATGAAAGAAATTCCTAGCGGAGGTTCTAATTCATCTATGGAGACTTCATTCTCTCTGGCTACAACTTTTTTGTAGATGAATTCTGCTTGTCCATAATTTTTGGCTACTATCCAAAGAGGACGATCATTATCTTGAACATGAAATAATGGCATTTTATTTCTCCTTTCATTATTATACTGAAAACAAGCCTACATTTTGAGAAATTTATATAACTGCCTGCCAGACTTTATTTTTCACAGGAATTTCCGTTCGATATTTCTGAAAGTAATTTTCAATGTTATTAGGATATGATAGCTTTATTTCTACATCGTTCTTCACCCGAGTGATCAGGGCATTAAACCGATTATCTCTTTCTTGGACACTATCAATATGAGTTCTTTCAATTACTCCCTGTTCAATCGGCAAGTAAACAGGCCCAATTTCATTTGTCTCTGCATACCAAAGATAGACCCGTGGTTTGTGTTCTATCTGGGCGGCTGTACTACGCATCATAGATCCTGGGTTCACAAGCCATCGGCCTTCGTATTCTACTGTGAACGGTTTGTGATTGTCTCCTGATAAAATCAAATTGTACTCTGGGAATTTCTTGAGTAGTTGGTTTCCTTTCGGAGCTTCTTGACCAGGCCATAGGGGCTTATTCTCTATAACCATTTGGTGGGTCATGGCAATTTTTGGAATATTTTGAGTTCTTGGCTTGATGATATCACCAATGTGGTCAATTCCAATTCCATAGGAAAATGGATATATTACAAAGTCTTTACATGATGAAAATTCAACTTTTCCTTTTGTTCCTATTAAGTCAATGACACGGGCTTCTGTCAAGACTCCTATGCCTGATTTTTGCCATAGATCTAATCTATGATTTGGGAGATCGTGTTGCCCTGCAATCACAACAGGGGGCCAGATTACGTCACTCACAAATTGAAATTTCGAAATAGTCCAACTTAACAACCAATTTGGCCATTGTGGTTTGTTTCCCAGATCACCAGCAATCAAAATTGGGCATTCATGCTGTTTAGATAGGGCAAGAATAAAATCGACTTTTCTTTCCATGGCTGCAAAATAATCATCTGTGCGTCCAATTGGAACATCTGGGCGTAGGTGCCAATCTGCACTTAAAATAGCAGATGCTTTTTTAATTTGGTTTGAACGTTTAAATCTGGTCATATTATTTTTCCAATACAACTGAATTCATGAATCTTAATTTTTTTCAGATATACCTTTTCTCTAACCGACAGAGATTCTATAATTTGAAATCCGCAATCGAAAGCTGCTAGAAAATTTTCTTTTGTGATTAGAAATTTGTCAATAAAAGTTATTAAAAAAGAACCCTCAATAAATTCCATTTTGCCGATTATCTTTTCTGAATTGTGATTGAACAGAATTGGTATCAAAGCCTTTCTCCTTTCAAATATTCACAAGGCACATCAAATATTGGGCACATTTCCGGCAGAGACTTTTTAAACTCTGCCTCAAACCCTGCCCTCTGTTTATTTATGACTTCAAGATTTTCATTTAATTTGCCTTGTTGTTTCACCAAATCAAACAGATCGTTATATTCTCCTGTTTTAGCATCAATCTGTTTATCCAATTCAGATAGGCTATTTGCCTTGGATTCAAATTTTAATACAGTTGCATACTTTGAGATTCTGTGTTCTAAGGCTACCAGGCCTTTTCCCAACCCTTCTAATTCCAGAAATTCGCCCCTTTTGGCATCTATTTGTTTAGCTTGATGAATTAATTTGTCAGCGAATTTTTTCTGTTGTAGCATTTCCTCAAACTTTTCAGATTGCTCTTTCAAGGACTGCAACTTGTCTATGAGAGATTCTAATTCATTATGCTCGTCAACCTCGATATCAATTTGTTCGTTCAACTTTAATAATGCATTGGTGGCTTTTTCATGTTTAGCAACCTCATTCAATTTATCATATTCTTCACTTCGTGTTTTCAGATCAGTTGCCATGCCGGATAGAGAGGCATATTCAAGTTCAAGCCGTCTAATTACTACTTGCATCTTCTCTAACTTCACAAGCTGCTCTTCCGCCTCCGGCAACCAATCAAATGCCTTCAACTTCTCTATCTGACTTTCTTGATCTGCTTTTAACTTTGTACGATTTCCTTTTTCATCTCTCAGCATTTTTGCAATATTACTAATTGAACGATCAATGATTTCCAGGTTGACAGCATCGTTATAATGCTTAGCAACATCAGGAGGAGATTGCCCAAGTAAAAAAGGACCTTCAAGTTGGAATTGGATATTAGTCGGGCTGAAGTTGAGAACTTTTGCAACTGCCTCTGGCACTCCCTGCTTGAAGGATTTAAAGGGCTCTTTTTGGCCAACTATTCGATAGAGATTTTCTGAATCAGACCGAAACCGTTCAACAGTTTGAGTTGTATCTTTATTATTAACTGCAAGTTGGGAAATGGTATCGCCACCCCAATATGATCGCAAGTCTTCTCCTGTGGGTCTATTGTTGGCAACCCAGTTTATGCCCCTTAAAATATTCGTTTTTCCAGAATCGTTTTCTCCCGTAATGACATTCACCCCAGGATGGAATTCAATGAGGGAATCTTTCCAGGAACGGAAGTTTATTAGCCTGATACTATTCAACATTTTGATGTTTCCTTCGCATTTCATTTGCTTTTTCTATCATAACTTCCCATTCCTTTGTCATTTTCCCGCTCTTTGGATATCCTGGTATTTTCCTTCTTCTGGAGTACATTTCAAAGTAATATTTTTTTACCCTGTTGTAATCCCTTTTGCCAAGTTTCTTAGCCTTTAATTTTTCATTTGGGTGAATATATTTCTGTGTCATCGGTGGATTTTCAAGATAGCTTGCAATATTCCTGAGCAATTCTGGCAGAGCAATAAATTTATTGAGCCCGTATCTTTTGTATAGCCGTGCAATTTTTCCCTCCATAACATTGGCTTGATTATGCAAAACGCCTCTCAATAAACCTTTACCGTCTTTCCCTACTTTTCCCTCTTCAATTTCTTTTCGGGTAATGTGCTTGTGATCGAAAACAGAGTCTTCAAAAAGGATTGCTTGTTTTAATATAGGACAAACGCCTCTTTGTTCTGTCCATTGTTTGTGGCGTAATTCTTTTAATTCATTCCAGTTTATTTGGACGAGTTTACTCATTTGATATCACCAAATATTTTTTATCCCTGCTATGCCTACCAACTTCATACCCGTCTATTTTTCGTGTATGCACAATCGGCAAAACTCCTGTTATATGATTTTCTAAATCTTTTTCTTCCTTGATAATAATTGTATGGGGATATATCCTTTTGCCTTGCCAATATGCCTGTGCCAATTCAATGTTTTTAGCAAGGACAACCGATTCAGCCTCACCCTCATATGTTTTTGCGATGAAAATTGGCATTTTAAATCCTCCTTTTTCTTCTGATTGTGCCTAAAGGAGTCCCCACTCCTGTTCCTGTTGTTGACTCTTGTGCCCATTCAGGGTCTTCTTTTTTTAGATATTGATCAAAATTGGCTCGCACATCTTCTCCCTCTTGAATTACATCCTGCAATAATTTCCGGCAGATTTTCATTCGCAATTCATCGGGGTTATCGTCTGGGCCAACGGTTCTGCTTTCTCCCATGCTAATTCTTATGGGCTCGAATTGATCTGGCTGAATGGTTCGTTCAACACTTACCCAAACTTTGTCTTCCAGGGCAGCAAGCAATTTTTCAATGTCTTCTTTAGTCATTACTCAAACCTTCTTGATCTGCCAATTCTCATTGATTCTTCAACCTCCAGCCATGCCTTGCCTACAATTCTCTGCAATTCTTTTTCTGCCTGTTCTTTTTCAATCTTTTCAATTAGACCAGACCTGCCTGCTTTCATGTCTAAGTCATGAGCAATAATAGTTTCCTTTTCCTTTTTCCACCATTTGCAGGCAACTAAAAAGTCAACATTTGCCGCTACATCATCAATGCCATAATCGTCATATATATCAAATTCAATATTCCTTCTTTTCCCATTGAGTTTGTTTTTAGTGACTTCTGCTTTTGTTCTTGATCCGATTTGATATTTGAGGCTTCCAACAGTTCGGGGTCGGCTTCCAATTTTATTCATCCAGACTTGATGGTATGAATAATAGTATGGAGACATTCCTCCTGATGTTGTTGTTTCTTTTTCACCAAATCCCCGCCCAATATTTGCCCGAAGTTGTTGAATAATAAAAAGGGCAGATTTTGTCTTTTTTAATTTGCTCCGAATCATTCTCAAGGCTTCGCCAATATGCTTGGCTTTTTCTGTTTTGTAACTGCCTTTCAACTCCTTTACTGCTTCAGCAGATTTCGCTTGTGCAATGGCATGTTTATACTCTTTTTCAAGTTCCTCCGATGTTGTCAATGAATCCAGAGAATCCAGAATATAGATAAAAGGTTTTTCAGAATCGGTACATAATCTTAAAATCGTTGCTTTGAAATCTTGAATTGTTTCTGATGGATTTGGTTCGTCGTCCTGATTTCCTGCTTCTATTCTGGCTTTAGAATTAATTATAATTCCATTTGGAGAAACCATCTTTCTGGAAAGCTTTTTGCCAAACAAATAAGGAATATCAATTCCAAGTGCATCTTCGCCATCATCATAAATGGGAATGTAATCATCAAACCGTTTGTCAGCACAACATTCAGCAAGCATTGTCAGAACTTGCATTGTTTTTCCTGAGACTGACCCGCCAGGTAAAGTGACAATTTGGCCGAGCACAAATGCGCCTGTAGGATCATCTGAACAGGCACAATTGAGCAAGGTAACGCCAGAGGGGATAAGTAAACTGGTATCAATTGGAAGGGGTCTTTCAGCTTTTCTCTTTGCTTCTGCTTCAACTTGTTCTGTCAAATCTGATCGGCGTCTATGAATCTCGGCCATTGAGACCTCCAGTCAACATTTGTTCAAATTTCTGTTTATCTACCTTCCATCTCCCCCCAACTTTCAACCCCAGGCTATATCGTTTACACCAGTCAACAACCGTGAATTTGCCAATATGACCATATCCTTTTTCTTCATGCATTATGACTGCTTCAGCAGGTGTGATATATTCCTTTTTCAAGTTATTCTCCTTCTCCGAGGCTGCTCTGGAGGGCTTTCAGGAATGGATTCTTTAGGTTTATCAACAGGGGCCTTATCATCATATGCCTTTGCACATGCATTATAAATCGTCTCTTCGCATTTCTCGCACTCTGGCAGGTTGTTGCAATCTTTTCCAAAAACCCCTCCATAGGGACACTTAAAAGGGATGTCGTCTTCCAACTCCTTCTCTTCTTCTTTTACACTGTCAGATTTCAATTCTGAAGGAGACCCCCCTCCGATTCTTCTTCTTCTCTGAACTCCTGATCCTTGCTGTTCCTCTTCTCCTTCTTCTTCTTCTTCTTCTCCTTCTTTATCAGGATCAATTCCAAGATATGCCATTTTGACTTGCTCATATGTTGGTATAATCAGCATAGCATCTAAGGAATGAGTCTTTTTCATTATAGCTTCTTCGTAAGGATCACGAGCAAGAAAATTGATACTGTGGGCTTCATGAAATGTATTTTTCCCAAGCCTCTTTTCCCTGGTTTTGAATTCAATGCTTCGACCATCAAGCAGATCCCAAAAAGTTGTAAGTCCATCTGGATCACTGTCTGTCGCTTCTTGAAGCATTTCTTCAAAAAGTTTGTAGGAAATATCAAACCCTAATTCAATCAATCCTGCTTCGCTGTTGTAATCATAGACATTGTAAAAACAGCGCCAAGAGGCATACAGAGATTTGATTTTCTTTTCGTTTTGTTCTGCCTCAGGCTTATCCCATTCTGCATACAATTGTTCACAAGCAAAACACCTCTGACCGAATGCTTGCTGGAGACAAAGGTATTTATCATTGTTATCCCCAACATTGGAATGCACTGGAATTTCCAGTTTATAATCCCAATCTCCAATATCCAGGCCGGTTAATGTTCCTGATTTCATTCGCAAGTCTTTATACCAGGGCTGAGTGATTTCAAAAGGCAAAAGGTCAATGAGTCCTGTTTTTCCCTTCTCTAATTCAATGGCAAACTTATGGACAGGGCCATTTGCTTTGGAAAGATCAAGAACTGATTTCCTGCCCAGCCCTTTCTGGTCCCGTTCCTGGGCTCCTCTTTTGGTCCTATTCTTCAGTTTTTCGATTCTTTCTTCTCTCGTCTTTGTGCTCATAATACTTTCCCCTTTCTTCAAAAAATGTTTTGAAAATTACTTTTGAAACTATGCGGAAGATAACAGCAATGATAAAGAAAGCTGCAATCGCTGCAAAACAGACTGAGGCAATGATAAAAAAGTTATTTAATATAATGGAAAATCCTTCCATTTATTCTGTTCCTCGCCGTCTGCGCCTTTCATTAACTACTGCTCTACTGGTTTGAGTCTTTTTGTCCTGGGCCTCTTGCTGAATGCCTTGGCCTTGCTTGCCTGAGGCGATTTCCCTCTTTTCCCTTGGGGTTGAAAAATAATCACGGCTCCAAAGGATGACTTCATTTTCCAGGGCTGTTTTTCGATCATCCATTGCCTTCAGGGCATTTTTCGCCATATTGAGATCGTATTCCATATTGATCAATTCATTTTGGGCATCAGCATATTCCTTTTCAACAGTTTTTAACTGCGGATGGCCTGCTACAGTTGCATCAACTTGTTGAACTGTCATTTTAGGTTCTTGTGCCTTGATTTCTAAAATCAAGTTGCCTGTGGCCTCTTTTACATTTGTCTTTTTGACATCAATAAATTTAGCCTGTTGTTTGACCTGTTTATCCAAAAAGGCAACCTCATCAGCATATGCCTTTCGTTTGTATGCATGGCTACGCCACTCTTCATGTAGATCATCAAGGTCAATTGCTACATCTTCAGCAAAATTTAATTCTGACATTTTAATTTCCCTTTATTTACTTATATATATTATTATACTGAATTTCCTTTCATATCCTAAAAAAATTAAGAAAATACATCCGCACATGCTTTTGTCAATCCTGGCTTGCCTGTGTAGAAAAAATTGTCAGAAAAAGCGGTCAATACCAGAAGAGCACGGGTGAATGTTTGGTTATCAGGGCTGCTTTGTCCTAAAATTACTGTTTGCATGTATTTAAGTATTATGCGACGCACAACTTCTGGTTCTTCGATAATCAAAAATTCCTTTGTCTTAGAATTATATAAAACTTTTCGGACATCATCCCAAGTACCCTTTAGCAATTTTCGACCTAATTCAAAGGCTTGTTTCTTCGTTGCCTCGCTTATCTGTACAGCATCAAGCATTTCTTCTGGGTTGAGGTCAATCACTTTATCCAAATACATTAAAGCTTGACCAGGGCTCCCGTCAGAGTTATTAGCAATTGCACTGATAACTTCATCTGAGACCCCTCCCTCTCCCTCTGCCTCTAATGTGCGTTTAATTAGAGTAATGATCTGGCCATTACTTAATTTCTTGAGATCAAAATGATGGACTCTCCTTTTTATGGCCGTATTTGCAAGAATTTTTTCACTTTCTGAGGTGCACATTAAAAAATAGACGTGAGAAGGAGGCATTTCCAAGGGCTTTTTCATCCCTTCCCAAAAATCTGGACTGGCCCTGTGACATTCCTCTAGAAAATAGATACGACACTTATTTGCCCTGTCCATTGGATTAAAGATCATTGTTCTTTGAATCCCCCGTGCTGTATTTATCCCTCCCTCACTACTAGCGTTTATCTCTTGAAAATCCAAGTTTGATTCTTTTGGGGGGCATCCTAATAGGTCAGAAACAATATATGCCAGAGTTGATTTCCCACAACCCGGAGGCCCTGTGAAAAGCCAGACATGCGGGATGTCTTTTTTTCGGTTGAGCAAAGTTTTTATCTCATTGATAATTGTCTCATTACCAATCATCTGATCAAGTTTGTTTAGTCGGTATGCTGTATGTAATGGCATTGTTATTTTCCTTTCTCTTTTTGTTTTCTATTCATTGGAAGGTTAGTAATATAAGCATCACAATGACTGCAATAAGCAGCCTTTAAACCTATTGTTTTGACATTCGGGATTCCTACAAATCCGCATTTTGGACACCGCAATTTATCCTTTTCTTTCCCTAATTTCATTTCTCAGACGAGGCCTTCCCTCTCTGCAAACCATAATTCAATCATAGCAGTTCCTGTATCGCCTTCATCTGGCCATTCTTTCATAAGGGATTTTGGAACATTGAACCTTCTATCACCATCATCAAACCACACTGACAGTTCAGTTTCTCCTGTATTTTCAACATCAAGCTCAACGAATTCAATGTCATCTATATCAATCGTTTCCATTTATTTTTCTCTCTCCCTTCTCTTTTGATTACAGATTTCCCTACGCTCTTGGAAATCCATTAATGACTCTCCTGGCCTCATCTTTTTAGAAACTACTAATCCCTTTTTCGATGGAGTCCATTGATGATGTATTCTCTTTTTCATTGTTTTGACTGCCCCTTGATAAACTTTCACCTTTTGTTGTTGGTTTAAATTAGGGTTGGCAAAGGCCAGTTTCATCGCTGCTTTGCGGATTTTCTTAATTCGAGATTGGTTCATTATATTTTTCTCTTTCCTTTTTTATTTTTTTTAAATCTCTATAAAAGATCATGTTCATTTTACTTCTCCTTTTGTGTCTATCGCCTGAGCTAACCCGCCTTGAAGGTGCCAGTAAAAATATTATATGTTCAACACCTCTGCTCTATATGAGCAAGGCGGGCTTTAAGATGCTGGCAGACAGGATTCGAACCTGCACGGGGCCAATTACGCCCCTGCTCAGTATTATCGTCTACCAATGGCAAGCCGTCTACTCCGCTACCTCTAAGTCTTTCATTAGTTTCACTTGCCAATTCCGCCACTGCCAGCATAATTAAAATTTTCCTCTTTTCCCTATTATACTATTTTTCTGTTAATAATCTAAATTTCTTCGCAAAATTTCTTATTCCCTTCTCAAAATATTCCCGATTGCTGGGCCGTCGGGCAACAGCAGCAGGATGAAGGCACCAACAAATCCAAAATCCGTATTTTTCATTCCATTCGGTTTCACCACTCAACTTCTGAATGCCTCCGTCTTGCCCTTTGAAAACCTTGACGCAGGTATTCCCGATTGCAAGAATTAATTTTGGTTGTATAGTTTTAACCTCTTCCTCAAACCACGGCAGGCAGGCTTCAATATGTTCTGGTTTAGGAGTTCTGGTTGTCTCCGGATAACACCTGCAGATGTTGTTCACAAAAAACATTCGCCTCTCTAAACCATAAAGCCCCAGCTCATTCCATAGTAATTCACCTGCCGGGGCCTCTTCATAAAATCCCCGTCCATATTCATCTTCCAACGGCCCAGGAGCCTCCCCCGTTATAAAGGCATTGAAAATGCCGGGGGAGGATAATACAGGGGCTTCACATTCTTGCCTTAATTCGCATCTGCTACAATTTTTGATCTCCTTGTTTTGAAATCTTTTAACTGGATGAATTAATGGCTTTGTAGTTGTTGGTGCCTCTTCTAATTTTAAATCAGTGTACCCAATCAAACCAGTCAATTTTGGGTATGCATCTTCTGAAGGGGATAGGACAAATTGAAAATGCTTCTGAATTATTTCTGTGTCTGGTTCTGAATCGGGATTATTGGCTTCTATTTCCTTCAGCAATTTTCCAAGTTCGGTTTTTGAATTAATAGTTGGCTTGATATTGAAAAAGCCGGCATTTGAATCTTCTGGAGCGCAGATTTTCTTTGCTTGCTCTGGGCCAATTGAATTGATCTCTATGAAAGGAGCATAAAGTGTTCTTCTGCCTTCTCCCAATATCCATCGGGTTGCTTCTGAAATGCCAACCTTTGGCCATACGACTTTGAATCCTTGCCTTAGTGCCTCATCAATTAATTCCTGCTTTTCTGTTTTGCTATATGACAGGCAGGCGCAAAGAAACTCCGCTGGATAATAGATTCTGAGCCATGCAGTTTGATACCCAATCATAGCATATTCCACTGAGTGAGCTTTGTTGAAACTATAATGAGCATGCTCTTTTAAACCTTCCCAAAATTCATTTGCTTCTTTTTCAGACAGTGTTTTCTGTTTTTTACACCCTTCAATAAATTGGACTCTATATGGCTCAAATTCCTTGGCGTCCCGTTTTTTGCCGATTACTTTGCGAATTTTATCTGCTGTGCTTTCTGACAATCCAGCAACTCGGCTGATGACTTGCATAACTTGCTCTTGATACACGATAAGGCCGTAGGTGTCTTTTGTAATTTCTTCATATATTGCATTTAATGGTTTCCACTTCTTGCCATGTTTGCGGAGAATAAAATTCTCGGTCATGCCACTCTGATAAGGCCCCGGTCTTACTAAGGCAACAACAGCAACCATATCATTGAAGGAATCAATTCCTGCCTCTTTGCATAATTGAGTTGTTGGGCGAGCACTGAATTGGAAAACCCCAGATGTCTTGCCCTCTGATAATTGCTTGAAGACTTCTTCATCGTCTAAAGGAATCTTGTCAAGGGCAATGCCAACTTCAAGGCACTCCACTGGGAATTTATCCTCTTGCATATCTTTATCAACAAAAAAACGTTCTGATTCTGGGTGCCAGAAGAAATAGGTCTGATCTGTTTCATTTATCAATCGTAGGCATTCCGATAAAATAGACAAGGTTGTCAACCCGAGGATATCTAATTTCATTAGCCCATTGTATTCACTGTCTTCCATGTCCCAGGCAGATACAACATTGCTTTTTTGTACTCGCAACGGGCCATACTTCCCGGATGTCAAATCATCATTACAAATCACAACTGCTGCTGGATGTTGCCCAAAATGTCGCAATTGTCCTTCCAATTTAGCTGCAAGACGAGCAGCATCAGGAAAGTTCTCTTTAAATTCTATTCCAATTCGATCTTCTTCAATGCAAGTGGCAACAGCATTCTTTTCAATATCCTGAGAGATTGCCCCAGCCATTTGTTTGACGTCCTTTGTTGGGATGTTAAATACTCTGCCAACATCCCAAATGACTCCACGGCTTTTCATTCTGCTATCAGTTGAAATACCACAAACATTATTTCGACCATATGTTTTGTGGATATAATCAACAACTTGTTCTCGTTTGGAATCCTCAAAGTCTATGTCAATATCAGGATAGTCAATTCTGTCTTCAGACAAGAAACGGGAAAAAGGC
>Ga0315538_1000207_pt1 | contig 38940 bp, 32 predicted proteins | sample SalMarSW160230MG_2_FD_203834 | JGI IMG/M metagenome (GOLD analysis project Ga0315538, IMG submission 203834) | Salt marsh sediment microbial communities from the Plum Island Ecosystem LTER, Massachusetts, United States - Salt Marsh Sediment SW1601-230 ...
ATATCGATATTCGTTATTCGATATTAGCCTCTTCTACTTCCCAGCCGAAATCAACATATTCCCAGTCAATTTCTTCACCACTGACATGTACCAGCAGGAATCCCTCCTCCATTTCGCCACGCGGACCGGTCCACCAGGAGGCTGACACGGCACCGCCGGTAATAAAATGAACACCTCCGGCATATAAATCTTCAAGAAAGTGCAGGTGCCCCTGTAATACAAGCTTAAGGTTATGACCAAGAAACAATGTAAGTACATCTTTGGCATTGGTTATTACAAGGCCTTCTGAATTGGCAGCAGTAGATCCCTGTACCAGTTGTGTCTGTATAGTAATGAAAGGTATATGTACACTGATAGCTATTGGTGTTGAAGGATCAACATTTGCCAGGTCCTCTTTAAGCCATGCAATCTGCACACTGTCAATATGGCCGTAATATCCTGACCGCTCTTCTCTTTCATCAACCGAATCCAATATATAAAAACGCCAACCTTTATGATCAAAGGCATAGTACCTGTCCCCTATCTTCTCTTCAAACATCTTCTCTCCATATAAAGGATGCAAAGGATCAACGCCACTCTGTTCATATATACCGAATACTTCATGGTTCCCCATGGTATTATATACAGGCATATTAAACAATTTGGACATTTCAATATACAGGTTGTAGAGGGAGTCCGCCCTTGATTGTTTTTGTGCCAGGGCATCCATTATCTGGTCTCCCCCAGTGATCACAAAATCAGGATTCAGCTTATTGACCGTATCAATGGCCTGTTTAAACCCGGCAGGAGCATTTCTCTCGGGTTGCAGGTGGATATCGGTAAGGAATGCAAAACTGAAAGTTTCCTGATCTTTTGATTCCTCCGGTTTCGGTGCATTACATGATGAGAAAAAGAACAGGATCACAGAGAAAATTATGATCGGCGCTAATTGTATTTTTATTAATTTCATAACATAATTTATTTATGGTTTGGAAAATTCTATTTCAATTATATAAAGATACAGGTCAAATTCCAGGTTCCGCTGGATAAATAATCATTGTTAACCGCTTATTTTTTCACTTCTCATCCATAATCAATATATTCCCAGTCAAATTTTTCACCTTCAACATGCACCATCAGGAATCCTTCCTGTGTGTCATTACGGGGACCATTCCACCATGCGCCCGATACGGCACCACCGGTAACAAAATGAATACCACCGGCATAGATATCTTCCAGAATGTGGAGGTGTCCCTGTAAAACAAGTTTCAGGTTATGATCCCGGAACAAAGACAGCACATCAGTGGCATTGTCTATCACCAGGACTTCTCCCTTTGCAGCATTTGTACCTTTTGGGAATTGGGTTTGTAAAGTGATAACAGGTACGTGTATGCTAATTGCAATAGGCGTCCCTGGATCCACCTTTTCCAGTTCATCTTCCAGCCATGCCAGTTGCTCACTGTCTACCTGCCCGCGATATCCCTGTCGGTCTTCCTCTCCATCAACCGAATCCAGTATATAGAACTTCCAGCCTTTGTAATCGAAAGCATAGTATCGTTCACCTATTCTTTCTTCATACATCTTCTCCCCATAAAGAGGGTGAGAAGGATCCACACCACTCTCTTCGTAGATACCGAACAACTCACGATTTCCAATGGTATTATAAACGGGCATATTCAATAAGCCTGACAGTTCAATATACATATCATATAAAGAATCTGCCCTTAACTCCGTCTGGCCCAGGGCATCCATTATCTGGTCGCCGCCCATGATTACAAAATCGGGATTCAGTTTGTTTACTGTGTCAATGGCCTGTTTGAATCCCAGATCTGCATTCTTTTCTGGTTGAACATGTATATCGGGAAGAAATGCAAAACTGAAACTGTCTTTATCCCTTGATTTCTCACATGATGAAATAAAAAACAGAAATACGAAAAGTATTATAACCGTTACGAACTGTATCCTGATTGATTTCATAATTTGAAAAACATTAAACGTACCCGTAATGTTTTATGCTTACTTGTTTATTATTAACATAAAGATAAAGATATTTTTTACGGAGATATAAATTATCGCATATTCTTCACCAGTCCTTTGCCTTATTTTGCGCAGCATCAAGATTTATTTTCTGTCTTTAATGTAATTATATAAATTTGTCAGCGGGATGCAGGGACGCCCAGGTTGGGTGTCCCTACCCCCGATAAACAAATCATTAAACCAGAATGACATGAAAAGAACCAGCTTAAACAGAATAGCATATTCTGTAATAATCCTGATTTTACTATCCGCAAAATTACCAGCTCAATCAATCAGTGGTGACTGGTACGGGCTGATGGATATACAGGGCATTTATTTGCAGATGAACCTGCATTTACAGGAGAACGAATCGGGGCTTACAGGTGCATTTGACGTACCTGATCAGGGCGCAATAGGTATTCCTTTAACTTCAGTAAGCCTGGAAGACCAGGAATTTAAATTCACTTTTGTCCCTGCGGGATTCTCGTTTGAGGGGATAACTGACCTGGATTATACCCAGATAATCGGTTATTTCAGCCAGGGAGACCTGAATATCAGGACCAGTTTTAACCGCGTACCTCCTGAGCTCCCTGAAGGAAGCACTGCCCATTTAAAAGAAATTTATAATAAGGAAGAAGTTTATATTGAGATGAGGGATGGCACCAGACTGTTCACATCAATATATTCTCCCAAAGAATCAACTGAAAAATCACCCATCCTTCTTTTCAGGACACCATATAATGCAGAAGGCCAGGGCAAAGATGCATTTAATTACTTTGTTTCAATATACCACAGGTTCATAAAGGAAGGTTATATACTCGCATTCCAGGATGTGAGGGGGAGGTTTATGAGTGAAGGCGAATACGTAAATGTCAGGCCTTTCATCCCGAACAAAAAAGGGAAACAGGTAGATGAAGCTTCGGATACCTATGATACGGCCGAATGGCTTATTAATAACGTAAAAAACAATAATGGCCGGATAGGCGTAACGGGAATATCATACCCTGGTTTTTATGCAACCATGGCTATACTGGCAGATCATCCTGCCATAAAAGCAGTATCGCCCCAGGCGCCGGTTTCAAACTGGTTTTTAGGTGACGACTGGCATCATAATGGTGCATTTTTCCTGATTGACGGGTTCAGCTTCTATACCAGCTTCGGTGATCCCCATCCCGGGGAATCGAGAAGGAATTACCCGCTCAATTTCCAATGGGGATCAGAGGACAGTTATGATTTTTTCCTGGATATGGGACCAATTAAAAATACCAGGAAGGTATTCCCCGATTCCGTCAGGTACTGGCACGAGTTATTTGAGCATCCAAATTATGATGAATGGTGGAAAGCCACTGTTCCCCTGCCCTACCTGAAAAATATAGAACCGGCCGTTATGACCGTTGGCGGGTGGTTTGATGCGGAAGATCTTTATGGCGCATTAAATACCTATAAATCGATAGAGGAAAAAAACAGGGCCAAGCATCCCAATTACCTGGTAATGGGACCCTGGTCGCACGGACAATGGGCCAATGGCAGTGCTGAAAACCTCGGGAATGTATACTGGGGAATGGCCACAAATGATATGTACCATGAGCTTGAAGTCGATTTCTTTAACTATTACCTGAAAGATGAAGGTGAAGAAGATTTTTCTGAAGCATATATTTACATGACAGGAGAAAACCAGTGGAAGGAATATGCGGACTGGCCACCTGAAGGTGCCCTTGAAGAGACAATATACTTTCAGCCCGGTGGTGGAATAAGTTTCACTGCACCTGATGCTGAGCTATACTTTGCTGAATATATTTCTGATCCGGACAAACCGGTGCCCTATATGGAAGATGTACATCTTCGCAGGGATGCGGTATACATGATTGATGACCAGAGATTTGCATCCAGGCGTCCGGATGTGCTTGTATACCAGACAGAAACACTTACTGAAGATATAACTCTTACAGGCCCGGTAACAGCCGACCTGTGGGTATCAACAACCGGAACCGATGCTGATTTTATTGTTAAAATTATTGATGTTTTTCCCGACCAGGTAATCCCACCGGCTGATGCCGATATTGAAGTGCCACTGGGTGGCTACCAGATGCTGGTCAGAGGCGAAGTGATGCGAGGCAGGTACAGGAACAGCTTTGAAAATCCTGAACCATTTGTCCCGGGTGAAATAACAAAAGTAAGCTTCAGCATTCCGGATATAGCACATAAATTCAAGGAAGGTCATAAGCTTATGATCCAGGTACAGAGCAGCTGGTTCCCACTGGTCGACAGAAATCCCCAGAAATTTGTTAATATATACGAATGTGATGAGGATGATTTTCAGAAAGCAACTATCAGGATCTACCATGACAGGGAGCATCCTTCAGGAATTAAGGTGATGGAAGAATAATAAAGGCTAAGGCTAAGGAGAAAGAGGAGGACAAAGGGATTGTATTATGCCGGGTACTGGGTACTGGGTACTGGATACTCGGATCAAATTGCATTAAATCCATCATTCCATCATTCCATCATTCCATTATTCCATTATTCCAGCCTGGCCACCGAAGCTGGGCACGGTTCAGAGAACCGCGCCAGCGAAGGTGGCTATTCCAGTAATATTTATCACAAAACAGGTACTAAACATTGTACAATCATTATATTTGGCGGATTATAAACCCGTTATTCAATGAAAAAGATAAGCAGGAAGGAGTTTATTACGAAAACCGGGGCAGGTATTGTTGGTCTTGGCCTGTTATCGGGCAGGTCATTTGAAGGTAAAGAGGATAAACCTGTGATGAATGAATTAGGAAATACGGGAATATTTGTCTCTCCATTATGCTTCGGTGCCGCAAGAACCAACGATGAAGGACTTATACGTTTTGCCATCGACCATGGAATAAACTTCCTGGATACGGGACGTTCATATGCAAATGGAAATAATGAACGCCTTGTAGGAAGAGCCGTGAAAGGAAAGAGGAAAGATATTGTAATCCAATCAAAGATGCACCTGGAACCCGATGAGTTAATATATCAAGGTAAAGGGAGAAAAGGGCGTAAAGAAATAAAGGAAATACTTGAGAAACGCATCGCAGAAAGCCTTGAAGCACTTGACACCGATTATATTGATATTATGCTTTTTCACAGCGCTGACCAGGAATACCTCACTTACCATAATACTGTAATGAATTTTTATGAAAAACAAAAAAGAAAAGGAATAATAAGGGCACACGGTTTCTCTTCACATGATTATACTCTTGGCCTTTTAAAGAAGAACAACACCGATAAGTTTTATGATATCATAATGCACCCTTTTAACCATAGTGGCGGATTCATACATTCACTGTCAGGCTGGTCAGCGCAATGGGACCAGGATGTTTTACTGGAAGAACTTGAGAAGGCCGCCGGTATGGGAACAGGCATTGTAGCAATGAAAACATGTTCAGCCGGCCCATATTCATCAAACGGTAAGGATGAACCAACGTACAGGCAGGCTGTTGAATGGGTTTTACAACATCCTTTTGTACATTCAGCTGCAGTTGCAATGGTAAACTATGAACAGGTAAGAAACTATGTTTACTGACCTATTCCTCCGGGATAAGGCATAAGCCCGGATCCTTATATTTAAGAGATAAATCAGGTATACCATCATTATCAGTATCCTCCATCGATGAAAGATATTTAACAAGGGCTATCCATTCCTTACCTTCCTGTATACCCTCAGCAATTTCATCAAAATCAATAATTGTCTCTGACATATCATTTACTTCATTGCCACTGGCATCTTTTGGTTTAACCCTTATCAGGCCAAAAGTCATTTCCTGTATTATCCCTATAAACTCCAGCATATAGGCATTGGCTGTTATTGAGTACAGCCTTTTATTATCTTTTGAGATATCTACCGGGATCATTTCACCTGCATCATTCACAAGGCTTATCGAGTTGATTTTCCTGAGTAATCCCTTCCCGGGATCATACCTAACCTCAATTCCGGAATAATAGCAATAATTGGAAGGAGTCGATTTATATGCTACGAGCAGTATTTCAAGTATCCTTTTCAGCTCTTTAGCATTCACATATACTCTTGCCAGGGGATAACCAGGCACCTCATCGTCACCACTTCCCAGTGACATAACCCTGAAGATATCCTGGGTGGTCTGGATCCCGGGCTCCACCCTGTCCCTTATTACACCTGCTGCCACCATGCTAATATCTGTTCCTGCCTCTGTCCCGGAATTTACGTAAGCATGAATCGCATCGGCAACAAGAGGTCCGAGGTTACTCTCTTCCATCTCCCCGTATTCATTACAGTCAAGTTCATATTCTGTGCTTACAATCCTTTCATCAATCCTGTAACCCGTGATATTATACAGTTTTTCAGAAATAAGATTTTTCTGAGCGTCAATTATCTCCTGTATATGCCTGTCACCTTCAATATTATCATCCACAGGTATCAGTTTATAGTCACTTACACTTATATCACCGTTTTTAACTTCAATCTCAAGCCTTCCAAGACACTTACCATAGCTACCTGTCTGGACAATGGGTGTATTGTTTATTATCAAAGGCTCGTCCAGCATCGTATGTGTATGTCCGCTTATTAAAATATTTATATCGCCAACCTTCTCTGCCAGTTTCACATCCTCACCGGCCCATACACCATCATCATCCTTTTCTATACCACTATGCGACAGGCATATAATAATATCACATCCCTGGCTTATAAGTTGTTTAGCAGTCTTTTTTGCGGATCTGGTTATTTTATCAAAGGTTACCGGCACCGCATAAGGTGCTGATTCATCAGCATCTTCACCCATGAGTGAAAAGATCCCTGTTTTCAGGCCATTCTTTTCTATGATCAATGATCTATTTATTATGCCCTTATCAAACAGGTCCTCAAGGCTGTCATCAGTGTTATCTTTCTCATCAAATTCGGCATTGCTCAATAAGAGTTGCGGTATTTCAGCGGCAGCAAGTGAATTGTTTATTATGCCTGCCAGTCTGCCAGGCCCAAAATCAAATTCATGATTACCAAGGGCTACCGCATCATATCCCATTTCCTTCATCAGTGGAAGCTGAAAGGGATTGTATTCTTCCATGTAATGATAGAAAGTCCCCATAAGAAAATCCCCTGCATCAAGTAACAATATTTTACCGGGATTTTCAGACCTTTCCTTCTCAATAATTGCAGCCAGGCGGCTGAATCCCCCTCTCGTCTGATCATCACCAGTAGTAAAAGGAGTATATTCTGAAGAGGGTGCATACCCTTCCAGCCTTGAATGCAAATCATTGGTATGCAGAATAACAAGCTTTCGTGACTCCTGTGAAAAGACATTCTGATTGAAAAATATAAGAGCAAGCAAAGCTGTGGCTGTTACAAGGAAGTATTTTAATTTCATTTTCATTTGATTTTCATTTTTGTCTAATATAATAATTATCTTTCCCTTAAGACCGGATTAGGTACTACTGAAATCCTTTAAAAAATCGGCAACTACAAAGCAGCTGCCCCCAATAAAAATAATATCCCCGGTATTGGCATTTGCCATGGCAGATTTATATGCATCGCTGACAGAGCTGAAGGAATGACCTCTCAGGCAATATTCTGATGCTTTCTCTTTAAGTACTTCCTGGTCCATGGCTCGGGGTATTCCAGCCCTTGTAAAATAGTATTCTGCGCTATCAGGGAAAAGACCCAGCATACTGTCAATATCTTTATCATTCACCATACCAAGGACGACATGGATCTTATTTCCCCTCATTTTCATTAATTGCGATATTGAAAGACGCAAACCATCATAGTTATGACCAGCATCGCAAATGACAAGCGGTGATTGCCTCATTATCTGCCAGCGTCCTGCAAATCCAGTATTACTTTTCACATTCCCTAAACCAGTGCGCAGTGATTCTGAATTTATTTCCCAGTTCTTTTGCAATAATCCTGTAACCCGCAAAACAGTAATGATATTCAGTGCCTGGTAATCGCCCAGCAGATCAGTAGCCAGCTTCTCAATAACATGCTGACCATCCATATAGACATTGAATACCTGTTTTTCACTATCACTATCCTCATCTGACTTTTTCACCGAATAAATATCATCAGCAAAATAAATATCCGATTTCATTTCGCGGGCCTTGGCAATAAACACTTTCCGCACTTCCTTACTTGCCTGACCTATTACAACTGGTGCTTTATGCTTTATTATGCCTGCTTTCTCAGCAGCAATTTTTTCCAGTGTATCACCAAGATACTGGGTATGATCAAAACCAATATTTGTAATTACTGACATTTCAGGAGTAATAATATTGGTAGAATCGAGCCTGCCGCCCATTCCTGTCTCAATAATAGCTATATCAACATTTTTCTGTTTAAAATACAGAAAAGCCATGGCAACGGTCATTTCAAAAAAAGAGGGTTCCAGTTCTTTAATAATATCCCTGTTATCTTTAACAAAATCAATAATATACCCCTTATCTACCAGTTTGCCATTCACCCTTATCCTTTCCCTGAAATCGATAAAATGAGGAGAGGTATACAATCCTGTCTTATAGCCTGCACTCTGCATAACAGATGCCAGCATATGTGACACTGAACCTTTACCATTCGTACCTGCAACATGAACTGTTTTGAATGCCCTGTGAGGGTTCCCGAAATAATTATCAAGCCTGATTGTGGTATTCAGATCCGATTTATATGCAGCCTTACCGATACGCTGATACATTGGCAGGGATGAATAAAGAAATTCAAGTGTGGCACTATAATTCATCAAATTGTTAGTTAATTGTGCAAAATAAATAAATTTAGTATTTCTAATGAGCCAGTCAGGCCTTATTTTTGTTAAATCTTTATATAAGGCCAGGCTACAGGCAGTGCTTTGAATGACTTAAAATATAGCTGATGAAAAAGAAGAAGACCTTTATTATTGACACCAACGTATTATTACACGACTACAGTTCAATATATAAGTTTGAGGAGAATGATGTAATAATACCTATTGTTGTGCTTGAAGAGCTTGACAGGTTCAAAAAGGGTAATGATCTTATAAATTTTCATGCGAGAGAGTTCACCAGGGAACTGGATAAGATATCGGGCGACAATCTACTGAATAATGGTATTCCACTTGGGGAAAACCTTGGAAAATTATACATAGAAACCGGCAAGGATTTTTCCGAGAGGGTTTTTGCATCATTTCCTGAGAAAACAAGTGATCACCGTATACTGGCAATTGCTGATTACGTATGCACCAAGCTTAAGAACGAGAATGTTATACTTATTACAAAAGACATCAATCTCCGGATGAAAGCCAAATCACTGGGCATAAGGGCTCAGGATTATGAGAATGATAAAGTGGCCAATATCGACGACCTATATAAAGGGGTTGAGACTATCGGGGAGATTGACAGCAGTATGATAGATAAACTGTATGAGGAGCCTGACGGAATAGCTGTTGAAGATATGGGCCTGGATATTCATCCTGAAGGACACCAGTTCTATATATTAAAGAATAATGAATCAAGTGCTCTTGCGCATTATAATCCTACAAGCAAAGTGGTGAACAGGATTATTAAACAAACCACTTACGGTATTGATCCACGTAATGCTGAACAGACTTTTGCCATTGAAGCACTTATCAACCCGGAGATACAGCTGGTCGCCCTGACAGGCAAGGCAGGTACAGGTAAAACGCTGCTTGCCCTTGCTTCGGCATTGCAACAGCATAAGAGGTATAAGCAGATTTTTCTTGCACGGCCTATTGTCCCCCTGGCCAACAGGGACCTTGGATTCCTGCCCGGTGATGTAAAGGAAAAGATTGATCCTTATATGCAACCTCTTTTCGATAATCTTACCGTTATCAAACATAAATTCAGTCACCAGAGCCCGGAGTTTATGCGTATTAATGATATGATCAAGGAGGAAAAGCTTGTTATTACACCCCTGGCTTATATCAGAGGCAGAAGCCTGTCAAGTATATTTTTTATTGTGGACGAAGCACAAAACCTTACACCACATGAGGTCAAGACTATAATAACCAGAGCCGGTGAAGACACAAAAATGATTTTTACCGGTGATATAGAGCAAATCGATTCACCCTATCTCGATATAGGATCAAACGGACTCTCCTACCTGACTGATAAGATGAAAGGACAGGACATCTTCGCACATGTAAACCTGGTTAAAGGAGAAAGGAGTTTCCTTTCTGAGCTGGCCAGCCGCCTCTTGTAATCATATAAAAACTTTTTGCATGTGATAAATTTTTTTTACTACCTTCCCTGCCATAAATTAAACAGATAATAATGAAACGTACTGTTATTCTGGTAAGACATGGTAAAGCATGCTCTCTTGATACATTCGAGAAGGATATTGACCGTGTACTCATTGCAAGGGGAGTAAATGATGGTTATAAGGTTGCTAAGAAGCTTCTTGAATCAGGTATTAACCCAGATATCATCCTTACAAGCCCGGCGGCCAGGGCCAGTCACAGTGCCCTGATCTTTGCCCGTGCAATGAACACAGGTACAGACATAGTAAGGGTAATTGAAAACATGTACTATGGTTCGGGATCAAAAATGCTTGATGAAATATCAGCATTACCCGAAGATGTGAAAACCGTTGCGTTATTTGGCCATAACCCTGCCATCTCAGACCTTGCAGAGCATCTTACCAACGGTGCTACCAGCTTTCTCCCCACTACCGGGGTGGCAATCATTAATTACAAAATAGAAAAATGGAAGGATATTAATACATCTGAGCCGGCAGAATACAATTTTATTATCCCCAGGGAGATCAAATAAATAAATAATCAACCATCCAGCTAAAAATACTTATTTTTGCTGTCCTATAAGCAGCAGAAATGAGTGACAGGCAATTGACAATTGCATTCCATACACTGGGGTGTAAGCTAAACTTTTCAGAGACATCAGCTATAAGCCTTAAGTTGGAAAAAGCCAGTTTTCAGAAAGTTCCCTTTGATGAAAGTGCTGATATTTATTTTATTCACGGCTGCACGGTCACAGAAGCTGCTGATAAGAAATGCAGAAATGTGATAAGAAAGACCATTCGCAGATCACCTGAATCATTTATTGTAGTAGCAGGCTGCTATGCACAATTAAGGTATGAAGAGATTGCCACAATACCGGGCGTTGACCTTATCCTGGGAACAAAGGAAAAATATGATATACTCAAATACCTCAGTAATATTGATAAAAGGCCAACGCCGGAGATACATAATTCCGAAATAAATGAGCATATATTATTTCATCCTTCATATTCCGGAGGTGGTCGTACCAGAGCATTCCTGAAGATACAGGACGGATGTGATTATTCATGTGCCTACTGCACAATACCTATGGCAAGAGGTAAAAGCCGAAACCAGTCAATAAGTTCATGTGTAAAGGATGCGGTGGAAATTGCAGAAAAAGGGATAAAAGAAATAGTACTGACAGGAGTGAATATAGGCGATTTTGGGAAATCAACCGGGGAGACTTTATATGACCTACTGCAAACCCTGATTGACGTGAAAGGAATTGAAAGATACAGGATCTCATCTATCGAACCTAACCTGCTCACCGATGATATAATAAAACTGGTGGCTGATAATAAAAAAATACTGCCCCATTTCCATATACCTCTTCAGAGCGGCTCTGACAGGATACTTGCTAAAATGCGAAGGAGATATACCAGGGATGTCTTTAAGTCAGCGGTAAAAAAGATAAGAGAACTGATACCCCTGGCAGGAATAGGTGCTGATGTAATTGCAGGATTCCCGGGTGAAACAGAAAAAGATTTTATGGTAACTTATGAATTTCTTCGTTCACTTGATCTTTCGTACCTTCATGTGTTCAGCTATTCCGACAGGAAAGGTACTCCTGCTGCTATTATGACAGATCTCATAGAGACAAAGACTAAATATTTCAGAAGCAAGAAATTACAGGCATTGTCAGAAGAAAAGAAAATTGAATTTCATGAGAAATGTAAGGATATGGAGGTTGACATTCTCTGGGAATCCGAAGAAAAACCGGATTTTATTGCAGGCTTTACAGGTAATTATATCAGGGTATTTACTGCCTTTGACAGTGAACTTAAAGGAAAAATAACAAGGCATAAACTGAAAGTAACTGATGAAAATGGTAATTTTATCGTATAAAAATATGCCGGGATGGATTTGAATAGTATATGTAGTGAAGTTTGTGATATTGCCAGACGGACTGGTGACTTTATTAAGAAAGAATCAGAAAACTTTGACATAAGTGATGCAAAGTTAAAAGGGCAACATGATCTGGTCTCATACGTGGATATTGAAGCTGAAAACAAGCTTACCGGTGAACTTTCCCGGCTGATGCCAGGTGCCGGGTTTATTGGAGAAGAAGGAACAGCAAAGGAAGGTAATAATAATCTTACCTGGATAGTAGACCCACTTGATGGAACCACCAACTTTATGCACAGAGTTCCGGTCTATTCAATCAGTATCGCCCTGGCACAGAAAGACAAAATATTACTTGGTGTAATACTTAATGTGCCCACAGATGAACTTTTTTATGCATATAATAATGGAGGAGCCTGGCTGAACGGTAAAAGAATATATGTGTCAGAGACAAAAACGCTTGAAGATAGTCTTATAGCTACAGGTTTCCCTTACAAGAATTATGAAAGACTGGATAAATTCATGTACTGCCTGGAATTCTTTATAGGGCATACCCACGGTGTGAGAAGAATGGGATCAGCAGCTATTGACCTGGCCTGGGTTGCCTGCGGAAGATTTGACGGTTTCTATGAATATGGACTGAATAAGTGGGATGTGGCAGCCGGAATAATTATTATAAATGAGGCAGGTGGCCAGGCAAGTGATTTTTCAGGAAATTTAAATAATATTGACGGCTCTGAGATAGTGGCAGCAAACAATATAATATTTGAAACCTTCAGGCTTGCAGTGGAAAAACACATGAACAGGTAACCCGGGATGAAAGCTGTAATATTCTATATCTTCCTTTCCCTGAACTGGGTAATAACCTTATTACCATTAAAAATACTGTATGGCTTTTCACCAGTATTCTACTTTGTGCTTTACCATCTCCTCAGATACAGGAGAGCAATAGTTTTAAAAAACCTGCGTAATTCATTCCCCGAAAAAACAGAACGGGAACTGTTCACTATCTCAAAAAAGTTCTACAGGCACCTGGCTGATGTTTTTATTGAGGTACTGAAACTACAGCACATGAAAGCTTCTGAAATAAAGAAAAGATATAGGATAATTAACCCGGAACTGCTTGATAAAATAAAAGATGAAGGTAAAAGTACAATTGCTGTCTTTGGTCACTATGCAAACTGGGAATGGATCATAAGTTTACCACTAAATATAAAATATAAAATACTTGCAGCTTATAAACCACTGACCAACAAATATTTTGACAGGCATTTCTTTAAATTCAGGTCGCAATACGGACTTGAACCTATACCTATGATCAGAACAGGCAGGATATTATTTCATTATGAAGAAGCCGGGATAAACACATTGGTCGGACTGGTATCTGACCAGACACCTCCTAAAAGTGAGATTCAATACTGGACAAAATTTCTGAACCAGGACACCCCGGTATACCTGGGAATTGAAAAGCTGTCACATAAATTCAATATGGTGGTCGTCTATCTTCATATCGATAAAGTCAGAAGGGGGTATTATGAAGTGACACCTGAAATTATCACTGATGAACCTTCAAGGCTTAAACCCTATGAAGTAACAGAAAAGCATGTAAAATTACTTGAAGACCAGATAAAAAGAAGACCAGAGCTGTGGATGTGGTCACACAGGAGGTGGAAGCATAAAAAACCGGCGGATGCATGATTAAAACATCGGTAGTTATACTGAACTGGAACGGCAGGAAATTTCTTGAGCAATTCCTGGACAATATTGTAAAGCATTCTTTATCTGAAAGTTGCACTGTATATGTTGCAGATAATGACAGCACTGATGATTCATGTGAATATATACGGGATAATCATCCTGAGGTCATACTCCTTGAACTGAGACAAAACTATGGATTCGCCGAAGGGTATAATGAAGCCCTGAAGAGAGTGGAATCTGAATACTACGTGCTGCTTAACTCTGACATTGAAGTGAGTCCCGGCTGGCTCAATCCTGTGGTAGATTACATGGACAGCCATCCTGAAGCAGCTGCCTGCCAGCCCAAGATATTAAGCTATAATGATCGCAGTAAGTTTGAATATGCCGGTGCTGCGGGAGGATTTATAGATAAATACGGTTACCCCTTCTGCAGGGGAAGGATAATGAATATTACAGAAGAAGATAATGGCCAGTATGACGATATAAAGCAAATATTCTGGGCAAGCGGTGCATGTATGTTCATACGGTCATCGGTATGGAAAGAAACCGGAGGATTTGATCCTGTTTTCTTCGCTCATATGGAAGAGATTGATCTGTGCTGGAGAATAAATGCTTCCGGGAAAAGAATTATCTATATACCCTCTTCTGTAGTCTATCATATCGGGGGTGGTACACTTTCTTATGATTCACCACTGAAGCTTTTCTACAATTTCAGGAACAGCCTTTTCCTGCTATATAAAAACCTGCCCGGAGACAGGCTGCATAAAATAATATTTAAAAGAATGTTGCTTGACGGCATAGCTGCATTTCGTTTTCTCTTTACCCTTAAAATTACTTCTTTCAAAAATGTAATTAAAGCGCATATTGACTATTACAGGCATAAGAAGGTACTTAAGGAAAAGAGGACAGAAATACTGCAGAACAGAATGAGCTACCCGGATAAATTAATATTGAACAAAAGTCTTGTTTATAAGTTCTTCATAAGAAAGAAAAAGACATATACACAACTTCTGAGGGACTGAATCATTAATATAGAAAATGCGATCAAGAGATATTATTATTTTCTTTACCGTAGTATTTATAATCTATTCTGGTGCAAATGCTTTCCTTTATTTTAAAGGAGCAGACGCTTTCAGTGGAATAATGGATACTAATCTGTATACCATATTATTCATACTTATATCCCTGGCATTCATTGCAGGCAAGATACTTGAGCGCAAATTTTCATCAATAGCAGCCGATATACTTAACATAATTGGGGGATTCTGGCTTTCATTCATGTTTTATTCAGTAATAATTATTATAGCAGCAGACCTGCTGAGGGCTGTATTTACACTAACGAATATTATCTCACCTGATATTATTCCCGGATTCAGGCAGGTTTCATACCTGTTATCTTTTAGTGTCGCTTTATTGCTAGTAATAGCAGGGTTTATCAATACTCTCTTTCCTGTTACAAGAAAATACCGCATTGATATTGACAAGCCTGCAGGAATAAAAGAATTAAAGATTGCAGCCGTATCAGATATTCACCTGGGAAGTATAATACGAAAAAGGAGTATGAGAATTTTATCGGGGAGACTGGGAGCCATTTCACCCGATATGGTACTTTTTCTCGGGGATATAGTTGACGGGGAGATCAATCCTGTATTAAGAAATGACCTGCTCGAATCATTAATCCTGCCTCATACTGCAAAGTATGTATATGCCATTACCGGCAATCATGAATACATTGGTAATCATTCAAAGACAATACCCTATATTGAAAACAAAGGGATAAGGATACTTGTTGATGAAGTCATCAGCCTGGAAGATGGCATACAGCTGGCAGGAAGAAAAGACAGGGATTCATTCCGTTATACAGGTGAGCGAAGAAAGGCCCTTGAGGATTTGCTTAGGGGTGTGGATAACGGTAAACCGGTTATAGTAATGGATCACCAGCCACCAATGACTAAGGAAAATAATTTATCAGGCTTTGATATTATGTTCTCAGGTCATACACATAACGGACAAATGTGGCCCCTTAATTATCTTACAGCAAGAATATATAAGCTAATATACGGTCACAGGGTAATTAATGGCTGTCATTATATTGTATCATCAGGGTATGGCAGCTGGGGGCCAAGGGTAAGGCTGGGCAGCAGGTCAGAGGTACTGGATATAACTTTAAGATTCGGCACTTAAACAGATGAAACAGCAGGTACCTCTTCTCCAATGTCAATACCATGCCATGGGAGTGATTTATATCTCAGGCCCATCAGTCTCAGTATCGGATCCATTAGCTTATCATACATAATTATTAGTTTAAACCATCATTATTTCACATCAGTCCGTATATCTTCTCCAGTCCTATGGCTCTTGATGCTTTGACCAGAACCAGGCTATCCCTGATTGGGTTATCAATCAGGTATTTCATTAATTGTTCACGAGATTCAAATGCAAGCATATTATATTTTTGCGCCAGAGAATTAAAAACTTCACCAACAAGTATGATTTTCAAATCATCCATTGCAGCCAGCTCACGCAATATTTCCTCATGTTCTTCAATTTCATATTCACCAAGCTCGAGCATATCCCCCAGTATAATCGTCTTGCTATCTGCGGGATATTCCCTGAACGACTGTAATGATTTGGACATGCTAACCGGATTGGCATTATAGGAATCACAGATGAGGGTATTTTTACCTGTTTTGAATATTTGCGACCTGTTATTATCGGGCATATACGTTTCTATCGCCCTTTGGATCCTGTCAGGTGAAATATTAAAAAACAAGCCTATTGACAGTGAAGCTAATATATTCTCCACATTATAAAGACCAAACAGGTTGGTATCAAAAGTATACTTTACCCCGTCGATTTCAAGAAGCAGGCTCAGATGTGGAGTTTGATTTACCTCTGTTATAATCATTTTATGCTCTCCAGGCCTCATGTAAGGAACTGAGGTTATTTGTCTTTGCCCGAGAGCATATTTTACAAGTTCATCATCTTCATTATAAAACACATAGCCCCCTTCAGCCTCAATATAATCGTATAATTCTGATTTTGCTTCCGCCACAGCCTCTAATGAACCAAATCCTTCAAGGTGTGCTTTCCCTATATTTGTAATCAGCCCATAATCAGGTCTTGCTATATAACAGAGGTTTCTTATTTCACCCTTATGATTAGCTCCCATTTCCACGATCATAAACTCGGTATTGGCCGGAGATGACAATATTGTCAGAGGTACCCCAATATGGTTATTCAGGTTACCCCGGGTATAGTGTACCTTATAGTCTTTTGCCAGTACCCTTGCCAGTATTTCTTTTGTTGTCGTTTTGCCGTTAGATCCTGTTATTGCCAGTACCGGTATATTGAAATTATTTCGATGTTTCAGGGCAACAGCCTGCAATTCGTCTATAACATTATCAACGACAATAGTATAATCAGTTTTAAATGTTTGATTATCTATCACAGCTGCCCTGGCTCCCCTTTCAAGTGCATCAGCTGCAAACCTGTTTCCATCAAAATTTTCACCTTTAAGGGCAAAAAAAAGTTCTCCTCCCGACACTTTCCTTGAATCGGTTGAAAAGCTGAAATTATTGTCTTCCAGTATTTTATATATATAATCTGTTTTCATTCAAAAAAAACCTCATTATGGTTGCCCATAACGAGGTAATAATATATTTAAAAAATATTTTTAAAAGCCGGATGGGCTTCCCACTCTTATCATAGCGCAACGGAAGCCAAGGTCATCACGTGCTGATTCCTGGTCCAGGAATCTTCTTGTTGAAGGGTTCAGCCAGTAAGCCCTGTCTTTCCACGAACCACCTTTGATTACTCTTGCCCTGTCGTTTATTAATGAAACAAATTGTTCTTCATTCTGAAGGTACATTGATTCTGTTCCCTGATCCTCTTCGCCTGTCCATTCACCGCTTTCCTTTATATTTGACAGGTAATCGCCATCCAGGTAGTTCCTGTAATCACCCTTCTGGTAATTATACCTGTTAGCTACATCTGCATCCTGTACTGTATCAATCTGCAGATGGCCCAGTTCATCTTTGGTTAGAAGGTTACCGTTTGCATCGCGGCTATAATCGGTATAAACGTTACCTCTGAACGGGTTAAATCCATCAACATCCTGTGCACTTAGAGGTCTGTAAACATCCTGCACCCATTCATTAACATTACCTGCCATGCAATAGAGTCCGTAGTCGTTTGGCCAGTATGATTTGACATCAACTGTAATGGAACCATTATCGTTAAGGCTTCCGGCCACACCCATAAGGTCACCTCTACCCCTTACGAAGTTAGCCATAAATTCACCGCGGTGCCTTTTTTGGGCGTTGCGAACAACATGGCCATCCCATGGATATACTCTTCTTTCAAAGATCCTTTCCTCAAATGTATTGCCTCTAAGTGCATATGCTGCAAATTCCCACTCGGCTTCAGTTGGTAGCCTGTACTTGGGTAGCAGTATGCCATCTTCGAGCATAACCCTGCGTTCTTCCTGGTTTGGATCCAGACTCGGGAGGTTTTGATTTACAACACCATCATATTGACCTGCCAGGTATGCATCGGTATTGTAATTGTTTTCATTTACCTGGTTCGGATCATAATTCAGTATACCTTCATCTATGAGTATCTGCTCATTGACCCTGTCGGTACGCCACAGGCAGTAGTCATTGGCCTGTAACCAGTTTACTCCCACTACAGGATAGTCATTATAGGACGGATGCCTGAAATAATACTGAACATAAGGTTCATTGTATCCCAGTGGTGAACGCCATACCAGTGTATCGGGTAATGCCCTTATACGAACCTCGGGATAATCAACATATACCCTCTTGAGCCACCAGAGATACATTTTATAGTCTACATTACGGATTTCTGTCTCATCCATATAAAAAGATGACACTGTAACCCTTCGGATTGGATTATTCCAATCGTACATGACATCTTCCTGTATCCGACCCATGGTAAAAGTACCTCCTTCAATAAGTACCAACCCTGGACCTGTCTCCTGTTCTGCGCCGAGAACGACTTCAAAACCACCATTATCCGGATCGTTGTATGCCCAACCTGTTGTGGGTGAAACATTTGGGTTTTCACCACGGTGACAGGAAGCAAACAGCAAAACAGCAATACCGACCATTAGCGAGGATGCAAATTTATACATAACACGAAAGATTTTGGTCATATTAATTTAAAGTCAAATATAACAAATTTTGATAAATTGTTCTTAATTCTCAAATATAACTACATTTTAGGGTAATTTATTGCCTTTATTACATCTCTTTTTTCAATATTGTTTAAACCTACCGCAATATAAACCTGATTTGATAGTGTGAATGGCTGCAACCTGTCAGTGCGTAAGGGAATAAAATTGTAATTATAGCCCAGTTCAATCCTTCCTTTTGTAAAATGCAGGCCTGATTGCACAAAGCTTAAACCGCTGCGTGGGTCAAAAAAAGGTAATATATTGATAGTCAGGTCATTATAACCAACACTTACACCTAATGCACTTATTATATTACTGTTCTGAACATTAATCATCAGACCAGGTGTAAGGCTCACCCCTGAGTTACCGGGGTAGAATGCGGCACCTGCATGTATCGATAACCGTCTGCCCAGACGCGATTCCTGAAGTCCGCTTCCGGTAATATCAGGTTTAAAAATATGATTTACTGACATCCCCGCGTGATAATCATGATAACTTAATAAAAATCCAAGCCCGGCATCAAATACAGTACGTGAAACTGAAGTTATTACCTCACCGGACGGTAATACGGCTCCCATAAGAGGATCGATCTGATCGGGCAACACAATATTCCCTGCATCAAGACCCCTGTGAATTACAGAAGCCATAAATCCTGCATTTATATACAAATCGCGACTTGCACGCAAATGGTAAGAATAAGCCACCCCTGCCCTGAGATCATTGAGCAGGTCCCCCAGGAGGTTTTCTGAAACGTATACACCAAACCCTCCATGGATAGTCTCGAGAAAAGAATCATAGGAGCAATATATTGAGTAAAGATTTAATCTTATTCCCGGGTAATAATCGCGGTACACAAGCCTTAACATACCAGTACCTTCCGATCCCGCAAGTGCAGGATTTGCCTGAACAGGATTATAGTAAAAAGACAGGCTTTCCGTATCCTGAGCTGACGTATGATATACAGATAATGTAAAACATAAAATCAGATTGAGTATTTTTACATACCTGGGCATTTGACAAATATTATATTTGACAGAAGATCTGTCAATTTTATAAACTGGTTTCGAAATACTATCGCAATATGAACAATAAGGGCACGTTAATTATTGTGACTGAATAAGACAAACTTAGAAAATATTCCTGATAATTGAAGAAGCTGATATCCATACTGACCCTGTATTTACTGGTATCGCTGGTATTACTTTCGCAGGAATATGTTAATTCCTCCGCACTGTCAAGCGGAACATGGCATAAAGTCAGGATAATCAATGAGGGTATTTACCGCATCGATTATGATGATTTTTCTGAATTGGGATTAATCCCTGGGAATGAGGTAGCTCTCTACAGTAATAATAGCGGGTTGCTTTCATACTATAATGATGATCCTCACCCGGATGACCTTATTAAAACAGCTATTTTTATTGAAAGGGGCCAGGACGGCGTATTCAACAGTGGTGACTATATCCTGTTTTACGGAAATTCAACACACAGGTGGAGATATAATCACAATGAAAATGAGTACTATTTCCAGAGGCATTATTATTCAGATACAGCAGTATATTTTATCAGGCTTAATGAATCACCATTGGAAATAGGCCAGCAAGCGGATCCAGGACAACCTAATAATATTTCAGTGTACTCAGACTATCTTTTTATACACGAGATTGAAAAACAGAATATTATGAAATCAGGACGGGAATGGTTTGAACCATTACCGGCGGGATCTGATTATCATATCGATCCGGATATCGACAGCTATAATATTGAAGATGGTGCAAATCTGAATTACAGGTTGAGAGTACTTGGCAGGTCATCCGACCAGATAATAATAAGGCTTAATAATGGAGGTGAGGTACTCAACTCCATTATGATTCCCGAAGTCAATATTTACAATACAGCCGGAATTTATGCAAACTCTGTAGAAGAGACAGGCGAAAAAGACCTTTCGCAGGGCAATCCCGATATATTTATTACTTTTCATAATAACGGTAACCTCACTGCAAGGGCATGGCTTGACTACCTGGTACTGCAAACCCGCATAGAGAATAATTACAATGATCCGGACAATAAACATTATATTATCCGTGACAAATCATCAGTGCAACAGGGCAATATAACTGAATTTAAGCTCAGATCAACATTTGAGGATCTTATTATCTGGGACATAAGCAATGAACAAATAATCAGAAGCATACAGAGCAGCTACTCTATAGATGAATACTCTTTCAAATCAGCAACTGACAGCCTGAAAAAGTTTATAGCTTTCAGGGTTCAGGATGCCTTAAGTCCTTATATTGATACAGAACCTTTAGCAAACCAGAACCTGCATCAGCCCGGGCAATATGATATGATAATATTAACTCATCCGGTTTTTTACAATTATGCAGCTGAACTAGCAAATATTCATTCTTTAAATGATTCATATCAAAGTCTACTGGTAACTCCAGGCGAAATATATAACGAATTTTCAGGAGGAGTACCTGACATAAGCGCTATCAGGAATTTTATAAGGATGGTTTACTCAAGAAACAAAGGTAGCGACAGGGCTCTTAAATATCTTCTTCTGTTTGGTGACGGATCATATGAGAACAAAACTCTTCCACCTGAAAACCCAAATTATATCCCTACATACCAGACGCTTAACTCCTGTGTAAAGATCCTGTCATTTACTTCTGACGATTATTATGGTTTACTTGATTCCGGAGAGGGTGAATCCGATGGGTACCTTGACATAGGCATAGGCAGGCTGCCTGTTTCTGATACCATACAGGCCAAAACAATCATAAACAAGATCAGAGAGTATATCAGTGCAGATTATATGGGCCCCTGGAAAAATATTATAACCATGGTAGCTGACGATGAGGATAATAATATCCATATGAATGATTCAGACAGGCTGGCTGAAATCATAGAAAGTAAAGAGCCTGCCTTCAATATAGAAAAGATTTACCTCGATTCATATAAACAGGTTACATCTATAAGCGGGCAGTCATACCCGGAAGCCACCAGGGCAATAAACGACAGAATCAATAATGGTTGCCTGATACTGAATTATTCAGGACATGGAAATGAGATAGGCCTGGCTCATGAGAGGGTGGTAAATACTGACAATATCAATTCCTGGTCGAATAAGGGTAAATACCCGGTCTTTGTAACTGCAACGTGTGAGTTTTCACGTTTTGAAGATATCCACATTGACCAGGGTACCGGTAAAATAAGTCAAAAATCATCAGCCGGTGAACTGGTATTGCTTAATCCCGAAGGAGGGGCTATTGCTCTTTTTTCAACTACCCGTATAGTATTTGCATCTCATAATTATACTCTTGCATCAAACCTTTATGAAAATGCCTTTGCCAGGGACGAGAATGGCAGAGGCCTCACCATGGGAGAAATAATGAGGCAGGCAAAAATAAATACAGCAGGAGAAAATAAAAGAAACTTCACACTACTGGGCGACCCTGCCCTGAGGCTAGCATGGCCCTGGCACGGAAACATTATAACCGATTCAGTAAACGGAAGCAGTGTAACTGCATTCAATGATACGATCATGGGACTGACTGAACTTACCATATCAGGACATATAAATGATAACACGGGTAACCTGATGCAATCATTCAACGGCTTCCTGTATCCATGCTTATTTGATAAAGAATATGAAATAACAACCCTGGCAAATGATGGCGGTGAGCCTTTTAATTATATGACAAGAGACCGGGTTCTATTCAAAGGGAAAGCAGTGGTTGTTAACGGTAAGTTCAGTATTTCAATGTTTATCCCAAGGGACATTGATTATTCGTTTGGTAAAGGTAAAATAAGTTATTTTGCTGCTGATAATAATTCTGATCATACCGGTTTTTATGATGATTTAATTATAGGCGGATTGAATAATCCGGCCGTAACAGATACTACAGGCCCGCTTATAAGCCTTTTCCTCAATGATACACTCTTCAGGAATGGAGGAATAACCGATACTGACCCTGTTCTGCTGGCACAACTCAGTGACCCGGGAAGCATAAATACCACAGGAACGGGAATTGGTCATGATATAGTAGCTGTTATTGATAACGAAAACAGCAACACTGTCATACTGAATAATTATTATGAAAATGATATGGGCACCTATGAATCGGGAAAGATAATTTATCCACTCACTAACCTGGAAAGGGGGGAACATATTATTTCACTCAAAGCCTGGGATAACTTCAATAACTCATCAACTGCTTCTTTAATGTTTTTTGTCAGGGATGAAGAAGGCCTTGTTCTAAATAAATTGATTAACTACCCTAATCCCTTCACAAACAGCACAAAGATCAGTGTTGAGCATAACAGGCCGGATGACATGATTGAAATAATTATCAATATTTTCAGCCCAAGCGGTATGCTAGTAAAAACAATTAAAACAACAGATCCGTCAGGAGGTTACAGAATAAAACCGGTAAAATGGGATGGAAGGGACAATAAAGGAGGAAGGGTAGCCTCTGGAATATATATTTATACCGTTGATTTTAAGACAGAAAATAATGAAACAGCACGTGTATCAGGACGCATGATCATTTTATAGCATTGTACACAATAAAGAGAACATAAAATTGTTTATATATTTGCACGTGTAAACTTGAAAATTGATGAAAACAAAACTACTGGTTACCTGTATAATTCTCAGCATATCATCTTCCTGGTTTGTAAACGCCCAGGATACTGATGAACTAAATGCCATACAGTACGTTGTACCATTCTTATTAATTGCACCCGACTCAAGAGCCGGGGCAATGGGAGATGCAGGTGTCGCAACTTCCCCTGATATCTACAGCATGCACTGGAACCCGGCTAAATATGCTTTTATTGACGGTGATGGGGGCATTGGGATTTCATATTCACCCTGGCTGCGTACACTGGTACCTGATATTAACATTGCTTACCTGGCCGGTTATTACCGCTTTGATGACAAACAGGTTATTAGTTCCAGCCTGTTATATTCAAGCCTGGGAGACATACCATTTACTGATGATTGGGGTAACGTTGAACGTAATTTCAGACCAAATGAGTTTGGTCTGGACGTGGCATACTCGAGGAAGCTTACTGATAAGCTTGCAGGAGGTATAGCCTTCAGGTTCATATATTCAAACCTTACGGGAGGATTTCCTGCCGGTGGCACTGAAACCAGGCCGGGCATGTCTTTAGCTTCTGATATATCAATCTACTATACAAATAATATCTCAATATCTTCAAAAGACGCTACTGTTTCATTTGGAACAAATATATCCAATTTAGGTGCAAAGATATCCTACACTGATGAGAATGATCCTGACTTCATTCCAATGAACCTGCGAATTGGACCGGCTTTTAATATTGACCTCGACAGATACAATCAAATAGGTGTTGCCGTTGATTTTAATAAACTCCTTGTCCCAACACCTCCGGAATATGACGAACTAACAGGAGAGATAATTGCAGGCAAAGACCCTAATGTGGCAGTGCCTATAGCAATTTTCCAGTCATTTGTTGATGCACCAGGAGGTGTGAGGGAAGAACTGAATGAGATAAGTTACTCGTTTGGCCTGGAGTACTGGTATAATAAACAGTTTGCTATCAGGGGAGGATATTTCCATGAGCATGCCTCCAAAGGAAACAGGAAATATTTCACTGCAGGTGCCGGCTTCAGGATGAATGTATTTTCACTCGATTTCTCATACCTTATGCCTCTTGTAAATAATCATCCTCTCGCACGTACACTCAGATTCTCCCTTTCATTTGATTTTGACGCCTTTAAAAAAACAAAACCATCGGGTTAATGAATATACGTACCGGTCAGGGAATAGATTTTCATAGGCTTGTGAAAGGAAAACCTCTTTGGCTGGGAGGTATTAATATACCATCAGATATGGGCTGCCTCGCTCATTCTGATGGGGATGTATTGATCCATGCAGTATGCGATGCCCTCCTGGGAGCAGCAGGATTAAGGGACATAGGCTACTACTACCCCGACTCAGATGAACAATACAAAGACATCGACAGTAAGATCCTTTTAAAAAAAACAGTAGGTTTAGTTTCAGAAAAGGGATTTGGCATTGTCAATATTGACAGTACTGTTTGCCTTGAAGAGCCCAGGTTATCAGGGTATATTGAAAAGATGCGCGAATGCATTGCTGGAATATGTAAAATTGAAACAGGTCTTGTTTCCGTTAAAGCAACAACAACGGAGAAAATGGGATTTACAGGCCGTGGAGAAGGAATAATGTCCATTGCCAGTGTACTGCTGAATAAAAAGGATTGATCCTGCAGGCAGTTAAAACTTAAGGCATCTCATTATCATTTAAATATTTATTTAATAGAGGAACAGAATGGAAAAACCCACCCTGGTACTGGGAGCAAGTCCGAAACCTGACAGGTTCGCCTACAAGGCTGTTAGGAGCCTTCAGAGAAGGGATATACCCGTCATAGCTATAGGCAGGAAGGATGCCGATCTGGATGGGATAAAAATCAGGAAGGGAAAGCCAAAAGATATTGGACCTGTCCATACTGTAACCCTCTATCTTAATCCCAAAAACCAGGAGGAATATTACGATTATATAATATCACTGGAGCCCTCACGTATTATTTTCAATCCCGGCACATGGAATCCTGAGCTTGCTGACCTGGCTCACAGCCGCGGCATTGAAGTTGTAGAAGGATGCATGCTTATAATGCTTAACAGCAGTAAATTTTAATCACTGAACAGTCCGTTGATAAGGTTATCATCCGCAATATGAGGTAAGGTTATTTTAAGCTCAGGTGTTCGTTCCATCTCACGCACTGCAGCAAACCGCGCTTCATCATTTCTTGCCCAGCTACGCCTGGCAATACCATTATTTACATCCCAGTGAAGCATCATCTTTAACCTCCTGCCAGCATCATCCGATCCGTCAAGTAATAATCCGAATCCTCCGTTTATTACTTCTCCCCATCCTACACCTCCCCCATTGTGAATACTGACCCAGCTGGCTCCCCTGAATGAATCTCCTATTACGTTCTGTATTGACATATCAGCGGTAAAGCTGGAACCATCATAAATATTTGATGTCTCCCTGAACGGGGAATCTGTTCCTGACACATCATGATGATCGCGGCCCAGTACAACAGGTGCACTTATATGGCCTTTTCTTATTGCATCATTGAAAGCTGTGGCAATCTCTATTCTTCCCTCTGCATCGGCATATAGTATTCTTGCCTGGGAACCAACGACAAGTTTGTTTTTCCCGGCTTCTTTAATCCACTTTATATTATCCAGCATTTGCTGTTTTATCTGTTCGGGTGAATGCGCAGATATCTTCTCAAGTACTTGGCATGCAATCCTGTCTGTCACTTCCAGGTCAACAGGCTTATTTGAGCAGCACACCCATCTGAAAGGTCCAAACCCATAATCAAAACATATTGGACCCATGATGTCCTGTACATAACTGGGGTACCTGAACCTTCCGTCTGCTTTCATAATATCGGCACCGGCCCTGGATGCTTCAAGAAGAAATGCATTGCCGTAATCAAAAAAGTATGTGCCATTAGAGGTATGACGATTAATTGCTTTTACCTGCCTTCTCAGTGATTGCTGCACAATTTTTTTGAATTCAGGAGGATCTTTGGACATGAGCCTGTTGGAATCTTCAAAACTTAAGCCTGCAGGGTAATAGCCTCCTGACCATGGATTATGCAGTGATGTCTGGTCCGAACCGATGTCCGGGGTAATATTCTTTTCAGCAAAGTTTTCCCAAACATCAACTATATTACCATAGTAAGCTATGGATACAGGTTCACCTTTATCCTTTGCATTCTTCACCCTTGCTGACAGCTTATCAATGTCCTCTATCACTTCATCAACCCAACCCTGCGAGAACCTTTTCTTTATAGCCTTTGGATTTACTTCGGCAATTACTGATATAACACCTGCAATGCTGGCTGCTTTAGGTTGAGCACCAGACATACCACCAAGGCCAGATGAAACAAACAGTATTCCCTTTAAACTTTCTTTTTTACCTGTAATACGACGGCATGCATTGAGAATGGTGATTGTGGTACCATGCACTATACCCTGGGGGCCTATATACATATAAGATCCCGCTGTCATCTGACCGTACTGACTGACACCAAGAGCATTAAACCGGTCCCAGTCATCGCTGCTTGAATAGTTGGGTATTACCATGCCATTACTCACAACTAGCCTCGGTGCATCTTTATGCGAAGGGAAGAGCCCCAGGGGATGACCTGAATATACTACGAGGGTCTGTTTATCAGTTATAGTGGCAAGGTATTTCATCACCAGCCGGTACTGTGCCCAGTTTTGAAAGACTGCACCATTACCACCATAGGTAATAAGTTCGTGAGGGTGCTGGGCTACAGAATTATCAAGATTATTGTTTATCATAAGCATTATAGCTGCAGCCTGTTTTGACTTGTGGGGAAAATCGTCAATATGCCTTGCCTTTATTTCGTAATCAGGTCTGAACCTGTACATATATATCCTGCCATATTTCAATAACTCATCAGCAAATTCATGTGCCAGCTCACCGTGAAACTTCTCAGGAAAATATCTAAGGGCATTTCTGACAGCAAGGCGTTTTTCCGCGTTATTCAAAATATCTTTTCGCTTTGGAGCATGATTAACACTTTCATCATATGGTTTAATATCCGGCAACTCATCCGGGATACCTTCCAGTATTTGTTTATTGTATTCCTTCATTGTTAAAACTGCATATTAGTTAGTTATATACAATGCTAAGTTATAAAAAAAAAGCCTGACTCCGGGGAGACAGGCTATGATCATATCGTGTTAAAGAGATTATTTCTTCTGTTCTTCCAGTATATCATCATCAACTAAAATTCGCCCACAATATTCACAGACTATAATTTTCTTGCGTGATTTTATATCCAGCTGGCGCTGAGGGGGTATCTGGTTGAAACAACCACCGCAGGCATCTCTCTGAATGGGTACCACTGCCAGTCCGTTCCTTGCATTCTGACGAATACGCCTGTATGCTGTCACCAATCTTTCTTCTATAGCTTGACCTATCTTCTGGGATTCTTTATCAAGTTCCTCTTCTTCTTTCCTGGTATCTTCAATAATGGAATCCAGTTCAGATGTTTTATTTTCCAGGTCACCTTTCAGTTCATCCAGGTTTTTCTTTGACTCATCAATAACCTGAACCTTCCCATCCTTAAGGACAATGAATTCCTTAATCTTCTTATTGCACAATTCAATTTCCAGTGTCTGGTATTCAATCTCTTTTGACAGGGAATCATATTCCCTGTTGTTTCTCACATTATTTTGCTGCTGCTCATACTTTTTTATAAGGTTTTCAGCATCAATTATTTCGTTTTGTTTTGTTCTAACCGCTGTTTCCAGTTCACTGAGTTCTTCGTTTAATTTTCCAATTCTTGTTTCAAGACCTTCAACCTCATCTTCGAGATCCTGAACCTCCAGTGGCAGCTCACCCCTTAATATCTTTATCTTATCTATTTCTGAATCAACAATCTGCAACCGGTACAGTGCGTTCAGTTTTTCCTCAACGGTCATCTCTTTCTCGACTGTTTTCACTTTTGCCATACCTGTGAATAATTTACTGGATTTGTATTAATTTCTGAAAATAGGACTGCAAATTTAGGGAATTTTTTTGTAATTAACTCATCTAAAATTTCGAGGGCTGGTTTTTCACTTTCATAATGGCCGATATCAACCAGAAAAATATCATTACCGGCTTCAAAGAATGAATGGTATTTTATGTCAGCTGTAATAAAGACATCAGCTCCGGCCGAAATTGCTTTTCTTATATAAGCGCCGCCTGATCCTCCCATAACAGCTACTTGCTTAATCTTCCTCCCGGTAATGAGTGTATGCCTTATTCCCTTTGCCTTAAATACCTTACCCAGCCTTTCAATAAGATCAGCATCCGTAATACTCCTGCTCAGCTCACCAATACATCCAAGACCGGCACCGGGTATTGTGTTTTCAACCCGGTAGAGATCATACGCTACTTCTTCGTACGGATGTGAATCAATCATTGCTTCTACCACAATGCCTTTAAGATACTCAGGTAATACTGTTTCTACCCTGATCTCTGCTTCGGCATGTTCCCTGCCATGTTCACCTGCAAAAGGTTTAGAACCAGGTCCGGCTCTGAATGTTCCTTCTCCCTGGATATTATAACTGCACCTGTCATAATTACCTATATGGCCTGCACCGGCATTAAATATTGCATCCCTTACTTTTTCAGCATGGTCAACAGGGACAAAAACAACCAGTTTAAGAAGCTTGTTGCCAAGTGGTATTAACACTTTTGTTTTTCTCAGCTGCAGCTTTTCAGCCATACGGTAGCTCACTCCTCCCCTTATTATATCAAGGTTTGTATGCATGCTGTATATTGAAATATTCTTATGGATGGCTTTACGTATAATCCTTTCTACAGCAGTTCTGCCACTTATACTCTTTAGTGGTTGAAAGATCAGGGGATGATGTGATATAATCAAGCGGCACCCTTTCGCATCGGCTTCATCAATAATTTCTTCAGTGACATCAAGGCTCAGGAGCACAGAATTCACAATACTTTCAGGATCTCCAACCTGCATGCCCGCATTATCATACGATTCCTGAAAGGCAGGTGGCACTTTTGATTCGAGGTAATTTACCAGTTCTTTGAGTTTCATCATGCAAATATTTAAAATATTATTTCATGCTTCAACAAACAGGGCTCTTATTTTCCTTTAACCGGATATATTCAGCCAGATCAAGTCACAAAAAGACCAGTTCAGCTAAGGGGTACCTGGCTGAACTGGTACAGGACTTAATCAAAAATTGTTAATACTATTATTTTATCTCTTTGATTTGGGCTTTGGTAGAATTTTTCTTCACTGATTCAATCCCATTATTGCGGCCACTTTCACTCTTGTAATTCTGACTTGTTCCGATTATCTGGTTATTGGGAGATGTTATGGAGAACCGGAACATTTTTGATGGGGTTGTTGTTTTAACAAATCTTTGTGAATCACGAGCATTTTTCTTTACTGATTCAATCCCATTAAGACATGAGGCTTTATTTGTGTAACCCTCACTGCTCAGGATTGTTTGTCCGTTATCAGCTTTCAGGCGAAAACGGAATTCATTTTTGTTACCACTCTGGTATACTTCAAATTTTGCCATTGCTTAAGATTTAAATTAATAATAAGTATATAATCTGTTATTTATTGCGATTTTAAGTCTTTCAAAATGTTTTCAGGGTCACCTGTTTAGGAATTTTCCCAGAAGGTTTTTGGTTCTGTAATTTAACAATGGAGAATAATTTGATCTCATAAATCTAGTAAATAAATCAAAATAATATAATATTTTTAAGACTTTAAATTTAACCGGGTCCTCTTCAAATGCCATTAGCATATAGACTGAATAGTAATTTCGGTGTATGACTTTTTAAATTCTGCATAAACTTATAAATTGCATTAGAAGAAAATAAATCAAGGTTCCAATACTTATTATCATGAAAAGAAAAGAAGCTTTTACCACAAGTATCAACCAGGGCTATGCCTGCAAGGGAGAACATATTATCCTTGGTGGTGCCATGTTTAACGGCCAGGCAATTCCCGGTGCTCATGTTAAGGTTCCATTAAAAACAATGAACAGGCACGGACTTATTGCCGGGGCAACAGGTACGGGCAAAACCAAGTCTCTGCAGATTATTTCAGAAAATCTTTCTGAAAAGGGTATCCCTGTGCTGTTGATGGATGTTAAAGGAGACCTTAGCGGTATTGCCATGCCCGGAGAGGAGAAGTCATTTATTACCGAGAGGCATGCAAAAATCGGATTACCCTATTCTGCAAAAGGTTTTCCTGTGGAGTTATTCTCTCTTTCGCAGCAGGATGGTGCAAGATTGAGGGCTACTGTTTCAGAGTTTGGACCTGTTCTTCTCTCCCGTGTACTTGATCTGAATGAAACCCAGGCTGGTATTATGTCTGTCATTTTCAAGTATTGCGACGACAATCACCTGCCACTGCTCGATCTTAAGGACCTGAAAAAGATTATTCAATATGCCACAGAAGAAGGAAAGGCAGAATTTGAAGATGAATATGGCAGAATTTCAACTTCATCCACCGGGATAATTCTACGTAAAATTATTGAGCTTGAACAGCAGGATGCGGATCTTTTTTTCGGAGAACTTTCTTTTGATATTTATGATCTGATGAGGCGTAACAGTAACGGGTACGGTTATATAAATATAATCCGTTTAACAGATATACAGGACAAGCCAAAGCTATTCTCTACCTTCATGTTAAGCCTTTTAGCAGAAGTGTATGACCAGATGCCTGAGAAAGGTGATTCTGACAAACCTGAACTGGTAATCTTTATTGATGAAGCACATCTTATTTTTGACGAAGCAAGTAAAACACTTCTTGATCAACTTGAGAATATTGTTAAGCTTATCCGGTCAAAAGGTGTTGGCGTCTTTTTTGTTACCCAGAATCCTACGGATATACCCGGAGGAGTACTGTCGCAGCTTGGTTTGAAAGTACAGCATGCGCTTAGAGCTTTTACTGCTGCCGACAGGAAAGCCATCAAGCTTACTTCAGAAAATTACCCTCTCTCAGACTTTTACAAAACAGATGAGATAATCACTGCCCTGGGAACAGGTGAAGCCCTGGTTACCGCATTAAATGAAAAAGGGATACCCACACCTCTTGCAGCGACAATGATGAGGGCCCCAATGAGCAGAATGGATATCCTGACCGAGGCAGAGATTAATACTATAAACAGAGGTTCTGACCTTGTACGGAAATACAGCCAGGCTGTCGACCGTGAGAGCGCTTACGAGATACTGGATAAAAAAATCAAAGCTATAGAGAAGCAGGCAGATGAAAAGGCAGCAAGAGAAGAATTGGAGAAGGAAAGAATTGAGAGGGTGAAAAAAACATCGCGAAAACCTGCCACTCGAAGAAGGCCTGCTACAAGCCCGGTAGTGAAAGTCCTTACCAGTGCTACTTTCATAAGAGGTGTAATGGGTATTCTGACAAAAGCAATGAAATAATTTAGATATTATCCCGTAATTTAACGAGCAGGCTTCTTATTTCCTTAAGCGATTGTATCACTTCATGATTTTTTCTTACATCATCGGGGTTTTCAGCCATTTTCTTCTTAACGCCTGCAATGGTCATTCTTTTCTCTTTCAATAGGTAATGTATCATTTTAAGGTTTTCAACATCTTCATATGTGAACATCCTGTTGCCTTTTTTATTCTTCTGGGGTTTGATAATATCAAATTCCTTTTCCCAGTACCTTACAGCTGATGTTTGCTCTCCCAGCATTCCGGCAACCTCTCCTATTGAATAGAATAATTTTCGTTTCTTATCAGTTTTATTATTCATTATCAATTCTTAAGAGTAATATTTCCGTCATTATCTATTATAAGCTCCGATTCAGGAAAATCTGTTGTTATTAATTCCCTGATTTTAAAAATAGCTCTTTTTTGGGGATCTGTCTTAACATGACCATAATTATTCTGATACACAGGTATAATTTTGCCTCCTGTAAATTCACCGTCCCTGCCAAGGTATGCGTAAATAACCGGGGCATATCCATTAGGTCCACTGAGATTAAAACGCCTGTATGTACAGAAGTTACCAAGGCTGTATGCAATTAGCCGCCCCCTGTATATTTCCATTGCCCTGCTTACATGGGGCCCATGTCCAAGCACAATGTCGGCACCCAGGTCAACAATCCTGTGTGCAAACTCATAAATATTACCCCTGTTCTCACCGTAATAGAATTCCTCTTCCCTGGTAATATGCTGGTAATTTGCCCCTTCTCCACCACCATGAACGGATACAACCACAATATCACAACTATCTTCAAGAAGGCTTACTATTGCTGTAATTCTCTTTTCATCATGCAGGTTAACAGTTCCTTTATTGGGTGCAAAGGCACAAAATCCCACTCTTATAGTATCATGTACCATCCTTATAGTCCATGGATATTCATCTGTCCCAGCATAAGATATATTAAGGGAATCAAGTATCATGGCAGTAGTTTGTTTTGCTTCATAACCAAAATCACCTATATGATTATTGGCAATACTCAGCAGGTCAAAACCAGCACTATCAAGAACTCCTGCATAACTTTCAGGTACTCTGAAAGCGTAACAGGTAGTTGTATCCCTGCATTTTTTTACAAGTTTGGCACTATCCGAAAAAGGACCTTCAAGGTTACCGAAAGTCAGATCCGGTTCAGATAAAACATCAAACAAAGATGACATTAAGGGGAAAGGATCGTTGCCCGGTGGCAAATAGCTATTGTCAGGGAATGATGTTCCGGTCATTATATCACCTACTGCCACTAATGTAATAATATCATGTTCAGCATTTGCCTGAGAGAATAGTACAGGTATTGCAGAAAATATAAAAATTGTAAGGAATATCCCGTTTAGCAGATATTTTCTGAGCAGAATATGAAACATTGGTTTGCCCTGGTTAATCAAAAGACTGGCCGCTTCTCATCGCCAGCTCAATCATCCTTTCATATTCTTCCGGGCTCAGATCGTTGAAATAATAATTGGCAGGATCCACTCTATTCCCGTTAAGATGTACTTCATAATGCAGGTGAGGCGCTGTTGACAGTCCTGTACTTCCTACAAACCCGATAACATCACCTCTTTTCACCTTCTGTCCGACACGCAGGTTGTTAAAACTGTTCAGGTGGGCATAAACTGTCTGGTAGCCAAAGCCGTGGTCTATTGTAATATGATTCCCCAATCCGCGCATGGAGCTTTTTATACTGGCTATTGTACCATCTCCTGTTGAATAAACCTCTGTGCCTGTCGGGGCAGTGAAATCCATCCCATAATGAAACCGCCTGATCTTATAGATGGGATGAATTCTGTATCCCCAGCCTGATGCAGTACGGGTCAGGTCTTTATTTGATATTGGCATTATTGCGGGTATGCTTCTCAGCATTTCTTCTTTCTCACTTGCAAGAACTATAATCTCGTCAAATGATTTTGATTGCACGTATGTTTTCTTCTTTATCTTTTCAAGCCTCATAGCTGTTTCAATGACAATACTTGAATTATCATAGCCTTCCAGCTCCTCATACCTGTTCACACCTCCGATACCGCCTTCACGCAGGGATGTTGGTATGGGCTCTGCCTCAAAAACAGTCCTGTAGAGATTATCATCAGTCTCCTGCAAATGAGCCAGTACCTTCTCTACCTTTTCAAGGTCTTTACTCAGTAATTCATACTGAAGCCTCATCTGTTCATTCTCACGTTTCAGCACCTTTTCTTTAGGTGAATCGAAAAGGAAGGTAAAAATAGCGCCGTACAACACCGCGAGAATAAGGGAACCTGTAAAATAAGCCATGAAGCTCAGGAAGCGCTCCCTGGATGTCATCTTTATTCTGTCGAAGGATAATGAATTCGGATTATATTTATATTTTACTTTTGCCATAGTCAAAAAATATTTCGCAAAGACAGCATAAATATATTAAATCTAATTAATTACAGAAGTCATCTCAGGGAAATTTATTAACATATCACAAAAAGTAATTGTACTTGTTAATTAATAAACGTTGGTCAAAGCATCAATCATTTTATTATACTCTTCCATAGTAAGGTCATCATCAAAGAAATACAGCGGGTTCTGAACCTTACCATTATAGTGTATTTCGTAATGTAAATGAGGCCCTGAAGATATGCCTGTACTGCCCGACAAACCAAGCATGCCACCCCTGACAACTTCCTGGCCTTCTGTTACTTCTACAGTTTGAAGATGCCCGTATATCGTTTTGAAGCCATACCCATGATCTATTTCTACCATGTTACCGAAACCGAAAGGGCTCCATCCTGCTCTAGTAACAACTCCGTTACCTGTAGCAAACACTTCAGTCCCTGAAGGAGCCTGGAAATCCTGTCCATAATGCCATCTCGGACTTCCCAGTACAGGATGTTTTTCCCTGAACTTCAGGCCATCGCCAAGGGGAATATTTACATTAACAGGTCGGATGTAGGGTATATGCTCTAACTTATTCTTCCAGTCGGAAGCAACCGGGATAATATCATCGAATGATCTTGATTGTATATAAGTTCTTCTCAGAAGTTCATCAACCTTTTTGGTTGCTGAGATAAGTATATCAGCATTCTCATAGCCTTCAAGCTCTGTATACTTCCTTGTACCACCAAAGCCTGACTGCCTGAAAGAAGATGGTATCTTTTCCATATCAAAAACCGGCCTGTATACATTGTCCTCTGCTGCCGCTATATTATCTAACTCACGCCCTATAGCTTCAAAATCATTCTCCAGCAATTCATATTTATACTGTATTCCCTCGAGTTCGGATTGTAATTTTTTCTCTTTTGGTGAACCAAAAAAATGCTTGAAAACAATGCCATAACCGGCTGTAAGTATAAGTGAAACCATAAGGATCAGACTGAACCTTGCAAGCTTCTGTGTAAAAGATAAACTATATTCTTTATAAATTAATTCTTTCCTGTCGAGTAAATACTTCTTTCGTAACATCAAGATTTTAACAAATTGAAATTTCCCCCCTGGGTTGCCGCAAATCTAATTTAAATAAACTAATTTTACAAACCATTAGCAAATGATCATGTTAACGGAGCAGAAGATTTTATGAATTCAAATGAACTAAGAACAGCATTTTTTGATTTTTTTGCTGCTAAAGAACACACCATACTTAAATCAGCCCCAATGGTACTTAAGAACGATCCTACTCTTATGTTTACCAATGCAGGGATGAACCAGTTTAAAGATATTTTTCTCGGAAATGAGAAGCCTGTAACCAAACGTATAGCTAACACGCAGAAGTGCCTGAGGGTCTCAGGCAAACACAATGACCTTGAGGAAGTTGGACACGATACATATCATCATACCATGTTCGAGATGCTTGGTAACTGGTCTTTTGGAGATTATTTCAAAAAGGAAGCAATTGAATGGGCATGGGAGTTCCTTACCTCTGTACTTAATATCCCTGAAGACAGAATATACGCCACTGTTTTTGAGGGTAATGATTACGAAAAAATAAAAAGGGATAGTGAAGCAGCCGGGTACTGGAAAAAATGTTTTAAAACATCTGAAAACAGAATACTTGAAGGTTCCAAAAAAGATAATTTCTGGGAAATGGGCGATACTGGACCATGTGGACCCTGTTCTGAAATACATGTTGACCTCAGGGATAATGATGAACGAAAAACCTTACCAGGTCATACCCTAATTAATAAAAATCATCCCCTCGTCATTGAGATATGGAATCTTGTTTTTATCCAATACAACCGCAAGGCTGATGGCTCGCTCGAGCAACTACCGGAGAAACACGTTGATACCGGTATGGGATTTGAAAGGCTGTGTATGGTAGTCCAGGGTAAGAAATCCAATTATGACACAGATATCTTCCAGTCGCTGATAAACGAAATATCTGCTTTAACAGGAATAAGCTACGGTGAAAGGGAAGATACTGACATAGCACTACGGGTTGTTACCGATCACCTAAGGGCTATCTCCTTTTCTATTGCTGACGGCCAAATACCTTCAAATAATAAAGCAGGGTATGTTATAAGGAGAATACTCAGGCGGGCTATCCGTTATGGTTATAATTACCTGCAGCAGGAAGATCCTTTTATTTACAGGCTGGTACCAATCCTTGTTAATATTATGGGTGACTCCTTCCCCGAGCTGAAGGCACAGCAAAAACAGATAACAGCCATCATCAGGCAGGAAGAGATGGCATTCCTCAACACCCTCGGAAAAGGCATACGCCTGATTGATAAGCGTATTGCTGAATTGAAAACAGAAAATAAAGATACCTTCCCCGGGAAAGATGCATTTACTCTTTACGATACTTATGGTTTCCCTGTTGATCTAACCCAGCTCATATTGAAAGAAAATGCTGTGAAAATCGATCTGGCAGGCTTTGAGGAAGAAATGAAAAAACAGAAACAGAGATCAAAGGTTGATGCAACTAAAGAATCAACGGACTGGACAATAACTATGGATCAACAGGGTACCGAATTTACGGGATATGAAAAAACCAGTGATAAAATAAGGCTAACCAGGTATCGTAAAATAATTCTCAAAGGGGAAGTGCTGTATCACCTTGTATTTGACAAAACTCCCTTTTATGCTGAATCAGGTGGGCAGGCAGGTGATAAAGGATACATAACGAATGGCGAAGAAAAGATAGATATTATTGACACTATAAAGGAAAATAACCTAATAATCCACGTAAGTAAATCCCTTCCACAGAGTCCTGAAAGTCATTATGAAGCGGTTGTTGATGAAATGAAACGCTCAGCAACAGCGAAAAATCATACGGCCACACACCTTTTACATTATACACTTAGGAAAATCCTGGGCAGTCATGTAGAACAAAAGGGCTCACTTGTTAATGACGAGAAAATGCGCTTTGATTTCAGCCATTTCAAAAAAATTACAGATGAAGAGATCAACCTTATCGAGAAACTCGTAAACGAGATGATAAGAAGGAACATACCCGCCAGGGTTATTGATGAATTACCAATGGATGAAGCTCTTGATAAAGGAGCTATTGCACTTTTCGGTGAAAGATACGACAACAAAGTGCGGGTTGTTGAATTTGATGAATCACTGGAACTTTGCGGTGGCACTCATGTTGAATCCACCGGTCAGATAGGCCTCTTCAAAATTGTTACTGAGAGTGCTATAGCTGCCGGCATCAGGAGAATAGAGGCAGTTACATCCGAACATGCCCTTGATTATGTGAACAGGAAATTGTCAATCCTGGATGAAGTAAGTAATATGCTTGCCAGCTCAAAAAATATACCCGGGACAATAGCCAGGCTTATTTCACAGATTAACGACCTGAATAAAAGAATAGAGAAACTGGAAACAAATGCATCGGTGATATTGCGCGATGAACTCCTGAGTAAATCTGAGGAGATAAATGGAATTAAATTTATTGCCCGGCAGATACCAACCGATTCTGTTGACATATTAAAGAAAATCGCACAGATGATCAGGTCATCAAACAAAGGAATTATACTTGCCATAGGTGCTCACATAGGGGATAAAGCACATTTGATGATGATGATAAGTGATGATATTATTAAACTGAAAAAAATCCATGCGGGAGATATAATAAGTAGTGCTGCCAAATATATCAAAGGAGGCGGCGGCGGCCAGCCATTTATGGCTATAGCGGGCGGAAGTGATCCTGAAGGAATACCGCGCGCCCTTGAGAAGATCCGAGAAATTATTAAGGAGTCATTCATCTGAATATCTTTCATCCCAATACCAGTCGAAAAAACATTCTTTCCGATGTACTGCTAATATGCTCTATAAATGGTATAAAGCAGTTGACATATATTATATTCGACAAGATTATTTTTCATTTGTTCGAAAAATTTTGTAGAATTGCTGGTTACATTAAATCAAAAACCATGGAAGTAAGAAGGACCTTTGATATTATCGACTGGAGCATTGAGAACTATTCACTTGAAGCAGCTGTTGCAGGCAAGGTTAATAATGAATGGAAAATTTACTCATCTGAAGATTACCGCGATTATGCAAACATGGTAAGTTACGGTTTCAGGGCAATAGGCCTCGAGAAAGGGGATAAAGTAGCTACAATTACCGGGAACCGTCCTGAATGGTGCTTCGTTGATATGGGCCTGTCGCAGGCCGGAATGGTACATGTACCGGTTTATCCTACCATTGGACCTGATGAGTATATGTATATACTGAATCACGCAGAGGTGAAAGTTATAATACTCTCAAATAAGATAATGTATAATAAAGTGGAACCGATACTGTCACAGCTTGAGAACTTTAAGGAAATATATTCTTTCGACGAGATTGAGGGAGTAAAACATTTTAATGAATTACTTGAACTTGGCAGGAATAATGAAGAGAAGTTCAGGGATGAACTGCTCAGGACTAAAGAGTCAA
>Ga0315538_1000210_pt1 | contig 38801 bp, 41 predicted proteins | sample SalMarSW160230MG_2_FD_203834 | JGI IMG/M metagenome (GOLD analysis project Ga0315538, IMG submission 203834) | Salt marsh sediment microbial communities from the Plum Island Ecosystem LTER, Massachusetts, United States - Salt Marsh Sediment SW1601-230 ...
CTCCACAAACCACCCACTCGTTGTGGGAACAAGTATAAAAAGATGTAATACGAGGTTAATCCAGTAATAGAGAGCCAAAATTGGAATGCTACTGTATTTTCTCAGCAACCTTGCGGAAGTGGAATCCATAGACAGTAAGAGTTATGAATAAAGGAAACAAGCGGGGTCTCTTGAGCAAGGTGGAACTAAAAAGCCCCCAGTAATGTCTCCTCCCTTTTTCCTTGACGCCTAAAACCCACATTGATTTGATAAGTGCTTTAATCTCGTAAAAGTGGAGTTTGGCCCTCCTCACTCTTAGAGGTTTGTGAGGTTTATATTCTTCCAGAAACGTCTTAACTCGCTCATAATACGGTTTGGCTGAATAAATTGTCTTTACCACATTTTTATAGCCAGTAATGAGAGTTTCACGGTTCATCTTAGGAATGAAATTGAGTGAACCATCGGTATTGTCGCCAGAACCGCCTGGCAATAAACGGTTTTCCTTTTTCAGTCGGTGGTATAGTCTCGTGCCTGGAGGAGCGTTTAGCAAACCAACCATTGCAGTAACGATTCCACTCCTCTGAATGAAGCTGATCTGACTCTTGAAAATTGAAATGGGATCGCTGTCAAAGCCAACAATAAAGCCGCCCTGCACCTGCAGTCCATAGTTTTGCATCTTCTTAACCGAGGCTACCAAATCACGATTCACATTTTGAAACTTGCTACATTCAACCAGGCTCTCTTCATTAGGGGTTTCAATACCAACAAACACTGTATCAAAGCCTGCTTCAGTCATCAATTGCATCAGCTGCTCATCATCGGCAAGGTTTACAGATGCCTCAGTAAAGAACCTGAAGGGGTGTTTTCTCTTCTGAGACCATTCAACCATTGCTGGGAGCGTTTCCGCCTTTAATTTCTTCTTATTGCCGATAAAATTATCATCAACAATAAATACACTGCCTCGCCATCCCTGGCAATATAGTTCATCAAATTCAGCTACTAGCTGGTCTTTATCCTTTGTCCGTGGTTTGTGCCCATTTAAGATGATAATATCGCAAAATTCACAATTGAAAGGGCAGCCTCGAGAATACTGGACATTCATTGAAGCATACTTTTTCATGTCAATAAGCTCCCAAAGTGGGATAGGTGTTTTTGCTATGTCGGGGTGCTCGCTAGATTCATAAACATGCTGAGCACATCCCTTCTCCAGGTCTTCCAGGAAAATGGGCAGTGTATCTTCGGCCTCACCAAGCACAAGATGGTTTACATCACCAAGGTTAAACTGTTCATATCCAGTGGTAAAAAGGGGGCCACCAGCAACTATTTTAGTATGGAGTTCCCCACATCGGGCAATAACTTCCTTCACCGATTCCTGCTGGACAATCATAGCACTGATAAATACATAATCTGCCCATTTAATGTCCTCGTCGGTTAAGGCTGTTATGTTCATATCCACGAGCTTTTGCTGCCACTCTTCAGGAAGCATAGCAGCTACAGTGAGTAATCCCAGAGGAGGAAAAGCCGCCTTTTTCGAAATGAATCTTAAAGCGTACTTAAAACTCCAGAAGGCATCTGGATATTGCGGGTAAACAAGAAGTATCTTCAAATTACATTTCCTTCATAATTAAGGGATAACTGAAGGCTAGGCAACATTAGCAAGTGGGTCCACTATTGTCAATACTCTACGGTACTCCTTCTTTGAGTCGCCGTCTGTCAATCTTCCCCGAGCCGGTCTTGGGTATACTATCTACGAACTCAATTTTCTTGGGCAGCTTAAAATCAGCCAGGTTTTGGCGACAAAAACTGACTATTTCGTCTGCAGTAGCACCTTGTCCCTCTTTGGTTACCATAAAAGCAGTGGGGACTTGTCCTCCCCGCCCGTCATTGACCCCTACATAGGCTGCCTCAGCTACGCCGGGGTGTCTTAAAAGCACGTCCTCCACTTCCCAGGGGGAGATTTTAAGTCCCGACTGGGTCACTATTATGAAGGATTTCTTTTCCACATATTCAAGATAACCATCTTCACCCATCTTGACCAAATCCCCGGTATAAAACCAACCATCCTTAAGAACCTGGGGGGTAAGGTCAGGGGCTTTGTAATATTCCTTCATTGCCCAGGGGACGCTAAAAACAGCTTCTCCTGGCTCGCCTTGAGGAACTTCCCTACCGCTATCATCTACTATCTTAATGTCACAAATTGGCTTTCCTACCGTTCCCAGTTTATGGTTATCCACAGTGCTAATAGAAACAACGAAAAGTTCCGAAAGACCATATGCCTCACAGAATGTTAACTTGAATTTATCCTCCAGCATTTTCATAAGAAGAGGGGAGGATTTTGCCCCGGCACTAGAAGCTACTCTTAATGAACTGAGGTCATAATTGTTGATGACTTCATCCTTCAACATAGCTAAACTATTATGTATTGCTGGAACTCCATAAATAACGCTTCCTCTTTCCTTCTCTATACTCTCTAGAACAACCCTGGGTGTGAAATGAGGGATGATTATCAAGGTGGAGCCTTTCATAATAGACACGAAAAGGACCTCGCCCAAACCAAAAAGATAGAAGAAAGGAACCGTATCTATAACCACATCTTCTCTGACTCGTCCTAGGCCTGCGGAAATTATATTAAGGGGGCCCATAAGGGAAGCATGGGTATGTACTACACCCTTTTGCTTCCCTAATACGCCGGAGGTATATATGATAGAAACTTCGTCTTCATCTTTTATATCGATAAGCGATGACGTGGAAGGGCTATTAGCCACCATACTGTTATAGGAATCTCCATCAAACTCAATAACATGTTTCAGTAGAGGAATATCAGGCAAAAACGAAGAAAGCATTTGCGAAAAGCTTTTTCCGGTAATTAATACCTTGGCATTAGAATCGCGCAACAAAGAGGCAAGTTCAGGTGCTTTGAGCATAGAACCGAGAAGCACAGCTACACCACCAGCCTTAACAACCCCGAAATAATTAACAACCCACTCAGGGCGATGAGACATTAAAATAGCGACATGGTCACCTTTTTTCAATCCCAGCCCTATAAGCGCATTAGCTGCCCTGTTAGAAGTTTCATCCAACTCCCCGTAAGTAACCCTCTGAGAACCAAGGATAATAGCTTCTTTTTGGGGCACTTCACTAGCGGTTATTTCCAGCATTTGTTTTAGATTCATATTACCTCCTCACAGTATACCAGCTAAACACTGGGTTGCCCTCTTGACAAACTCTTTGCACCCTATTAGTATATCGCAATGCTATGCATCAGGCATAAATTATTCCCTCGCTAAAATCTATGATCAACATCCTCTTCAAAGCAGGACAAACATGCAGTTATTAATACCAACGAATTGGGATTGGAAGCTGCTAGCGCCTCTAAGCGAGATCAGGGCCGATATTCAGATATACGGTGTTCTACCGACATCAATACTGGGCAGCGGAGGGTCAGGACCCGATATTTCCCAGGTGCCAGCAGAACAGGCAGAGGAGTATGTCAAGCTAGCTCACTCTGCAGGATTAACCTTCAATTACCTTCTAAATGCCCCGAGCATGGGGAACATGGAGTGGGATGAGGATACTCATGACGAACTACTTAGACACCTGGAGTGGCTCAGTAATGCTGGAGTAGACCGCGTTACCGTAGCTATTCCCTACCTGGCGGAGTTAATAAAGCGCCAGTTCCCCCACCTTAAAGTGGAAATATCGACCATAGCTCATGTGGACAGCGTGGCCCGGGCTAAGTTATTTGAATCCCTGGGAGCGGATTCCATCATTCTCCACAGCAATGTAAACCGGGATTTTAGGTTACTTCGGGCTATCAGAAGTGCAGTGAAGTGTGAACTCGGGGCACTGACAAACAGCCTTTGCCTCTACCAGTGTCCCTACGAGTACTATCACTACGATACTTTAGGTCACGCTAGTCAAAACCACAACTCGCTTAATGGCTTCTATATGGATTACTGCGTAACTCACTGCACTCTGGAAAGGTTCCGCGATGTCTCTCAATTTATTAAGTCCCGCTGGATAAGACCTGATGACATTCACCTCTACGAGGAAATAGGCATTGATTTCTTTAAAATCGCCGGCAGGGCGATGCCCTCGGAGTGGATTATAAATGCCACTGAGGCATATTCATCCCGTCAATACCAGGGAAACCTCTATGACATCCTGTATGTTCCTAAACCAAAAATTGATTATGCTGACCCCGTTCTAGCCAGCACACAAACTGCCAGGATAGGCTCGCGGCCGAAGGTCTACATTGATAACCAGGCTCTAGAAGGTTTTATTGATTTCTTTAAGAAACAGGATTGCCTATCTGGATGTGCTTATTGCGATTATTGCCAGAAAATAGCTGATAAAGTGGTGCGGTTTGACCGCCCTGAGACGGACGAATACGTATCGGTGCTCAAAAGTTTTCTGAACGACCTGACCAGCAGCAGAGTATTCCTTGCCAAGAAATACTAGACTCCCACAATTAGAAGGGCTCCTTACTCTCAGCCGTTACAGCGTTTCAGAACCAGACAACAGTTCTCCCCACCCAAACCGAAGCTGTTAGTCAGGCAAGTATCCACTTTTGCCGGGCGCGCTACATTGGGAACATAGTCCAGGTCACACTCCGGGTCAGGAGTTTCGTAATTTATGGTGGGGTGGATAATCCCGTTGTTCATAACCAGTATCGCAGCAATAGTTTCAATGGCACCAGCAGCGATTATAACATGCCCAATCATAGACTTGGTTGAGCTTATGGGGATTTTGTAAGCATTTTCGCCGAAAACCATTTTAATCGCCTTAGTTTCGCAAGCATCATTTAGTTTGGTGCTGGTTCCATGCGCATTGATATAATCAACCTCTTCAGGCTTCATCCCGGCATTCTCAAGTGCCATCTTCATAGCATAAGCCTCCGATTCTGGGGCAGGAGCAGTTTGGTCAAAGGCATCAAAAGACCAAGCAGCACCAGCGACCTTAGCTAATATGGGGGCACTTCTCTTTTTGGCATGTTCGTAAGTCTCCAAAATAACCAACCCTGCCCCTTCACCATAGACAAAACCGTCGCGGTTAGCATCAAATGGACGGGAAGCTTTAAGTGGGTCCGACTCTCGAGATAAGGCACCGAGGATGTCTATGCCAGCTATGCTGACCAGGTCTAAGCTAGAGTCAGCACCACCAGCTATCATAACGTCAGCATATCCCAAACGTATGAAATTCAGCGCCGTTCCTATGGCATCAGCTCCACTGGCACAGAGAGTATTCACACTAGAGTTAGGCCCCTTAGCCCCAAGCATCATTCCTATAACCATGGCTCCCCCACTGGGACTTGCCTTGGTAATAAAAAGAGGGTCAGCCCTTCTCGGTCCTCTCCTATTAATCAATTCATTTTGCTTCACTATATAGTCACTTCCAACCATAGCAGCAACGCTAACACCAACTCTCTCAGGGCACTCTTGCGTCATATCCAATTTGGCTGAGGCTACCGCTTCATTAGCCGCACCAACAACAAGTTGAACTGCTCTTGGACTGCGATCCACTGCCTTCAAATCCATATACTTTGTAGGATCAAATCCTTTCACCTCAGCATCTACTTTCACACGGAAATCAGTGGCATCAAAGCGGGTAATAGAGCCAATCCCACATTTACCAGCAGCCAATCCTTGCCAAAACTCCTCCACATTCAAACCCAAAGGGTTAATGGTGCCCATCCCGGTAACTACAACTTGTGGTACGTTCATACGTTTATACCTCCTAGAGAACTAAACGGAGCCACAGATGTGCCACCATCAACAATAATCGTCTGTCCTCTTATCATAAAAGCATCCTCGCCACACAAGAAAGCCACCGCGTTAGCAACATCCTCAGGAGTTACCATCCTTCCCGCTGGTGTTGCCTGGTGGCGAGCTGCCTCTTGTTCCTTTATGTAGAACTTCAATGCATCGGTGAGGACGGCAGAAGCAGCGACAGCATTAGCACAGATACCTCTAGGGGCTAACTCCACCGCTAAATAGCGAGTCAAAGCTTCCAGAGCTGCTTTAGATACTCCCACAGCAGCGTAAGTAGGCCAAGCAAGAAATGAACCCAGGCTGGATATACTCACTATTTTGCCATCTCTCCCCTCCATAAGTTTGGCTGCTCGCTGGGCACAAAGCAAAAGAGCTCTAGCATTTATATCCATAGTCCAATCCCAAGCTTTAACATCTATATCCATTACCGGGCGACCTACACCTGAAGCAGCATTATTAATCAGAATATCCAGATAGCCAAAATCATTACTAATCACATCAAACATCTCGTCTATCTTTGCCGGGTCTCCCACGTTTGCCCTGATAACTTTAGCTTTCACCCCCATGTCTTGGATGTCCTTAGCTGTCTGTTCCGCAGCATCACGGCGACGAAAGAAATTAACGATAACATCGCTGCCTTGAGAAGCAAGCTTCAAAGCAATAGCCCTACCAATCCCCCTGCCACTGCCTGTTACCAGGGCTAACTTACCTTTCAGAGGTTGCATCATGCTTTCTCTTTCGCCGTTACACGGCGTTCTACATAGTCAACAAAATCACCCAGGGTTTGAAATTGCTCAGCGTCTTCGTCAGGAATCTCAATATCGAAAGTCTCCTCCACATTAAGCAGTATTTGCACTATATCCAACGAATCGGCATTTATCTCCTTAAAGGTGCCCTCTCTTTTAATAATGCTCTTATCGACATGGACAATATTAGCGATAATATCCTTCAACTGCTCTTCAATCGACATAAGTTACCTCCTCATAATTTATTTTCTGCCCTAAATTTGGTCAATTCCGATTTTAAGGAACCAATAATATCAACTTTCACAGTATTCCTGGCGCTTGCGATAGCATGAGCTATGTGGGGAGCTCGACAAGCGCCATGCGCTATCCTGACAACTCCATCAATGCCCCATAAAATACCACCACCCTCTTCTTCACCCTCATAAGCCAACTTGGTCACCGGAAATATCTTATTAAACAGCAAATTAGCTACGCTCCCTGCCAGAGGATACTTCCTCAGCTTTCGCTTTATAAAAGCCAGCGCATAAATCCCCAGACTTTCATAAAACTTAATAAGCACATTGCCCACAAAGCCATCACAGACAACAACATTCGCTCGCCCACTGAAGATATCGCTGCCTTCCACATTGCCAACAAAATTCAATCCACTATTCTTAAGAAGCGAATAAGCCTCACGCACTGCTTCACTCCCCTTTCCCTCTTCCGCTCCGTTGCTTAATAACCCCACTGTCGGATCGGCAATATTAAACAACTTTCTAGCATAGACAGCACCAACAATGGCAAATGATAAGAATTGATACGGTTTACAGTCAACATTTCCTCCGATGTCCACTATTATCGTATCAGGACCCAAGCCTTTAAGAGGAGCAGCAATTGCAGGACGCTCCACTCCTTCAATCATGCCTAGATACACCATGGCACTAGCGGCCGTAGCTCCCGTAGAACCAGCACTGACTACCGCATCCGCCTCACCCGACTTCACCAGCTTGGTAGCTATGACTATGGAAGAATTGCGTTTATGGCGAATTGCTAAAGCTGGCGATTCACCCTCCTCGATGACCTCACTGGCTTCAACACACCTGATGGGCAAATCATCGGATAACCGATATTTAGCTAATTCGCCTTCCAGTATGCTCAGTGGGCCAGTTAAAATAACTTCCATATCGTCTTTTTGCGCAGCATAAACTGCTCCTTTAACTACCTCCCCAGGGGCATAATCGCCCCCCATACCATCAACGGCTATCCTTACTCTCTTGCTAACTTCAGGCATAACTTGACTCCACGATACATCGGCTTACTATGTAGCCATTGCCTAAACATAATTACATTGATACTGCTAATTGTCAATAGGTACAACAAGGCGGTATTATATCACATGGCTTAACCGGTATATCAAAAAGGAGGAGATAGAAATGTTAAATGGAGCGCTTGGTTTTCTGGCTTTCTGGCTAATAGCTTCAGGAATATGCTTATTGCTACCCGAGAGATTAACAGAGAAGTTTGGCTATCCTATAAAAACCCTTTATGCTAGACATACTGCCGCCGCAGCCTGTTTAGCAATAGCTGCTGGAATTTGCTTTCATCTAATCCGTCATCCTTCAGAGGTAGAACCTAGCTTAGCAATCATAGGAATAATTTTGCCAGTATTGTGGGCAATCAACACTTTCACCTATGGCCAAAGGTCAAAATTCATGCTGGTAGAGGCGATAATTTTACTTATAATCGCCATTATTCTATCGGTAGCCTGCTTCTAAGCAATATGACGCATCTTCATATTGAGGACTTTGACCAATATGCTCTCAACTTTCCTGGGATTCATTACTCGCCATGAAGGAAGAAAATTCCTGAAACTCAGTGAGGAAATTGATGAATCGCAAATCGTAGGCACAGGGGCAGACAGCGATAACCAGATTTCGCTTTACATCCACATCCCCTTCTGCAAAAGTCTTTGCCCTTATTGCTGTTTTAATAGATATCTATTTCGCGAAGATGAAGCAAGGAGATACTTCAAGAATCTTACAACGGAACTCAACCTTTATGTTCAAAGGGGATTCAAGTTCTCCAACTTTTACTTCGGCGGTGGAACGCCAACTGTGATGATCGATGAGCTACTCGGATTTATAAGTTACCTCAAGGAAAAGTTTGAGGTAAAGCAAATCTCTGTGGAAACCACACCCCGGGAAGTGAATGAAGAAAACGTAAATCTCCTAAAAGAGGCAGGTGTCAACAGGCTATCCATAGGAGTGCAGAGCTTTAATGACAGCATATTGAAATCAATGGGAAGAGCATTCTGCTCTGGAGAAGAAATAAGAGAGAAAATTTCTATCGCTAATGGTAAATTTGACACTTTGAACCTCGACCTTATATTTAACTTCCCTTCGCAATCCATCGAGATATTCGAGGCAGACATAGAGACTCTCAAAGGCTTAAGAGTAAACCAAGTTACATTTTATCCACTAATGCCCTCTCCACATAAGAAAAACACTTTGGAACGGAGATTTAATCAGGTAGATACATCTAGAGAGAAGGCATTCTATAGTGTCATCCTAAGAGATATTTATGGCGATAATTATCTCCCCTCAACAGCATGGTGTTTCTCTAAAGGTGAAAGGATAATAGATGAATACATAATTAACTTCGATGATTACATCGGCCTAGGAGCAGGCTCGGCAAGTCTCTTCAATGGCAATTTCTACACAAATTCATTCTCGCTGAATAGATATGAGGAACTTTTAACGCAAGGTAAACTGCCTATAATCCGGTGGAGAAAGCTATCAGAGCATGAGTTGCTTTATTATTACCTCTTATCAAAGCTATTCGGAATGAGATTAGACAACAGAAAATTCCACAAAAGGTTTAACGCCAACATACATCAAAAGCTAGAAAAAGAACTATTGTTCCTCAAGCTCTTCGGGCTGATTCAAGAAAAAGATGGAGAAATAAATGTGACCCTTAAGGGAATGTATCCCGTAACTGTGATGATGAGAGAATTTTTCGCTGCGTTAAATGGCTTGCGAGAATACTGTATCGAGAATCAAATTTAGCTCCAAGTTACAAAATCCCGGAAAGGATATAGCCAACACCTAAGAATACTTGAGTTAAAAGAACGACGAGAACGTTATCTCTCATAGCTGGTATTAATTGTTCTATTTCCCCCCGGTATTTAATGGCACCCTGAATAGCTCTTACCGCGATAGGAAGTGTCAGTAAGGCTATCAATGAGAAGAGTGGCATTAGTCCTGCTACTACAGCGCCGATTATCCATAAATAAACAATTGAAGTGAAAACTGAATATAGAATACTAGCCCTCGCCTTTCCTATAGTAATAGGCAATGTTTTTCTACCTGCTTCTCTATCAGCTTCTGCATCAGGAAACTCGTTTAACAAGAGCAAGTTATGCACCAGAATGCCGGATGGGATAGCTGCTACAATCGCTGGAAGGGTATAAGTGGAGGTCTGAATAAAATAAAAACCCATGATAGGCAAGGTTCCCAACCCTACTCCTGGGCCCCACTCAGGCCATCCCAGCCTGGTCAAGAAAGGCGTGTAAAGCAGAATACATATTGCCCCTATCAAAATCACCGGCAGCAGCAGCCAGCCCACAGTAACCACAAAATAAATACCTATGGGCACAGCCAGTAAAAAGGAGAGCAGCCCGAACCAGAAAACATGTTTTGGATTGAGAAGCCTCGCCGGAAGAATGCCACTGCCTCCGCTAAATGGCGTCTTTTTTGTCCCAAAATCTATTCCACTTTTGTAATCAAAGTACTCATTAAGCACATTTACGCTGATGTGACATAAAAGCAATCCGAGGCAAGCCAGAAATGCATAACCAAGATGAATAGCTCCATCATACCAGGCTATGGCAGTGCCTAAGAACGCCAGTACAATGGAAAGAAGCAAGAATGAAGGTCTCGTCTCTAAAAACCACGTCCTCACTTTCATTAAGCCCTCTGTTTCCATAATTACATCATGTAATTATATGCCACCACCATACTGCTTACCATCAAGCTCAAAATTCAAGTAATTGAATTGCTCATCATCCCCGCCTATAATTGACCAGATGCACACAAGTAACATTGAGATTCGAGACCTCCTTATCTCCTGGCTTGTCCTCGGCTTCTGTTTCGATTTGGTTCTGTTCCACTCCCTCAGCCTTCCAGGCTTCATTATAGCCCTCATCGCCCTCGGTGCCGGATTTATATGCCACGAACTCTCCCACAAGTTTGTGGCTCAAAAGCTTGGCTTTCGCGCTGAGTTCAGATTGTGGCAAACCGGGCTTATCATCGCCTTAATTTGTGCCTTCATTAGCATGTTCAGCCCGATAGGGTTTCTCTTTGCCGCCCCCGGAGCTGTCTATATCCTATCCTATACTTCGAGAAGAGAAAGCGGCTTAATCAGCGTAGCTGGTCCATCAGCTAATATCATCTTAGCTCTCATATTCTATGCCATCGCCAGCTATAGCAGCGGACTTGTAGAGGCCATTGGCTATTATGGAATGGTTATCAATCTGTGGCTAGCAGTATTCAACCTCCTACCCTTTCCACCACTCGATGGAAGCAAAATCTTTGCCTGGAATACCCCTGTCTGGGGAGGGATACTAGCGGTTAGCGCCCTGCTGTTGGTTCTATGCATGTTAGGAGCAATCTAAAGTGCGTATAGACCAGATTTGGTTAAAAAGCGGTGAACTCAGACTCGCTGGCGAGGTTTACTTTCCACCGGGCAATGAAGTCTGCCCTGCCTTATGCATCTGCCATGGTATTCCCGACAGCGCTTATAATCCCGCCGATAGGGGCTACCCCATGTTGGCACAGAGGTTTTGCTCTGCTGGCTTCATTACCCTAATCTTTAACCTCCGGGGGACGGGAAGAAGCGAAGGGAATTTCGATTTGCTCGGCTGGAGTGAAGACTTAGCCGCTGCCCTCGATTTCCTTCATAGCCTCGAGCGGGTAGATAAAACACACCTTTGTCTTCTTGGCTTCAGTGGTGGAGCTGCCGTGTGTGTCTATGTTGCCGCTCATGATGCCAGAGTATCACTGCTAGCAACCTGTGCCTGTCCTGCTGATTTTAACTTCGTTGAAGACAGGACAAATGTTTCAGGTCATATCGAGCGCCTCCGTAAGATCGGAGCCATTAGAGATAAGGATTTTCCCCCTTCAATAGCAAAATGGCGACAAGGCTTCGAAACCATCTTACCAATTCACTGGATAGACAAAATTTCACCTCGCCCACTGCTGTTAGTTCACGGAGATGCCGATGAAACGGTTCCTGTGGAACAGGTGCGTAGCCTTTACAAGAAAGCGAAAGAGCCTAAAGACATAGCCATAATTCCTGGTGCTAAACATAAATTACGTCTTGAAGAAGCTGCCATAACCACTGTCCTAGATTGGCTCAAAGCTAAATGTTTGGAAAAGTAGCTTCCTTAATTCAGAACCAATCTGCTACAAGGAATACATAGTTGAGTAATTCCACTGAACTATATGAAGGCTTATGGGAAATAATAACCAAAGATTCTGTTTTCTTCATAGGGTGGTTTCGTGAAGCCCACAGCATCGCTTTCGCCAAAGAGGTAGCCTCACATAATATAGTCGCCAAAGGAGACAGGCTTGTTGATATCGCATGTGGCAACAGTATATATCCCCAGGCAGTTTCCAGAATTTGTAACACTACCTTCGTTGGCATCGACCTTTCTCGTACCGCACTCCACGAATCAAAGAGATTGCTTCGCGGAGCCTGTCCTGAGCATCTTGAGATTCTTCGCTGCGCTCAGAATGACAGGAGGCGAAGGGCTCGCAATGACAAAGAGGGAGAAAACCTTTGCTCAGGGTTGATTCAAGGCGAGGCATCACAGCTACCTTTGGCAGTATCAAAATTCGATATTGTTCTCTCTACTCACACACTGGAGCACCTGCCAAGAGATAAACAGACTCTTGAAGAGTTTGCCAGGATATTGAAAAAGGGTGGTTATCTTCGACTGGAAGTCCCCAACTCTACGAAACAGATGTCGCCCTTATTCAGACGTTTAGAGAGACGCTTGGACAAACTAGGACATCTGCGAGAATACCACCCCTCCGATTTAACGAAGCTATTGTCACAGTGTCACTTCAGCGTCCGCCAAATATATTACAGCGATTTCTTCCTTTTCTGGTTTTTGTCCTCCATAGAAGAATATCTACGACCAATCGTTAGACTATTCAAGCTCAACAAGGCGATACTTAAGCTGATGTCTGGAAACGGCAAATTTTCGCACGCCCTGGCATCTGCGTTAAGCCAGCTAATCCTGCTGGAAAACAACCTGCTGAGGAAAAATTCCCGAGGAATGAATATTTGTTGTATAGCACAACGCACTGATTAATTAATGAACGACTAAACTTATCAAACCCATATTATGCTTGCAACCAACTAACTAAAGACTCAAGATTTCAAGCGACAATCTTCAGTAACGAGGCAATAAGCCAGCCGAGGGCACCGCAGGCAGGGAAAGTCAAAATCCAGACCAGCACGATGTTTCTGGCTATGCCCCATCGCACTGCGGAAAGACGCCTTGTAGCGCCCACCCCCATAATCGCCGTGCTTACACAATGTGTCGTGCTTACTGGTATACCCAAGTGTGAGGCGATTTCAATAACGCTAGCTGCCGAGATATTGGCGGCGAATCCGTGAACAGGGCGCAAAGTAGTCACCTTCAATCCCAATGTCTCGATAACTCGGCTTCCGCCGATAAAGGTACCAAGGCTAATTGAAGCTGCGGAAACTACAACAACCCAGAAAGGAATATGGAACTCACCACTTCCATAATAGGTCATCAAAGCCATAGCAATTAGGGCAATAGGCATCTGCCCATCGTTCTTGCCATGACTATAAGCCAGAAAGGCTGCTGAAAGAATCTGCAAATTACTGAAGAGGCCTCGCATTTTTTCCGGCGCAGCTCTCCGGAAAAGCCACATTATGGCTACCATCACCAAGAAACCAGTGGCAAGACCCAGTAGAGGTGCAATAGCAACCGCAGAAATTACCCTGGCCAGCACTCCCCAAACGATAGCGCCGCTACCACAGGTGGCGATGCCAGCCCCCACTAACCCTGCCACCAACCCATGGGTCAAACTTATGGGCATACCAAAGTATGTTGCTCCCACAGCCCAGATAATAATTGCCCCGGTCCCGGCAAGCACGATGTTCATATTCAAGAATTCGGGGCTGACAATCCCTTTACCAATGGTCATAGCCACTGCAGTGCCCGTGGCTGCCCCGAGGAAATTAAAACAGGCTGCCATAATTATGGCAGCTCGAGGAGAAAGAGTCCGAGTACCAATTACAGTAGCAATAGCATTAGCGGCATCATTAAAACCATTGGCAATGCCAAAGCCAATGGCTACAGCAATTACGCCGACTAATAGGGCGAAGGGCTCAGGCATGCTTCAATACTATGCCCTCAAGAACATTAGCTACATCCTCTCCCCGGTCAGTGGCATCTTCCATATGTTGGTACAGTTCACGCCATTTAATTATCTCACAGGCATCCTTGCAACTCTCAAACAACTCGGCAAGGGCGGCATGATGCAAATCATCAGCCTCATTTTCCAGGCTGTTAATCTCCACACATTGCTCCAGAATCTGCTTGAACTGGTCACGGTGGCGTAAACGGGGCATTACCTCATTCAATTTATAGGTCATCTTCATCACAACTGCAGCTAGTTGTCGAGCTCTTTCGGTAGGTTGTGCGATGCGGTAAAGGGCGGCTGTTCTACCAGCCGCCTCGATGAAGTCCATTACACTATCCAGCGTATGGGCAAGAAGAGCGATATCCTCTCTATCTATGGGAGTGACAAAAGTGCGATTCACCCTCTGTATTATTTCATGAGTTATGGTGTCGCCCTGGTGCTCCAAATCCTTGAGTTGCTTCGCCTTCGCCTCAACATCCTTATAATTGTTAAACAGGTCAACCAGCTTTTCCGCAGCAGTGACTGAATTAGCAGTGCTTTGTTCAAAAAGGTCATAAAACTTGGTATCTCTGGGCGTTATTAGAAACTTAGCCAAAATGCACCTCCTGTCACAAAATTAAAAATCAACGGTCAAAACAACAATTATCAAAATGACGACTAAGAATGCAAAGCTTTCTAATCTTCACCCTGTGTTTTTGCAATTCTATTTTTGTTTTTTGCATCTTACCTGAATCTCCTCACCTCGAAGCGATAAAGATTAACTGGCTCATCATCCGATATCCCTGCTTTAAGACGGCAAATCCTGATTTGCTCTTCTACGCTATCTACCCCCTCTAAATCAGGCAATAAAAGCCCTCGCCTGAATCCGCTTTCTACAATAACCCCATATTTTTTGGCATCAAGCTGGCTTTTATCCTTAATGGGCTCAGGCTGGGTGAGGATATCAACATTATATTCTAAATCATCCAGCTCAGAAACTGAGATTGGCGGGAAACGAGGGTCCCTGGTAGCCGAGCTGATGGCGTTAGCTATGATTTCTTCAGCAACATTATTGCCAACAGGCTCAAAAGTGCCAATGCACCCTCTCAGTTCGCCATGCTCATGAATAGAAACAAAAACTCCTGTCCGCTCTTTCATTTCAGGGGTTAACACTTCAGGCAGGCTGGGCACTTCGCCTTCACGAACATAGCTCTCCACGGTATCCTTAGCCAGCTTTACTATAGGATGAAGCTCCTCTTCCATAAGACCTACCCTCCATCATTGTTTCATCTCTGTTCTGAAATTAAGCTCGGCGCCACAAAATTTGCATTTAGAGCCATCAAGCCCGACAACATCAGTGTCATAGCCAATCCGGCGAACATTCATCTTGCCACAGGAGTAGCACACAGTATTCTCATACTCGTGTCCGGCAACATTTCCAAGATAAACAAACTTTAACCCCACTTCCTTACCAATTTTATAAGCCTTTTCCAGAGTGGATACTGGGGTAGGTGACAGATAATTTAGTTTATACATAGGATAAAAGCGAGTTACATGCCATGGGGTGAGCTCCCCTAAATTATCCCGAATCCAGGTGGCGATGCCGTGAAGCTGCTCATCGTCATCGTTCATTGTAGGGACGATATTGGTTACCACCTCAACATGCATATCCCACTTCTCTTTGGCTCGTTTAGCAACATCGAGAATACCCTGCCAATTAGACACTCTAGCTAATTTGCGGTAAAAATCATCGGTAAACCCCTTAACATCAACCCTCCAGGCATCGAGGTAAGGTCCTATAGTATCCAGAGCCTCCGGGGTAAGATAACCATTGGTGACATAAACGGTATATAAACCATTTTGCTTGGCCAGCTTGGCAGAATCCAAAGTATATTCAAACCATACCGAGGGCTCATTGTAGGTCCAGGCAATCCCTTCACAGCCATACTCCCTGGCTAACTCTATTTCCCTCTCCGGAGATAGATAACGAGAGGTCTCTGGAATATCAACGCAGGCAATCTCCCAGTTCTGGCAATCCTGGCAATGAAAGTTACATCCCCAGGTGCCCAGAGAAAAGGCAAAACTACCGGGAAAGAAATGAAACAAAGGCTTCTTCTCAATGTGGTCGGAAGCTACTGAGGATGCTTCACCATAATTGAGAGTGTATAGGGTGCCATCTCGATTGAGCCGCATACGGCAAAGGCCCATCTTACCAGGGTTAATAATGCACCTCCACTGGCAAACATTGCACCTTACCCTACCATCAGGGAGCTTCTCATAAAGCATCGCCTCCTTTTCCATCACCAGCCTTGGATATTATATCATCGTAACCTAAATTAATATAAATTGGGGTATAATTCAGCAGAATGGTCGTTATTGGAGTAACAGGCAACATCGGCAGCGGCAAAAGCACAGTATGTCGCTTTCTGGCCGAGCTTGGCGCTGCAGTCATTGATGCCGATGAGGTGGCTCAGGAAACCTACAAACCGCATAGCCAGGCCTGGCAGGAGATAATCGACACTTTTGGCACGGAAATGCTGCAACCCAACGGGGAAATCAACCGTGTTAAATTGGCACAGTTGGTTTTCTCCAGCCCGGAAGCACTGGCACAATTAAACGAGATAGTGCACCCCAAGGCGTATCAACTGGTAAAGGAGAGGATCGAAAATTATCGCCGCCTGGGAACAAGAGTGGCAGCTTTAGAAGCCACCTTGCTGATCGAGGCTACCTGGACCACACTGGTAGACAAAGTATGGCTGGTAATAGTTTCACCGGACATAGCACTGCAAAGGCTTACCAGATACCCAGAAGCTGACAGGGACCAAATCTTAGCGCGGCTCAAATCGCAGACACCCGCCGAAGACAAAGCAAAACACGCTGATGAAATAATCCATAATGAAGGAGATTTCACCAAACTACGGGAAAAGATAACCGAGCTATGGAACAAGCTTGACTAGGGGGAACTTTGCCCGAATTACCCGAGGTAGAAACAATCAAAAACGAGCTTTCACCATGGGTGGTTGGGCAACACTTCGACCAGGTTAGCGTTCTTGACAGCCAATTAATGTACCAGCTGCCGGTGCCAGAATTTTGCCGCAGATTAACAGGACAAGCAGTGGAAACCATTAACCGCCGTGGGAAATATCTCATTTTTCAGCTATCAGGTGCCCAATACCTGGTTATGCATCTTAGAATGAGCGGAGCGTTATTACTAAACCCAAACAAAATTGACCCTTATACCAGAGCGAGTTTCACCTTTTCCAACGGCATCCATCTTGTCCTCAATGACCAGAGACGACTGGGAATAGTGTGGCTAGCGGAAAATATTGAGCCCATCATTGGCAAGCTGGGACCTGAGCCTCTAGAGAACGATTTCACCGCTGATGTTTTGTCACAAACGTTAAGCAAACATCATATCCCTATCAAGGTGGCTCTCATCGACCAGAGTCTCATCGCTGGAATCGGCAATATGTATGCCGATGAAACCCTCTTTGCCGCTCGAATACACCCTCTGAGGACTACGGACAGCCTATCCACCGAGGAAATTCAAGATATACATGATTCTATTCAGAGAATCCTCCGCTCAGCTATCGCCAGGAAAGGAGCCAGCACGGATACTTATATCCGCCCTGGCGGTCAGCTGGGCACAGCCCATTTTGATTTCAAGGTCGCTCACAGGAAAGGCATTCCCTGCCCTGTTTGCGGTGCTCCCGTTGAGCGCATTTCTCTGCGGAACCGCGGCACTTACTTCTGCCCTAACTGCCAGCCACCAGCCCATACTGTGCATGCTCCGCCCTAGCGTCATTGCCAGCCTTTTTTTACCTGTCATTGCGAGCCGAAGGCGTGGCAATCTGATGGGATTGCTTCGTCGTTACCACTCCTCGCAATGACAGAAGGGGTGTCATTGCGAGCCCTTCGCCTCCTGTCATTCTGAGCGTAGCGAAGAATCTCAAGATGCTCAGGACAGGCTCCGCGAAGCAATCTCAGGAAAAGCAAAACTCTAAATCCTAAATCCGAAATACTAAACAATATCAAATGACCAAAATCCCAAAATATGGCTAACTGCAAAGTTCTTTCATAATTCTCCCTCTCCTAACCTCTCCCTTCAAGGGCAAGGAATTTTGCAAGATAAAGGCTTTGAATTTAGATATTGGGATTTGTTTAGAATTTAGTGCTTAGTATTTCGGATTTCCCCGCATAGGGGACTGTGCCTCGCAATGCCAGGAGGAGCTCGCCTTTACACCACTAAGTATCCCTTGTTAGAATAGCATTCAAGAATCGCTCATAAAGAACCATAGTTCAAAGCGTGTCATCTGCTCTTTGCAGAATACAAATGGCAAAATTAGAACCTATATTACAGAAAGTATTAAAAAGGAAAGGAGAAAGAGATGGGAAGTAAGGGAAGAAAAAATGTGAAAAAAACCAAGAAGCCCAAGGAAAAGAAGAAATAGGGAAACTGAAAATAGCTAGCGTAATACCAACCGAACTGTGCCTCAAAATTCTGGGATATGTCCGACCTTAGCGCCGTTTCGCAGAAAGCAGTTAGAAAAGTAGTGTCTGCGCATATGTAGCCTGATTCCCGGCAAGCCAGGCTTTTTGGGCAGACGGCATTGCGCCTTAGATTAGATATTTAGTGCCAATATGGATATGTTCAGAGCTGCTGCAAAGGTCACCCAAAGGATATAGGGAATAAGAAGTCCTCCTGCTACAGTGGATATTTTGAAGAACCTCAGGATGGTGAATAATATTGCAATCCAGAGTAATACAATCACAACGGCGCCACCAACAGGTGATTTAGCTCCAAAAAAGATCGCCGACCACAAGACATTCAGAACAAGTTGAACCAGGAATGTGATTAGTGCAGCTTTCACATTTTCAATACCCAATCCTTTGCGCCAGACTAGAAAGACTGCAACTCCCATCAGGACATATAGGGTGACCCACGCTGGAGCAAATAACCAGTTTGGCGGAGTGAAGGATGGTTTTGCCAGGGTCTCGTACCATGTTGAAATAGCAGGCATAGTGAAAATAGAACCGATAAGACCGGCACACTGGCAGGCTACAATGCTTATTACTAATTTGAGAATATTCCTTGACCTTTCCCTGTCCATAACTCACCTCCTTAAAAGCTGCGCATAAAGGCTGCCCCAGGATGAGAAACTCGCCTGCTTATGGCGAGGTCTTCCCCGCTGCCTGCTCTAAAGTCTGTGCCAAAAACTTTTCCCTGCCAGGAAGTTCCCCGGGCTCTCAGTGCCAAAATACAAATAGCGAAACCCGGAATTACCAAAGCGGCTCCTGTAATCTCAGGGGGCATTGATTTTCTTATTCTTACGCAGGTTAAGAGTTATTACTCTCCCTTCAACCATTATAACACGAGACCTTCAAGTTCACCCTGGCAGCATTCCGTGTAGTCCGAGTGGCCGAATATTGCCGGGCATATCGGTTCAATCATTGATTTGTCAAAGCCCCCTTTTGCCAAAGCCTGTGATTTTTCACTATAATAGTCACACAAATGCTGCTAATAAAGGAAAACCTGCTATCCATCTATTAACGGACGAGAAATGAAAGTGGTAGCAATTGTTGGCATGGTAGGCGCGGGCAAATCAGAAGTAGCCAGAGTATTTGAGAAGAGCGGCTTTAACAAAGTAAGGTTTGGAGATATCACGGAAGAAGAAATCAAGAATAGAGGACTTGAACTGAACGAGGAAAACGAGCGCCACATCAGGGAGGAATTGAGAAAAGAACACGGGATGTCAGCATATGCCAAATTGAACCTGCCCAGGATTGACGCCTCGCTGAAATCGTCAAACGTCGTGGTGGACGGACTTTACTCGTGGGAAGAGTATACTTTATTGAAGGATCGCTATGGCGAAAGGCTCAGTACAGTTGCTGTCTGGTCGTCGCAGACTACCAGGCATGCGAGACTTAGAAACAGGGCAAAACGACCTTTGACAGTTGAGGAAGCAGCCAATCGAGATAAAGCAGAGATAGAGAATATCAACAAGGGTGGACCAATCGCCATGGCTGACTTTGCCATAGTAAACGAAGCTTCCTTGAAGGAGCTGGAAAGGGAGACGGAACGAGTTCTATCCGCTTTGAAATGAAAAAAGTAACCAGGCCGGACATCGATGAATATTTTCTCAAGATAGCTACTGTGGTAGCAGAACGGTCAACCTGTCGGCGACACCACGTCGGCGCCGTGGCAGTGAGGGACAAGCACATATTAGGCACAGGCTATAATGGTGCTCCCTCCGGGGTCAAAGATTGCCTTGAACTTGGTTGCCTCAGGGATGAGCTGAATATCGAATCCGGAACCAGGCAGGAAATATGCCGGGGAATTCACGCCGAACAAAATGTAATCATACAAGCAGCGCTCCATGGCGTTCACCTCGCTGGCGCCACAGTCTATGTTACGCACCCACCATGCATACTGTGCGCCAAGATGCTGGTGAATGCTAAAATAAAGCGCTTCGTAACCTTCGGCAGCTATGCTGATGACTCTTTCAAAGACTTATTCAAAGAAGCCGGGATAGAGTTTGAACTGCATGAAAAACCACCCTCCCGGATAACCTACCTGCCCTGAAATCAGGGGGCTTTTGCTTCTCAAGATTGAGGGATAATGGATGTTCCTTGAGATTTCAGCGTGGATGTGAAGAACGAAAATGGCAGCGGAGGGATCTGAACCCCCGACCAAAGGCTTAACAGTCCCTTGTGTTAAGCAACAATTGAGGAATAAAGCTTCAAGCTATCCTCAAACTTAGCAACCCCATTTTCGCATTGTGTATTTTCTGACGCCTTCCCTGGGTAATTAGGGGGTATGCCTTTGGGTTGGCCAAACCATCTCTAAGCCTGCAAAAACTAATGGGTCTGTTGACAGAGTACGAAGTAAGACATAATATACGCAAGGCAGACGCACACGAATAGCCAATACAAGATTGGTAGACACTTTCCCACAACTACATAAGCTTGGGAATTGGGGTATAACTGAAAGCAATGATGAGAAGGTTGGCTTTTTTAGTCGGACTAATAGCGATACTCGCAGGCTTAATCCTGGACGAGATGCATTCAAGATTCATCAGGTGTTTTGAATGCGGATATTTGTTACCTATCAGTTGCCAAATTTGTGGCTGTGGCAATATTGCTTTTGTTGAGGATTCAGAATGAAGAGTGAACAGAAATGGCGGATTCGGAGAAGCGCTTCCAAAGGCAATACAAATACTATGGAATCCTTGAGATAAGCAGGAATGCTACTCAAGAGGAGTTAAGAAAGGCATTTAGGCGTCTTGTCCGGAAGTATCATCCCGACCGCAACCTTGCTAGCCGGGAAGCAGAGACCAAATTCAAAAAGATAAAGGAGGTCAGATATGGGCTTGAAGGTGGAGAAGGCCAAGATAGAGGCTGTGCTCTACACGCAACAACATAAGATAGAAGGGGAGATTTATATCCTGGAAGGCGAAAGATTCACGGATTTTATGAACGCTGAGCCAAGGTTCCAGACAAGGCATGATTTTATACCTGTTACCAATAGCAAAGTCTACTCCCTGTCGGAAGATGAACTACTCTATGAGACCTCCTTCTTAAACGTAAATAAAGACTTCATAAGCATGGCCTATCCAAAGAACCCGGAAGACGTATGATACAGCCTGGAGGATAGCGGAGAGAGACTGGTAACCCTGCGAAGCTACCCAGGGGTATGATTGAAGGTGATGCTGAAGAGATTACTCGTTCTCTTAGCTCTAGTTGTTGTGGTAGTAGGTTTGCTCCTGCCGGGAGATAGCAAGGCATCAAATAATGAGATAGCTAGCAGTGTGAATCAAACCGATTCTGCTATAATTACGCCAACTACGCAAACTCCACCTTTGCCGAGCATAGGTAAAATGATGACGAGCAATAGGAAGTAAATAATGACTTATAAACAACCACAATGCCCACAATGCGGCAGTATGAATGTCTTATACACTGAGCCGGCTAGAGGGACTAAAGTAGGGATTAAATGCTGGTGGTGCAAGAAGTGCGGCTGCAAATTTAAAATAGAAACTGGCAAAACCAGAATAATCTAAAAAAGCAGTCAGCGGTCAGTAGTCAGTAGTCAGTAATCAGCGGGCAGCGACTAGCCAATGACTGAAGGCTACTAAATTGGAGATTGCTTCGTCGCTGCCGCTCCTCGCAATGACAGGAGGGGTTGTCATTGCGAGCGCAGCGTGGCAATCTCGTGAAAACAAAACTCTATCCGTCGGCTGACGGACTAAATCCGAAATACTAAACAATATCAAATGACCAAAATTCCAATGACCTAACTCCGGATTTTGTAGTTGCCTGATTCATCAGGCATAACTGCCCAATAAATTGGGCAACTACATTTTTAAACTACTCCTCGCAATGACACAACGAATTGCCAGAGCTTGCTCAAACTCAAGATGAGAGGTAACTCCCTACTTCGAAGTGTCCATCATCTATCTGAACTAGATCACTCCCCCACGTGGATTTGGAGAGGATAGAGCCTCCATCCTCCGGTAAAGCTTCAAACTATCCTCAAACTTCACTGACCGATCGCCTCCATACCAGGGATTCGCTTGGAACCTTTTTTATCCTAAGAAGAAAAGTGAAATAAAGATAGCTGGAGTCAATATTATAGTAGACCATGTTACTCCAGACGAAATTAGATTACGGGTGTAACGGCAATTCAATAAGCAACAGGGATTTGGGAGGCATGTCTATGAGAGAAGTTCTAAAACTGGGCAGCTTCATTCTAATTTTTATCGGCACGCTTGGTCTTTTACTCAATGAGCTTATGTTCGATTGGGGCAGAACCGCTGCCATTATATTCGCTGCCATAAATCTCGTGGGGCTTGCTACTTTAGTTTCTACTAATTGGATTACGAAAGAAACAAGAAATAGATAGACAGCAGACTGTGTTTAGAGTCTACAATTTGAAAAGAAGTGGTATGATATGGTCTAAATGCCTGTACGGAGAATAACTGGGCATACTATACTGGAGGAGCAACAATGGCAAATAATGATAAAGAAGATAAGAAAACAGGCTTGGGTAGTTTTGTATTTGTCGGGTGTCTTATCATCGGCCTGGGCGTTGGGATAGGCTTCAATCTTATGCCGGCAGCGATTATCATTGGCTTTGGTGTAGGTCTTATCGCTATGGGGATAGCACGCTATAAAACCGGTAAATGGTGAATACTCTCCTATCTGTGAGCTAACCTGCAGCAACAGAATACAGCTTCAAAATATCCTCAAACTTAGCATGCCTTCTGCTTGAAGTGAAAGTGGCACGTGGTGAACGGTCTGACTAGGGGTTGCAGAGTCGGCAGTTAGTTAGTTGCCCCCTTGGTTGTTGCCTGGCCAATATTTGAAGCTCGCCAAAGCTTGTGGAACACACCTTACCATATAGGGCCGTCCACCTTCGTCCATTTACGGGAGTGCCTGTAACTGTACGGCAAGTTGCTCGATGAAGTTTCAGGTATCTAGGATGAGGCTCACGGTCACAATTCACAACAAAGCCTCCCGGATGGCTGGTGACCCACTCCAAATAGCCCTCATCGTCGTTCCTAAATATCTGTACCATCACAAATAATTATAGCACAATCGAAGTGGTGAAGCGAAGTTTTTACACGATATTCCTAATCGGTTAAGATGCAGATTTCATAGACTTTTTGGCACTCGGTGAATTGTACTCAAAGTTTCTCAGGTCCTATACTAGATTTTGTTATCCGGTAGACTTATCATTAAGATATTGCAGGGAAAGTCATCAAATCAAGAGTAGATTATCTGGTAAAAGGAGGGAAACATGACAGAGGGAGAAAAACGTTGGTACCACCGCGGCTCCCCGGTTTTCGTAGCCCCTATTTGGTTCATCGGCTGGCTATTTACAATCGGTTACGCCAGTCTGGTTTGGTGGAAGATTTTGCTTGCCATAGTAATCTGGCCGTACTATCTAGGCGTGGCACTGATCTGACCAGTTAAAAGAGCGTACTCTAATTCCGCACCCGACTCTCTGCAGTGCTTCATAGTCTTGACCTGTTAGTAGTGCCAATTCGATGCCATCTAAGTAGACCACGTTGGTCAGTGTATAGAACTCTGGGCATAGTCTTCACGTGGTGAACGGTAGATTCACACGAAGTGGGCGATTTGGGTGAGCGAAGCGAACTGCATACACCGTGTTAGCCGAAGTCAGCTATCCATTCTTTCTGACCGTTTAAATAGCTCACGCAGAGAACCGTGGTGGCGATTCAGTAGCCAGACGACGATCCACCCGAACAAGAAGTTTGAGGATGATACTTCGACAAGGTGAGCCATCCGTATTGCCTCTGGCATAAACTCCCCCGCCACCAGGAGTTGGGCGCTCATCAGCACTGAGAAGAGCAGGGCTACTGCAAGTCCAGCCTCCCACCAGCGACCTTTCATCATTCGGATTACTGGTAGTGCCAAAGCCACAAATATCATCGCCCTCAACATTTGGAATGGAAATATCCACGCAGGTAACTGTAGGCCAACGTAGTACTCTTGGAATGCCTCACCTGCTAGCGGCATAAAGACGAACATGCCAAACGAGAAGTAAATGAACATATAGATAACCGCAATCAATACCAGCTTCCAGACCCATTCCGTCCAAGGCATGACGAGTCGCCGGTTGGGTTCCTGCGATTTCTCGGCCCCTTTCATCCTTCCGTGGATCAGAACAGCCAGTGGCGAAAACAACGCTGCAATGATAGCCCCTTGCATGAACAGTTTGGGAATCATCTCCACCGGCACAATGTCCACTAAATATTGGAGAAATACAACAGTCTCGATTTGAGACAAAAATGTCTTCACTCCATAGAACACGAGGAAGATTGTTACGACCAGTCGCCACCCAGTCCACCTGGAACGGATGATTATGTAGCTTAGGACGATGGTTTCAAGAGCGCATACGATCAGCAGAGCTACCATCGCACCCGTCGGATCGGTGGTTTGTGCGGAATCCGTAAAACCGACCGCCACTGAGGCTATCGAATAGCAAGCGAACAGAAGGAAAGTCAGGACGATTACCTTCAGTCCAAGCATAACTGTTGTTTTTGCGTTCATTGGATTCCTTCCTGCCTTAGGTGATTTCCGCTAACATCCATATATACGAACTCTGGTTCGCCTAAACCACTATTTTGGTTGGTATTCTAGCATTAAAGGTTAACTCTAAGCCAAATCATCCGCATACGAGGATTTTACCGTGGTGAACCGAGGTCTTCACACGATATTCCTAATCATTGGTTGTTAGTGGTGGTATAGTGTAGTTTAAGATGAAAAGATTACTGGTTCTCTTAGCTCTCGCAATCGTGGTGCTTCCTTTGGTGACTGTCCAAATTATCCCGACAGATTGCCCTCAACCTTATGTCCTTCAAGCTAGAATACTCGAAAAGCTTGGAGGTGAGGGAGGTCTTCGGTATTTCTTGGTGGAGCAAATCAAAGGGGATGCACCTGATGATAAATTCGTAGTGCTTATCAGTAGTTCTTATACCAGGGGCAGTTCAACGATGAATTTTGAAATCGATGAAGAGCTATGGATGCAAGGAGAACTTATGACGCCGGAAGTTTTTTACGGGAAACAATATCTCTTTTTTGACGACTATTCCGAGCTATATATAAGCCAAGTTAAAAATAAAGGCTTTTGGCCAGACCAACTCACCGAACTAAGGATTTTATACCTCTCACCATTTACTAGCTTTTTTGACGTGCCTTATGCCTTTTTATACCCCTTCGTTGGGGAAGGGGGGCTAAGAACTTATGTGTTTGTTATCGCAAGAGCGGCTTTAGTTGTCTCAGCGGTATTCTTCTTGATAAAGAATCGCCATAAGAAGCAAAGCTTAGCTTTAATAGCTTTGACATATAGCCTCTTAGCTATGGCTCTTACGATTCCGACACTCACAGGTATGTATTAGGATAAACGTAAAGCGTAAACGAAGATTGCCATCAGGATAATCAGGCATAGAATAATATCAGGCCTCACTGCCTACATCATACCACGAAGATTCACACGATATTCCTAATCATTGGTTGTTAGTGGTGGTATAGTGTAGTTAACGATAGGGAGGTAGTTATGGAAGAACCACAAAACGTTAAAGATTTAAAAATGCAAATTGTCACAGAGATTAGTAATTTGTCTAGGTTACTTGGACAGATTCCGAGTGACGATAGCACGGTACAGGAAGCCAGAGACTCATTCCTTAAATTATCTATCCTAATTGACCAAGCATTGGATCTCAAATTATGTTAAATTCTAGACTTGTCACAATGCGGAGGTGAAAATATGAGATCACGTTGGTCAGTGTATAGAACACTGGGTATAGTCTTCACGTGGTGACGTCTTGCTACTCCCACCGGAAAAACCTGACCGTGATGATACTGGCTATGACTATCCAACCAGCCAGGACACCAAAATCATCGCCTACTTCCTTTACTATACGGGATTTAGAGACGCGGGTTAGCATAGCACAAGCATTTTGCAGCTAAAATAAGCATCGGTTTCCTAACAGCCAGTCCGCAATCGTGGGAAGCCGCTAAACGGTCTCCGCTGTCTGTGGCTGGGTGTGGTTAGCCGTCATCTGGTGTAACCACACGCCGACGTCACCAGAACGACACGGACAAGAGAGGGGAGGTATCGAGCCCCCCTCTCTTTTTGCCTCAGATTTGTGCCACTTGCGGTCCCAAACGATTTAATACCAAAATAACGTTAGCATTTCAGCTTCAGATTGAGCGTAAGTCCATGAAGTGTTTAGTTGTTGCTGACTACCACAACTCCAAACCTCTCTTGTCATCAACCTCGCATCACGTGGAGCGCTAGTGGAATGCTTAAATGTTAGATGTTATAAGGGGAAAATAACTAGAATCGTCACTTCGTGATCACTACAAAACTCATAGTCCGTTTTTTACACCAATTACGAGCGGCTTCATGCTTGCGCTTGGTATCAGGATTGTCAAGGAACTGCCCACTTTTGACTTCGTGTAGCTCTTTTTTTTCATCAATGCGTTCTACCAAGAAGTCGGGACGATAGCCACGCACATTACCTGCTTCGGTTACATACTGAATTGTAATGCCATGATTCTTAGTCCATTTAGCGACTGTCTTATCTTTTTCCAGGCGTTTCATATAATCATGTTCCCACGAAGAGTCATAACGTTCAACTGAGTAGGCACTCTTGGTTGGATTTTCTAAATCACCATGCTCACTGGTTGGCATTTGGCGCCTCCCGTTTGTAATTAATAATACTGGCTATCAAGCCGGGATGGTTTTTAAAATTTAACTGCATTTTATTACGGCAATTTATGGCATGGCGAAGTTTTTCAATGCTAGCCGTGCCTACAGTTTTTCCGCCCAGCATCCGCTGACTTACATGGGCTATTAAGACTCCGTAAAGGTAACCAAGTTCGTGTGAGCCAATTCCTTCTTCGGCTAATAGATTGCTTGCAATATCGCGTACAATGTTTTTCAGTCTTTCTGCAAGTTCTACAGGGTCATTGATTTCTGACGGTGGTTTTTTAGCCGTGTAAAACGCAGGGGGTTCGCGAATCTCGCGGAAACCCACTCCATCAAGTCTTTGCGACTCAACAGCGGCTATATCAACACGAGTAATCTCCGTCTCAACTTGATAGTCAAAACCAGCTATTATGTCTTCCCAATCAGGGAAATCGCTGGTTATTATTATTATGCCTGCTAGGTCATCGTCGAAATCAGCCTTCTCTTCTCCTGTGGGTTCAGGAACGTTAATTAACAATTCGGGATGAGCAACGATTTGCGGTTTGCGTTTCGGCGGCAAATCTTCATCCCCGAACATAGTCATCTGGTCAATATCCTTACGAACTTTAGCTCCCACTATGTCCCACAGCCATTCGTGTTTGAGTTTTGCATGGTCAACGATGGCGCAAATTTCCTGAATGTCCCTATCGCGCACATTCAAGCGGAGGCCTCGACCAACCACCTGTTGACCATACACGCGGCTGGAGAACTTGCGTAACAACAAAATCACTGAAACCGCTGGCACGTCCCAACCTTCGCGTAGCATAAGAACACTAACCACAGCCTCATAAGGACTTTCAGGCTTACCCAGTCGGCGGGCGGCCTCGCGGTCTCGTTCGTCAGATTCTTCTGTCACCAATAGAGTTTCTATTTTAAAATCCTCGTTCAACATGTTACAGGCTTGTTTGGCATCTTCAATGGTGATAGCTACTACAAAGAGAATAGGTTTATAAGAGCCTCCTGCTAAAGCTATCGCACGCCCCTGCTGCTCCTTCAAACGGACTAGGGCTATTTGTATTTGTTTTCGCATTGGGTCGGGGTCTGTAACCCATTGAGTTGATGATAACCCGCTCTCTATCCGCTTGAACTCTTCGTCCATTTCATCAACAGTGCGTTTTTCTCCTGTTTTATAGTCGGTGTAGGTCAATTCAACCGACGAAAGTTTAGGCTGGTAAACTACGATGTTCTTAATGATTGGGGGGACTTCTGCCTGAGCATCCGTAATCCCGTATTCATAAATCATTTTGCTATCGGGTGTTTGTCCATCAGCACGATCAGGAGTGGCAGTGGTGTCCAGCCGGAACTTTGAGATCTGTTTGAGAGTGAAAAGGGTATTATCGTATTCGGCGGCTGGCGTGTTATGGGCTTCATCGTTGAATACAGCAATTTTCTCCGCCGCTCCCATTAGCACAGCTAAATTACGCTTGCCATTAATATTGGACTCATACAACTGGTGAATGTTACCCAGAATAATACCATTGTCACGTATTCCCTGTGGACTGCCACCGGGTTGCATCACGTGTAACCCGAGTTCGTTGGTATAATGCTCTGTCCCAGGGGGAAAGAAGCCGAAATCTCGAAAAACCTTAGTTTCTTTAAAATCATCCTCTAAACGGTCACGCACAATGGTGTTTGGACAGAGTAAGACAAATTTATTAATATCGTGACACACTTTAAGCCACGCAATCACAGCGCCGATGATGGCAGTTTTGCCACCACCTGTCACAATATTCAACAAATGTTCATCCCATTGAAGGAGTTCGCTCGCATACACAACACGCATCAGTGCTTCTTCTTGGTGCCGCCAAAGGCGGCGCGGCGCGTCGGGACGCGTAACGTGTGTCAAAAAATCACGAGTTAGAGGTCCGACTTCAGGGAATTGTTTTGACTCCCACCAAGCGCGGAAGTCCTGCTCATAAGCCGCGAACGAGTAATACATTATTTAACCTCTATCTTCATAACCACGGTGCGCTCGCCACCTTGGTCATCCTGAACCGAACAAGCGACTGTGTATTCGCCTTCCGCGGGGAATATATATTCCACGACCAGTACTGGCTGTCCGGTTTTCTTATCTCGCAAGAAGGAATACCCCTGGGTGGAGGTGAAACGTACTGATTTATGATTGAAATCCCACTGGACATTAGCAATCACGCCGTCTTTATTAAGGCTAACGGATTCGGATACATCAAACTCATAGGTGAGAGATTCTAAACGGCGGTATTTTACCCGTACTTCTGGCGGGTGAATGAAGCATAACAGCGGAGCATAATCCTGGTTTTTGTTCACCACATGCTCTCTGAATTCGTCATCTTCAAGGCGTATGAGGCTTAGACGCACGAAGTCAATCCGCTTGTTTTCACGGGCGGCAAGGATTTCCACAGCTTGCCGGGCATCCTGCCCAAAGTTCCAGCCTAATATCACACCATGATTGGCACGGCGTTCTTCATAGACGGCTTTGGCAAATACTGCAACATCATTTTTGGTGATACGTGTCTGGCGTGATGGCTCACCCACATATAGCGGTATGCCGTAGCGTACACCATGAATTGCTTTAGAAACATTCTCCGGTCTGCCGCCAAAGGCTTTGACGACAAACTCACGGAACTTCTCAGAAGTGTATTGCTCCAGCTTGGGGGCTTCATAAATACCCCAGTGTTCCACCGTGAAATCCGGTACCGGAAACAGGTTACCTATTTTTTCCCGTACAACTTTGGTAATACGGTCAGCAGTAACCGCAACGGCGATACGTGATTGGTCACAGGCAATCCAGCGGCGGTTGAGACGTTGAGCAACGGTAGGCGTAGTGCCTCCACCACAAAAGAAATCGGCGACAATGCCAGATTCGGGAGAATGAGCCAATAATATTCTTTCCAGCAGTTGTTCTGTTTTTTGGGTAGGATAACCGATCCTTTCGGATGACATAGGTGGCAAAGTGGGAATATCCCACCAATCTTCGGGAATTTTCCCTTTTTCATTAGGTAAATACACTTTGCCCGTTGACTTATTTAAGACACCTTTTCCAGAAGTCTGGTACCCACCTGTACCATGGTAATCAATCCGTATTGGGTCTGGGTCAAAATACCATTCGTTTGACTTAGAATACCAAAGTAAAGTGTCGTGCTTTCTTGGATAGGTTTTTTCTGCTCGTCCACCTTGCCTATAGCATTGTATGATTTCATTTCGAAATCCTGGTTCGCTGCTATCTCCGCCGGAACCGAATATCTTGTCCATTTCCACTTTCACATAATGGCTGGCATGCCAATCCACATGTACATAAATTGAACCCGTTGGCTTTAATAGCCGTTTCATTTCAAACAGGCGGGCATTCAGCCAAACCAGATAACCGGGCATGCCGCCTTCCCAGATATCGGAAAACGAACGTACTTCGTTCTTGTCTCCAAAAATCACGTTGTAGGTACGACCGGAAAAGAAAGGCGGGTCAATATAGATAAGGTCAATGCTGTTACTAGGCAATTGGCGCATTATGTGCAGATTATCACCAAAAAAGAGGCGGTTCGCACCCGTAGGAAGAAGCTCTTTTAACTTTGGGTTTTTCTCATTTTCTGCCAAGAACTGCGCATTGTGCCCGAACTCAACCTTTTGAACTTCCTGAAAAGGCAATCGTATCGTGGGGTATACATGTTGAAATTTAGTTACCTGAACTTGCCGAGGTCTAGTTTCCTTTTCCCACCCAAGTGGAGCTTCATCCACAGGAACCGCGCCAAAGCGGGCTGGCAATTGAAAATGCTCCTTCTGTTCGGGGATTGTCACCTCATCGGGTGAGGGTGGCTCGATAAAGCTAATTTCTTGGTCAACTGCTTCGGTTTTTCTTTGAGGCATAGTCGAATCCTCCGTTTTGCTCCAAATACATCAAGGGGTGATTCGCACTGAAAAGAAGTCCTTTTGGTTATACCAATTATATACCCGTTGTAGCTTGTCAACAACTCATTTCCCCTTTTGTTGGAGCATTTAAAGCATTGAGCTGAGGCAACAATCTAGCGAATAATATAAAGGGGGACACACGAGCATAGGCAAGACAAGGGGATTTCTCTACTGGCTGAACCGACTCCTGGGTGACGTTAGGCCAATAAGGCAGCCTAACTCCGCTCGCTGGCCTCAAAATCTATAGTGCCATCGCAACCTATTAACACCGAACATACGTCGGATGTCTGATTTCTTGCACGTACGAGTGGCCGAGTGGGGAAGAGATTATCAATATTATTCCAAGCAATCTTGGAACTCGATTATTTATTTGATTGATTTCTTCTATTCTTGAGTAGTAGAATCTATTAAAACTTTCGTCGAAGCAACATTGTTCTCATTGGCGGCAAATGGTAACAAAAGAAATTCCTGTAAACCATAATATTTTAGTTTGGGCAAGAAAAGAGGCTAATCTTTCTAGGGGGCGCGCTGCTAATAAGGCTTGCATAAATTACTTAAAAGCTAGAGGTGAAAAAGAGGGTTTATCCTCCACTCTAAGGCTTGAAAGATGGGAAGAAGGCATTGAAACGCCTACTCTCTCCCAGCTCGAAAAACTAGCTAAGGCTTACAGAAGGCCAGTATTAACCTTTTTCCTTCCAGAACCACCGAGGAAGAAAACACGTCTCGAGGATTTTCGTACTATTGGTGGTAGAGATATTGATTCAGATGCTTTTAGTCCTGAATTTTCTGCGTTGCTCCGGCAGATTGAAGCTCTTCAGCTTAATATGTATGACTTGCTACTGGATATAGGCAGTAAACCGTTATCTTTTGTAGCAAGCGTCAGTCCTAATACTACCCCGATTCAAGTAGCACAACAAATTCGCAGTCTACTTGACTATTCATTTTACAATCAAAAAGATACTGGAGATCATAATCAGGTTTTCTCCGATATCAGAACTAAAGCTGAACAGCAGGGTGTATTCATACTTCTTGAAGGAAATTTGGGCAGTTATCATACTAATATCGCTCCGGAAGTATTCCGTGGCTTGGCTATTAGTGACAATATTGCACCATTTATAGTTATCAATCCCAATGACGCAAAGCCTGCAATGATATTTAGCTTAATCCATGAACTATCTCATATCTTACGTGGAGAGACTGGAATCTCCAATTTGAACAGCTTGGATATCTCCAAAAGAAACTTATCATATCAGAATGAGCTATTCTGTGACCAAGTTGCCGCTGAATTTTTAGTTCCAGAGCACGACCTTTTGAGAGAATGGGAAAAACTAAATATTAATTATTCGCTTGAAGATTCTATTAAACTTATTTCAAGACAGTTTAGTGTTAGTAGAATTGTTATTGCTAGAAGATTACTTGATTTTGGTCAAATAGACAATGATTTCTATTGGGAATACTATGAAACACGCCAAGAAGAATGGCGACAAATATACAAAACTAAACGCACTAAAGAAATAAAGATACCTTATCGAATACGCACCCGAAGCAGGCTTGGAGGTAAGCTCATAGGCACTGTTATTGGTGCTGCTAGAGAGGGCCGAATCTCAGAGCTTGACGCCTCACGGATGTTGAATGTGAAGATAAATAATTTCTCCAAAATATTCTAATATGAGCGATAAAATATTTGTTATCGATGCCGATGCCCTCATTCATGCATATAGATATGACTTCCCGCCAGATGGTGATCATGGCGGGTTTTGGGAATGGCTAGATGAACTTGCACAATCATTTGATATATTCGTTCCAGAAAAAGTCCTTGAGGAGATTAAAAGAGGTAATGACGGACTTGCTGATTTACTCCGCAAGCTATATCATCTCAAAGACTTGCCAACCGAAGATTCACTTAGACATATCTCTAGTGTTCTTAAAGCCTATGGTGCGCTAACTGAAGTAGACATTGAAATAATCGGTGCAAAGGCTGACCCTTACATAATTGCTCACGCTATTGAATCGAAAGCTACAGTGGTCACAAACGAAATTCCCGAACCTGGTAGAACTGAACCTAGGAATAAGAAAATACCAGATATTTGTTCTATTCTAGATGTATCATGCGTGAGATACCCCCACTTTATATGGGAGATGCGAGGATTATCGACTACTTAATGCACTTTTTATTGGCTTTCCCGACGTCCTGTTAGTAGGGTAGGACTTAATCCAAAAAGTTATTAACCCGGTTACACCTTTTATGAACCTCCACTGCATCATAGCAACCCACAGCCTGGCAATACCTGTTTGTCATTATTAACGTTGTATGACCCAGTAACCTCCGCAACATCAAGCTATCTCCGCCATTCTTTAACCGCAGGACTTCAAGAAAAAATGGCAGCGGAGGGATTTGAACCCCCGACCAAAGGCTTATGAGAAGTCTGAAACTATTGCTATAAGCATTGGTAGGCAGAACACACTTCAAGTTACTGGCTGGGCGAGTGCAATTTATCCCGAATCTCTTGTTCCCGACGCTTCAGAGCATCCAATTCCTTTGCAACTCCCGCAGCTTCAACCATTTGCTCCTTACCTGTGATGAAGCTGAATCTTGTTCTGCCCTTTGAGACCTCCGCAGGATGTCCTCGCAGGGCCTTCAATTTCCTCTCAGCCTTATCTATTTTTACTGCTACATCGTGAAGTTCCTTCTTAAGTCCTTCTTCTGCCTTCATGGGCTGCTCCTTTAGTTATATCCCTCTGCTTACCTTGTCCAACTCCACCTGGCTGAACTATTCGTTCGATGCAGTTGTCATCGTAATTGCCTCTTAATCCAATTATACCCCCAATCAACCTCAAACAAAGTGGCAGCGACTGGATTTGAACCAGTGACCAAAGGCTTATGAGTCCTCTGCTCTACCACTGAGCTACGCTGCCGTGATATTATTTAACACCACCCATCAGAAATGGTCAAATCATCCCCCTGCTTTTCTGTTACCGCTGAGCCTGAGCTTTGACTCCCCGCCTCTTGTCATTGCGAGGAGCGGCAGCGGTTGCGAGGCGTAGCCGAAGCAAACTCGGAGCAACAGATTCCTCATTTCATTCGGAACAAGCTCCGCAAACTCATGCCCCACCGAGATTGCCACGCCTTGGCCCCTTCGCTGCGCTCGGGGTTTCAGCTCACCGCAATGACAATTAAAAGAGAGCCTGCAACGACCTCCTCCTGTCATTGCGAGGAAGTCCGTCAGCCGACGGACGACGAAGCAATCCCCATATTTAAATTCAAAACCGTTTCGGTGATTGGGATTTTGGTCATTTGATATTGTTTAGTATTTCGGATTTAGTATTTAGAGTTTTGTTTTCACGGGATTGCCACGCCTTGGCCCCTTCGCTGCGCTCGGGGTTTCAGCTCACCGCAATGACAATTAAAAGAGAGCCTGCAACGACCTCCTCCTGTCATTGCGAGGAAGTCCGTCAGCCGACGGACGACGAAGCAATCCCCATATTTAAATTCAAAACCGTTTCGGTGATTGGGATTTTGGTCATTTGATATTGTTTAGTATTTCGGATTTAGTCCGTCAGTCGACGGATAGAGTTTGGTTTTCACGAGATTGCCACGCCTTCAGCTCGCACTGACAGGGGGGAAAAGGCTGGCAATGACGAAGAAGGAAGTTAAAGTGTCACCAATCATATGAGCGAGTAGGTTCCTATAAATCGTGGTTGATGGTGTATCATTTCATATTATTTAGATGGAGTGAATCCCTCGTTATCTTCAAACAAAACTAATTGTCTTGCTGGTTTATGATTCACTACCGTTATGACTTCATATTCAGTTTTAATTCCACCCTCCACTTGCCATTGAATAGTTCGTAAATCACAAATCAAGATATCACCCTTTGCAAATGCCACTTGGTTATTGTCTACTCGTCGTTGGAAACTTGCATCCTTCATAGAGACAGAAAAGGTATTTTCCCCATCCGTGAGTCTCCATTTATTATCCTCTTTAAAAGAAAGCCCAATAATAGAAAACGCCTGTCTGCGTGTTTCATCAAGCAATTGTTCTTGGCTTTCTGGAACATCAAAGGCATCTACATCATTTTTAGCAACTTCCTGTATAAGTTGTTTGTTATCAAGTATCCGGATGTAGTCAATTCCCTGCTCCTTTACGGGGCGAACTATATCGGCAATTGCATGTCGGATTGAAGCATCTTGATATAGACGTAGTAACTCTAATGGTAATTCATAGGTTTCATTATCAATTACTAAAGTGTATAGCTCATCGTTAATCTTATTTAATTTTGGCTTACGTCTATTCACCCATTTAATGATAGCGAACAAACCACCTGCCATAGTGATACCACCAATGAGTAATTCCTTTAGCTGTATAGCAGTTATCAAAAGGCTAGTATCAATGCTTTGTAGCATAGTAGCTTGAATAACTTCGTACAGTATGTGGAATGAACCTGGTGATGTTGCTCTAACATTTATGTTGACTCTGGCACGTTGACCATTAGTAATATTGTTGGCTGCTTCAAATAATGTTCCGACTGCTAACATTGCAGGTGCTAGGTCTCGCACATTCATAGAGCCATCGGCAACTGCGGGGCCATCATAAACAATATCGAAATTCGTTTGTCTATTATTCATTACTTCTTAAAACTGCCTATTTTAGTCGTTTATTTAGTTGCCTATCTAGAATATCAGCCACCGTTACGGTTTCTATTTCCAATCCTTCTTCTCTTTCCACACGTCTAATCTCTTTAATGGCATCACGGCTGAAGTCAAATCCTACGAATATACCCTTATTTCGTTTGTCTCTTTTCATAGCTACTTCGAAGTTCTCTATATCGGGTCGCCCTACTTGCTCTGTTCGTTTAACCTGAATTGGCATATATCTGTCTATATCACCAAATAAGTCTGTGCCTTCTACCTTTCCTTTTTTAAGCTCAACAGCATAGACTTTGCCATCTATGCCTCCGTTTCTCACCTTCATTCTGCTAGGGATGCCACCAACAGCATTAACAGCCCAATTCTGAAATTCGAATGGTGGATATTGCCTTAATTCTTCAATGTTCTTTGGTAAGTCTTTAATCCAGAAATTCCTTCCCTCTTTTATGTAGAAATTATCTTCCAACCGTTTTGCCATAACTCGGCAGGCAGTGGGTGATATATCAATACCAATCCATCTTCGCTTCTCTCTTTGTGCCACAACCAATGTTGTACCACAGCCACAGAAAGCATCCAGTACTACATCATCTTCCTTACTACTAGCCTTAATTATCCTTTCTAAAAGAGCTTCGGGTTTCTGTGTAGGATAACCTTGACGTTCCTTAGCAGTAGCATTTATAACTGGGATTCTCCAAACATCTGTCATAGCAACGCCTTCTTTAAGGTATACTTTGGCTCTATACTTTTTACCTGTGCTATCTCTGCGAGTAGTCAATCTATATGAGCCTTGTGCATCTGTATGCTTATATCTAGTTTTCCTTTCGCTGAGGCTCGCTTCACTATATGCTTGTAGTATTGGATTGAATAAATGTCTGCCTTTCTCCTTTGCATAGAGCATTATGCTATCGTGTTTTCGCTGGAAGGAAATGCCTCGTTGGGTTGCCTTTGGTCCATAGTACCAGATAATTTCATTTAGAAAATTTGAATATCCAAATAGATAGTCACTATCCAAAAGACCTTTTATATAGTGAGAAGCATGCCAATCACAGTGGTAATAGAAACTTCCTGTTGGCTTTAGAACTCGATGTAATTCCTTCAATCTAGACTTCATGTAATCCAAGTAAGTTCTGACATTTTCAAACCTATCTTCAAATTGCCTTTTCTCTTGTTCCTGCCAAAAGGCTACATAATTTCGGTTAGAACTGAAAGGTGGGTCAATGTAAATAAGGTCTATGCTCTCGTCGGGTATATCTTTAAGTTTCAGGAGGCAATCACCACAGTAGATAATATTGGTTTCTAGTTCCATTCCATTACTCCTATATGATATTTTGCCTTATCATTCTATCACCTTTTGTGTTTTAATCGTGGCAATTGAAGGCATAGACTCTTTTCTTGGCTTTGGTCTCTTTGGTATTGCCCTGTATCTTTGTTTTCTAGTGGTTGCAATAGTTGGGTAGGTTTTACCGCTGTTGTCTTCTATATCTTGTTGTTGTCCTGTAGTCTCTTTACTACTTCTTACGATATCCGTCCAGCTCTTATATGGGAATTTTATGTATGCCTTCTCTGCAGGTGTTTTGCCTTTTAGCCCTTCGTGAGGCTTAAAAAAGTTATAGTGAACCAGCCAGCCACTTAATATCAGTCTAGCTGTCTTAGTATCCTTGAAACCACGCATAACATCGGTGCGGTCTTTTAGGCTTCCGTGAAATCTCTCAATGAGGTTGGTGTTTGGTTGGACAGCGAATCCTTTGGTTTGTATATGTGTTGTTGTTCTTCTACCGAAGACTGTACTAACTCCGTCTAGATAGGCTTGTAGCTTATCTGTAATAACTACTTGTGGTTGCTTATTTGTTCTTTCCAATGCTTTCTCCATAAGGATTTGTGCATCATTTATAGTTCGTGACCGTGAGATATGAGAAGCTAACAGGAATCGTGTCTTAGCATCTATGATGTCCCAGAACCACATTCCCTTCTTCAGTCGGTCTATCTTCTTTCCACCTATCCTCAATACAGTTTCATCAGCTATCCAAACATTACCAACACTCGGAGTGTAATCCCTAGCCTTTTCTATAGCATCTTTTGTAAAACGGACAATCCAGTTGTAGATACCAGCGTTAGTTAGGCTACTGCTGTAGTGCTGTTGTAGGTGTCTGCTAACACTATTTAGTGACATGCCTCCGTAATACATACTCAGTGCTCGACCTATTTGTTCAATGGGAGTTTTCATCTTGGGTAAAGTATCCTTGTTTACAAATTTCCGATGGCAGTTCTTACACCACCACCGCTGAATCCCGTTATAATACCCATATTTCACTATGTTTGGTGAGCCGCAGTATTTACAGGTTATCTCTTCATACTTCATCCTCATTGTATAATCTTCCTCAAATAAGCATTCAACTCGGAACTCCGCATATTTCATTCTCTATCCCCCTACTCTTTCCGAGTAGAAGGGTAGCTAGTTTTCGGTTAGTTATCAATTCGTGGTTGACAGTCATATCCATTATATTTTATTATTTACCTTACTAGGGTTAGCTAACATGGGTTGGTTGAAGTTTATTCTAGGTGGTCTTCTTTTCATTGCCTGTATAATTGGCTTAGTTTTCCTTCTTCCTATCATTGGCATTGCAAGTGAAATGCTTGGTTCTTCTTGGATAGCTGGAGTCATTGCGGTCCTTCTTATTATCGGTACTCTGACAGGCATCTACTTGACTAGAAAGTAGTAGATATACTCCAATTAGTATTCCAAGAAGCATTAAAAGACAAAGAGCACATCTCACCCCTGTATTTAATGCTGGCTCTCCAATACTTGCTCGTACTATGAGACCCAGCAACACAGCAATACCTATAATTCCTGTGTCTGCTAGAGCATAACCTAAAATTCGCTTGTTTAATCTATTCATTTTCTTTCCTCCGTTTGAAAGGATTTTCTATCAACCACGAGTTAATTGAACCAGCGAGTACAAGCTCTTGCAAAGAGTGTCCCTTTAGTATATAATATCCACGGTGGTTTTAGTTTAGGTTATTATATACTTAGTTAGATTGCTTCAGATTTACTCAAGTAGTGGATGGCCGCAACTCT
>Ga0315538_1000217_pt1 | contig 38363 bp, 41 predicted proteins | sample SalMarSW160230MG_2_FD_203834 | JGI IMG/M metagenome (GOLD analysis project Ga0315538, IMG submission 203834) | Salt marsh sediment microbial communities from the Plum Island Ecosystem LTER, Massachusetts, United States - Salt Marsh Sediment SW1601-230 ...
CTTACAGGACAAACGAGGCAGCCAAAGCTCCTCAACCTGTAAAAGTCGAAGCCGTCTCCCATTAATAACTCTAGCTGAGAAAAATCAGGAGGTCAAGTATCGGCTATTGACAACTATTAGGAAATCTTTTTGTTCAAACATAAAAGCCTTGAAAACCATATTAACAGTCCTATCTATGGAACCCATCGGTCTACCACAAGGAGCTCGGACTATGTGGTTAAACTAAAAGCTATCTTAAAAGTTCTACCTATCGTACAGTACCGCCCCCTATAGTGGACTCGAACTTTTACTATATTAGATCGGCCTAACGTTAAGATGGCTATCACTGAACGAAGTGGAATGATACCCTGACTTAGGTTTAATGTGTCGCGCACCAGTCAAGTAGCGACACGCGCTTCGCGCTCCCCGGCTATTTTGGTACACCCTGTAATCTATCCATCGGTGAATACTTATGGTGTTGGTCTGTAATCTGGGAGCTAGTGAAGTGAAGATAATGGTTTACCATTTCCAAAGTTGTATGGCCGAGTATTTCACGAAGGGAGAAGATATCCCCACCATTGAGCAAGTAATTGATAGCAAACGTATGGCGGCATAAATGCGCATGCAAACGCTCCACACCCGAACTTTTGGCTAATCTGGAAAACACTAGTTTAACGGTGTTTACCGTTATCGGTTTCCCACCCTGGGTGAGAAACAGGTTGTTGCATTCCGGACTAACGGGTTCTGGCCTGACCTTGTCAATGTAAGACCAAAGAGTCATCTGAATGTATTTACCAATAGGAACTATCCTTTCTTTGGAGCCCTTTCCCATAACCTTGACGAATCCGTCCGCTAAATTCAGGTTAGGAAGGGTGATGCCAGCCGCTTCAGAGGCTCTTAGTCCCGTATCTAACAAGGTAGCGAAGATAGCATAATTGCGTGTCCCGGTGGGTGATTTCTTATCTATGCTGGCGGTGACCTTTTTTATCTCCTCGGGAGTCAGAGGCTCGACTACTAATACTAGGGCCTTCGGTATCTTGAGGTTCTTAAGTCTGTTGTCGATGGTGTAACAATCAGCATATAACCATGACGAAAAGGCTTTCAGTGCTCGAACATGGCATTGTACCGTTCTGGGAGAAATCAATTTCGCCTGCACCGGAGTATAAGGATGCCCCTCAAATTTTGGCTTTTGGCGCAGGTAGATGATATACTCCCTTACCGTATCTATGTTAAATCCTGAGAAGCCAGATGGATACTGCTTGGTTTTGAGAAAACGAGAAAATAAGGTCAGCATATCTCTGTACCAGGCTATAGTCTTTGGGCTCTTGCCCTCAGCGATATTGCTCAGCTCATACCGTTTGATGAGCTCCTGTATATCCGGAGTATCGTTACGATCCATGACCTCTATCCTATTACCGCCACAATCCAAAAACGAAGTGGGTAATTAATTACCCCCCCCTCAAGTACGCTTACGAGCAGATCATGTATTTCTTTGGACATTTCACCGGGATACAATACCATCGCCATTGCTTGCACCCTGAAAATTGATGCATTCTGCATAACTATACCTATTCCTCCAAGTTGCCCCTAATCTTCTGCTTTTTTGTCTTCTGACTGACTGTTTCGTCGAGAGCAGCAAGCACCGCTAGGGCCCTTATAAATACCGATGAATTCGAGCCGGTCTTGAGGTTCCGTTGCATACCACGGCGCTGGCGGACTGTATTTGGCGTACTATTATGTCCACCGGGTGTAACACCTTCCAAAGGTCTTTCTTCGTAACGACGCCCGCCTGGCACGCTATTGAGACCCATGACCCTGTCGATAATTTCATTGATAAGTTCATCCAGCTCCCGACTACCGCCTTTCAGCATGTTCTGAACTGCTTTTTGATATATTTGACCCCTGAGATTTTGTATATCGCTCTCCATTTCATTCTTATCGTACTCTAGGATTTTGCCATATTTATTCATCACGTCAACCAGCACCTTGGGGTCATGATTGGCGGCTTCGAGGAGTGAAGCACTGGCAACTCTCTCCATCCTGGTAACCGTTTTCCTTCTACTTTTACCACCGGAACGGAACCAACCTATTCTAAAACCTAATATCCGCATTTCTTTTATCCGACTGTACTGATTATCTAAGAGCTTTATATTCTCTTCTGTCTTATGCAGGTCATAATATTTAAAGACTCTATATTGAACAGCTGTTATGTCAAGTATCTACTTTTTCTCCCCTATTCGTCATAAATTCCCTTAGGGTTTTTCTACCCAGCTGTGGATCGCTACCCCCAACTTTATCAGCGAAATTCACAATTTCTAATGCGGCCAGCAGGCGGTCCTCGATTTCAGTCCGCTGTCTTTCCAACCGATAGTCAGGCCACTCACCTTTCATGGCCTGTAGCAGACCCCAGGAATACTGCATGCGGGTAACTACTTCCTCCGGGGACATGTCCAGGCTGGTTGCAAACAAGGCGATGACTTTATCACTGAACTCCGGGCTCTCTTTCATCCATTTCCTTATAGTAGAATAGGGTAGCTTGTGACGTTGCTTTTTGAAGCTTTCAAAATAACGAAATACTGTCCTTGGCGGTATTCCGGTGGTTCGCGCGACATCTGCTGGCCGTTTCCCCGTACTGAACAAGCTAAAAGCAAGTTGCCTGGCAGAACGTCCGTCTTTGTCTCTCTTAACGGGGTGTTTGCGTCCTCTAAGTAACCACACAGACCACCTCCTCAGGTCACTAATAAAGCTATTCTCGGTCTTCAGATAGAGCCGGTACCTTCATCCACTTCCGAATCGTCCTCGTACAGTTCTTCGGTCTCTTCGGGGATTGAATCTCCCGGAAGTGGCCGTTGGGACCTGGGATCGACCACGTGATCGTCGACAAACACTGCGATTTCCCGCGGATTCATCTGGCGCTGACGCAGGTGTGCTAGAAGTCTAGACAGATTTACCCATGGCATGACAATATACCTCCTTCATGAAAACATTGTTTCATGAAATTCTTTTTTTCGGTATTGGCAACAATAAGGTGAACAGGTGGAGTCGGTCTACTACTGCTACCAGCCAATCAAACGCAAGGACTGAAGCCGAATAGACCAATTCAACTTGGCAGCACTGAGGAATAATCCACTCAAGATATTGGTTAACAATCTTCATCAAGTACCTCCTTGCTCCATATTAAATATCGTCCTCGTGATAGGATTTCCATCCCTTCAGGTCGCATCTAGCTTTGGGTATTTTTCTGCCTCGATAGTTTCCTCCCAAAGGGTTGTTGTTCTATAATAATCTAACACGGAGGGTGCTATATCGCACCGTGTCATAGGAGGTGGTTATGACGAAGGAGCGCATTGCGCGTTATCCGATGGATGCAAACGAGGCTCTCGAACTGCTCTACGGCAACGGAGTGCGCGACCTTACTTCCAAAGGATATCGCGAAGCTATGGAGTGGTTACGTTCCTTTGACAAAACCATGGCTCGACGTGTTGAGCGCATATTGAACCCGATCCTGAAAAAACGATTTTTCCCCAGGAGACAGAGGGAGTGGTATGAGACATCTGAAGCGACGCGGGCACGTCTGGCTCTCCTGCCGGGTAATCCTCATGTCCAGGCTGATGTCCGCACTGTCAGAGAGGTTCTTCACATTCCGCTTGGTCATATTCATACCACCCAAGAACACCCGCTTTGGAAACAGTTGCAGGACATTATGGGACCAGAAAGAGTAGGGCGAGTTGTGGAGGGTAATCTCGCTAGTGAATGGTTTGATATCCACAGGAAGGCGGCTTCGGGCCAAACAATAGAAGAGGGAGATAGTCAAATACTATCCCTCGATATGCGAGAGTCGGCAATATTAAGTGCTGGTGTGGACTTGCGAGCAACCGAAGTCCCGGAATGGCTGCGCCGTCCTCTCAGTAAGCCAGGAATGGCTGCACCCATAGACTGTGCCGCAGGCCGGCTAATTGAACGTCATAACCTTCCTTGGCATACTTTGACGGCTATAACTATGTTTATACTCACTCAAGACCACTCTTGGATCGAAGGTTTAGAGCCGCTGTCCATAGACATTGCCGGGGGCCGCGACCCCTCTATTGATCCCGAGGCATTCAGCATCAGTGTGAGGAATATTGACGAGTTCATAACTAAAGAGGATTGGGGTCGGGTGTGGACAAAACATGTGAAGCCCCGGCAGGAATTTCTTTGGGAAAAACGGGGTATGAGCCCACAAGGTCGTAGAACTAGGGATATTGCACGGCTTAATAAAGCACTGCCATTCTATCAGAAGATGGTGAAGGCCAATATTGTTTTCAAGGATCTGTATAGCTCACCGGATGGATTTATAGGAGAGGCAACTCTCGACTGGGATATGGAGACCCTCCACAGAACTATCAATGACTTAGAGAAAATACTCACACCGAGACCTTGAGGGAGCTTTCATTGTGATAGATGTGCTAGCCATTACAGGAATTCCTCTACTATAAGATATCGTGACTGGTTGACCGACGGATATGTTCTGGAGACTCAGAACCCTCCCTGTTCTCTGGTATCATAACGGCTTGTATGATGAAGAAACGTCATTAACGCCCGGACGATAATACCCGGGAACCCACGGATTCGGCTATCTTGCGGTAACATAATATCTCAAGTTCGTGCAGCCACTTTTATCAATCGTGCGAAGCGTATGTACGACAGTGATTAACACAAAGATAGCTCAAATTTTCACGGAAATTACATCCGGCAGTGCTATTTATTGCAGTGGTTCAATTCCCACTCAATTTCTTGTGATTTATCAATTAGCTATCATATGGTTTATAACGCAGTTGCCTTCTTTAAATAGTGAAAATAGGTGGGAGAGGAACAATATTTAATCTGGATGGAGGCAAAGGCATCATACTATGTCATCATACTATGACACAGTTGCTTGCAAAACTGCTCTTATTGCGTTCATTTTGTAAGCTTTTCTGTAGTTTGAGTTGCTTAATAAAGCCTTTATAGCCCGTCGAAACAATAACCCAGCTTATTATTGCTCTACCAGTGACCTGTGGGCTGACCGAAGTGGCGGACGCGGTATATTCGTAATGCCGAAGGGTAAACAGTACACAGCTATATCTGATGCTATTAGCAGAAAGACCGAAGGATAGCGTTGGGTGGCAGAATATGTGATTCATCTAGGGTCAGTGTGTAAATTAAACAATATAATTCTAGATTCCCTTTAAATTGTCCTAGGTTCAATCAGTATCATCTGTTTCTTATCATTGTGAATACGGAATGAAATTGTAAGAGTATCGGTGTTATATCTGACGTTCTCTTGTTCCTGTATTTTCCAAACTAATAACCGTACAATCTGGTTATCGTCATAGAATAAGAATCGAGGGTCTCCTTCAGATTTATTCAATGCGTCTATTACGACCTTAGCTATATTATCTATATCCTGGTTTTTCATCCGGTTGGGACTAACACGAGCAACGATGGCCAAGTCTAAAGATGAAGACCTTATAGCATCAAACGTAGGATTTTTCATCCAGCTTCCAATATTACACCTTATCTGCTCAATGATTTCTTTTTTTATATTTACCTCTAGTTTTGATTGTTACAAGATCATCAGAAGTGCCAAAGTGTGAAAAACCGCGAACTTTGAACCACTAAACAGCCTTTTAACCACCAACATTGACCCACCTTAACCGGTATCTTTGACCCACCCGGGAAACGAATGAGTTACCATTGTCGTAGAACTTAGAGAGGAGCGGCAATGGCATACAAGGAGGTTTCCCGAGTGGAGATTACAGAAGTAATTCGGCAATGGCAGGCTGGCCGTGGTATCCGCGAGATAGCGCGGTCAACCGGTTTGGCCCGCAACACTATTCGAAAGTATATTCTGACCGCCCAAAGCTGTGGCCTTGCCCGTGAGAAATAATTTTAGGCTGGTCTCTGATTAGGGAAGCCTTGACAGGGCTCTGCTAATTGGATTATGCTCAAGTTACAATACGTGAAGTAACCCCAAAAGCAATGTAAAAATTGGGTTAGGAGATGACGGTGGAGGAAGGGCATTGAAATCGCTGATTTGACTATTGTCAGTGCCTTTCATGGTTTTGTACGGGAGTATTGGTCAGACTAGAGGCTCACTAAGCCCAGCCAGCGAGTTTAGTGGAGAAAGCAAATGGTGAAGGTAAATAGTTTTAACTTTGGGGAAGTGTGCGATGATCGAGATGGTAATCGATAGTATTCGAGTCAGTCTCATGAATTATCAGCGTGTTGTGATTCTGAAGGAGAAAGCAGCCGAGCGTTATCTACCTATCTGGATTGGCCCTTCAATCCCAAGGTGCCCAGATCACTCATCGTGGACCTAACTACCGCCCGCTTCGTGAGAGAGCATGGCGGGGTCTTGCTCATCGGTCCGCCCGGGACAGGTAAAAGCCACATCGCCGTCGCCCTGACCGTGGCGGCCATCCAGGCTGGTCACACCGCACCCTATCGCTCTGCCTTCGATCTTACCCAGGATATGGCCGAGGCCACTGGCACCCGCAAAGAGGTCATTGCTCAACTCTGTAAGGTAGACCTGCTGGTACTGGAAGACCTGGGGATGAAGCGCTTGCCGCCCACAGCAGTAGAAGACCTGCTGGAAGTCTTCGTGCGCCTCTATGAAAAAGGGGCGATTATCCTCGTCCCATGGAAGACTGGGGCCAGGTGTTGGGAGATACCGCAGCCGAGGGGGCTATCTTGGACCGTTTCCTGCATCACGCCGAGGTCATCAGGCTGCAGGGAAGGAGCTACCGCATGCACAACCGGAGAGAGCTGCGCAGCAAGCAGACAGAGGAAACCTTGACGGGAAAGACCGGATGAGTTATCTTTTAACCACCTACCACTGGCCGCTTTTGAGCCGCCCCCAAGTGGACGGTTTTGAGTGCCCCGTGACAATATCGACTCTCTGGTTACGTGGTGAACGGGTGCCAGCACCGCCTTTCCCACCGGTACCACCCTGGTATACTACGGTGGGCAGTCGTAAACTGCTTTGCGCACTGTGTTCCTAGCCTAGCGCGAGCTATTCTAAACAGTAATGCTAGTGCCAGCATTATTGAAGAAAAACTTATCGCCAAATTCTTGAGCTATTAGCATGCTTGCTGGCAATCCAGTACAATGCGACGCCCCTAGGCTCTGAATATTCAACTCCTTTAGAGCAGTAATTGTGGATAAAATTCGCTCCTTAGAAGCACTAATAAGATGAGCGCCCCCTAGCACCATGTAGAGCGGTCTTATGCCAGTAAGCTGCTGGGCATGGTATAAGGTATTAATAATGCCACGGTGCGCACAACCTAGTATGACCACCAATCCCGGCTCGGTATTGATAATGAGTGCCTGGTCATCCAGAAGCTTATCAGGCAGCCAGCCGCTCTCGTCTTTTACAAACAGGATGGAGTCAATCTCCTCAAAGTCGGTTACCATGCTAATCTCGCCAGTGGTTGCTATGTTATCAGTTATTCTTGTTGATTTTGTCGTCAGGTTAAACTTAGCCCCTAGACTTTCCAGTTCCTGCTGCTGGAAAGGTATGCCGACATACCTATCCTGTTGACCTTGGTAATGGATATATTTAGCTGCCCAGATATCGGGATGGGCTATTATCTCTACCTCTTTCCTCATCTTGCGCAGGATTTCGCGGAGACCACCAGTATGGTCGAAGTGACCGTGACTTAGGACAATCTTGTCAATTTTACTCAGGTCAATTCCAAGAGCATCAGCATTATAGCTGGCTACAATACCTTGTCCACTATCGAACAAGATATTCACCTCGTCTGTTTCTACCAGGATACTCAGTCCCACTTCAGCAAGCAGGTCCATATTGGCGGCAGTGTTTTCACACAGGGTGGTAATACGAAGCTTCATTTTGTCCCTCCTAGACGCTAATCCGTATTATGTTAAAAGCAGCGAACGGAGTATATTCTGTCGACCCAGCTGCCATCCATCTGCTTGATTCTTCTCTTTTGCCCTTACAGTTAAAAGACCCTAAAGTCACGGCCTATTTCCTATAGCGCTGGCTTCAGAACGATAATCTGAGTGTCTGCTGGAAGTCTTCCTTGTTTGAATTCCACCTCACTGGTATCCAGCCTGCTTATGTTTTTCTTCCCCTTAAGGAATTCGTCTACACCAGCTAGTTTGAAGCTGCACCTATCATTGCTATAGTGTATAGGTATAACCACCTTAGGTGCTAGTTGTTTATAAAGCTGATCAGCAAGATTGGCATCTATGCTATATTGACTCCAAACCGGCTCATACAGCCCCGCCTCATTGGGAATAAACTGAGGTTGCCCTACCGGATGAAGGTGTCCCACAGAAAGAAGCATTATATCTATTTTGCCTAACCCAGCGAGCTGCTTCTCACTAAGCACGTGACCCAGGTCACCATCGTGACAGATTCTTACTCCATCTACTTCAAAGCAGCATACATAAGTTTCGCCCAATAGTTTCCCATGAACATCGTCATGGTAACAAGGGATACCCTTGAATTCCACCCCTCTAATCATTATTGGAGCCGTTCCCCCAATTTCAGCTCCTCTGACTACTTCGGGATTGCCCCGAACAGTAGCTACATTGTTGTGGTCAGTATGTTCATGGGTCACCACAACAATGTCGGCCGATTCTTCGATGTCACCATAGGCTAATGTGCCGCTGGGCGGGGCATGGAAGCCGGGTTTATAGGGGTCAGTTATTATTCTTACTCCTGAGTCCGAGGTAATCAACACAGATGCATGTCCTAGCCATTTGATTTTCATCAGCTAAATCCTCCTCACATGATATTTTTTGAAGGGTCTTTTAGCCCTTTCTACAACCAACGATGCTGTCACTACCAGACAGACCAAATGGGATGAATTATCACATGGTACCGGGAAGGAATAGGCTAATCTGAGGGAAAGCAACCAATAGTATCATAGCGACAATCATCGCAATGAGGAAGGGCATGTTACCCCGGAATACCTCATCGAGCGGAACTTTGGTTATCCCTTGAACTACATAAACAATCATCCCTACTGGGGGAGTGATTAATGCCATCTCCGCTATCAGGACTACCAAAACACCGAACCATATTGGGTCAAAGCCAAGCAACATAATAATCGGGAAGATAGTCGGAATCGTAAGCACAATCATCGAAATGCCATCCAAAACCATGCCTAAAGGAATATAGATAATGAGTATAACTATGAGGATGCCGTAAGGCGAGATGGGAAGGCTGGCTATCCAAGTAGAAAACATATATGGGAGGCCAGAGACCGTCACAAAGGTGCCGAATATCATTGCCCCAATTATGATAGTCATTATCATGCAGGTAAGTATCACCGAGTCTTTCAGTGCTGTAATTAACCTCGCTATTTTTGTCCGTCTGGACAAAGCGATGATGAAGGCACCGAAGGCACCGACTGCCCCTGCTTCGGACGGAGCAAAGATACCAAAGTATATACCACCGATAACCAGAACGAAAAGTACGAGCATTCCCCAGACACCGCTTAATGCGGCGAATCTCTCTCTCCAAGAGAAAGACTCGCCACGGGGACCTAGCTCGGGATTCCGAACACACATCGCCCATATTAATACCATAAACATCCCGGATAGCAGTAACCCTGGAAAGATGCCAGCTATAAATAGCTCGCCAATCGGCTGAGAAGTAAGAAATCCGTAGATAATAAAAACTGTGCTCGGAGGGATAAGGATGCCAAGAGTTCCCCCGGAACAGATACTACCAGTTGCCAATTGGGGATTATATCCAAATTTCTTCATCTCAGGATAACATACAGCCGCCATGGTAGCTCCTGAGGCAACACTAGAACCGGTACACGCAGCGAAGCCGGTGCAGGCTAGGTTGGTTGCCAAAGCTAACCCCCCGGGAAGTCTCCCTATCCACTTATTGGCAGTTCCAAATAGTTCCTCGCTGATTCCAGAGTGAAAGGCTAACTGACCCATAAGGATAAATAATGGCACGACTAGGAGCCCAGATTGAGATGCCCATTGCCACGGTGCACTACCGAGCATAGATAAGCCTGCACCGACACCCTTAATCAGGAGAACGCCAACGAAGCCAACAATTCCAAACGCAAAGGCGATCGGTATGCCTGTAAAGACAAGTATCATGAAGGCAACCACGCCGATAATAAATATAATAAGACCAGACAATCTAGCCCCCACTCTTTATCTGAAGAAGCAAATGAACCAACTCCAGAATGAACACCAAGCAAAGCGCTAAAGCCCCTAGGGAAACAAGCAGTTGAAAAGGAGCCAGAGGCCATTCAATAGTATAAATAAACCTTCCCGCTTCATGGTACATATTAGCCGTCACTGCCGCTTGCCACACAATCAAGCTGAAAAGGACCAAGGCCATGAAGTTGGTAATGAAATTGGCAACAGCCCTTGCCCTAGGTCGTAAGCGGGAAACCAAAAGCTCCACATTAATGTGTGCCTTTGCAATGTGGGTGTAACTCCAGCCAAAGACGACAATCAGCGCTAACAGAACCTGCCCCGTCTCCATAGTGCCTATGATGGGCTTATTGAAAAAATATCTACCTATAACATCGGCTGCGCCTAGTACCATCATCACGAATAACAGGCCCATGGCAATAGCACTGAGCACATTGCTGAGCACATTACTCGTGTTCCTGAGGCCTTTTTCTACTGCTTGAAATGTTCTGACCGACAACGTTTCCCTTTCTAGTGGCTAGGGAGCATATCCGTGGAACGGCTTTTCCACCCCCAAGTCTTTGAAGATATAATAAAGTTCATCAACCATCTCCTTCCGCGGCAATCCTTCCGCCTCCCCCTCAGCTATCCACTTCTCCCAGATAGGTGCCAGAGCATCCCATACCTTCTCCATATCAGCTTCAGACAATGTATGTATCTCCCCGCCAGCATCTAGGAACTCCGTAATGGATTCCTGCTTCCAGAGATCATGGACCTCGCTACTTACACGCATGTACTTGGGCGTAATGTCATCTATAATTGCTTGAATATCTTTGGGCAGCTCTGCATAAGATGCTTTGTTCATAACAAATACGAAAGTGGTAGCTGCTACACCTACCCAAGTCGCATGCTTGTCAACCGATGCCATGCCGAAAGCTTTTAGGAAAGAAAACGGGTAAAAACCTCCATCTATTACTCCCTTCTCCATGGCTATATAAGTCTCCCCTGCCGGTATACCGACGGGGACAGAGCCTAAGGCTTCAACTATCTCAGAATGCATTTTACCTGCCACCCTCATCTTTTTCCCTTTCATGTCGGCAAAGCTGAGAACCGGTTGATCTTTGCTCATGTGGTAGTCGTAAGGGCCTGCGCAACAAAACCACAGAACCTTCACATCCTTGAACTCGTCGTCAAAGTACCCCTTTTCATAGAGTTCGTAGAAAGCCTTGGTAGTGGTTAGGCAAGACGCCGATGCCTCTCCCGTAAGAGGAAGTTGCACAACCTCTGCTAAGGGGAAACGTCCTGGAGCAAATGGGAGCGAAAAAAAAGCTATATCAGCAACGCCAGTAACTGCGAGGTCATACTGTTCCGTGGGTGGAGCCATAACCGCCCCGTAAGCGATTTCCACCTCAACCCTGCCCTCAGTCGCTTCCTTCAATTCTTCAGCCCATTCTCTAAGTGGCCCCATATTTGTCCCCGGCGAGCCCTCAAAACTGGTAGCGATAAGTTTTATCGGCTTTACCGCCAGCGGTGGTGCCTTGCAACCGCCGAAAATCAACCCGCTTACCAATGCAATTGCCAAGAAAACTAAGAGTAATTTCTTCATGGTCTGTCACTCCTTTCCGTGAAATGATTATAAGATTCTGCCAGACTTTAGTAAATTACCTCATGTGTCACCTCCTTGTTATTTATGAGGCCGTTCACTTTTGAAAAACCACATTTTTAGCCTCAAATCCAGGGCTTTTCTGGTCTCAAAACCCCCATAACAAATATTCAGTCAACATTAATCATCAATTTCTGAACAGCCTCAAGAATCTATGAATTTTGACGTAATAGTAACGGAATCAAACTGCGAACGTCCTTTACCTCCTCGAACTCGCTGACTAATGAGACCAACTCCTCCATAGTCTCCTGCGGTAAAGGCTTTCCCGCAAAACTGATACAATTTCGGAAGCGCTCCATGTTTTCTTCGCTAGTCAATGGATTTTCAGGGAACCCAGCAGGAATGTCCAAAGACTTACTATAAACGGTTCCATCCCTAGCTAATACCTGCATCTCCAGCGCTGTCTCGCCCCGCTTATCTAGGGCAGAGTCGGCTATAACGTTGATTTTCTTGGTAATGTCCATAATCTTCGGATCTTTAACAAAGGATTCTTCAAAGTGCTCCAGCCTGGAGCTTTTTCTAAGTAGAGCATTAGCCACACAATACTGGATATTAAACTGAGCATTTACCCTAGGATTACCCCCTATCTCAAACTGATGTCCTGTCAGTTTATAAACGTAAGGTGTTACCTTAATATCGATTCGAGTAATATCATCGGGAGTAATGCCCCTTTCTCTAACCAGATCTAGAATAGCTTCAGTACTAGCAAAGGTATCCGCACAGCTAGGGTACTTCTTGAATATAGTTTGGCTAATCTCGAATCTCTTGCCTAACTCGCCGACCACTGCTTGGGGATCATTTTTATCCTTGGCATAGAGGTGAAAGTAGCCGTAGACACCTTCAAGAAAGTCTTTAGGGCCAGTAAATCCTCTCCCCGCTAATTGAGCAGAGATTATCCCTCCTTGGGAGGCAAAGCCCTGAATCAACCTTACTGACAGTGCACCATCGATGTTACTTTGGAAACTTCCGCCAGACTTGTTAAAGGCTAAAGCTAAAGCATTCCATGTCTGGTCCCGACTCAGACCGACTATTCTGCTAGCGACTGCTGTTGCAGCGAATATACTACAGACTCCGGTAGGGTCGAAGCCATCATAATCTGAGATGAGGTTTATTCTATTAGCTACCTCTGCTCCCACCGCAAGAGCAGTAATGAACTCTTTCCCTTTACAACCGCCAGCTAATTCTGAAGCTGCCAAGGCAGCGGGTACAGCAGATGCACCCACGTGCATTCCTGGTCGAATACCATCATCAAAGTCCAGTGCACGAGCCATGACACTATTAATAAGAGCAGCATTGTAAGCTGGCACCTTACTACCATAAAGTAGGATAGTAGCTTCCTCTTTCCCACCCCATTCTTTGATTTGATTAACTAGTGCCTCACACCCTTCGGTCATTGACCCAGCAATGGTGGTACCCAATATGGTGAGTATCATATTATTCACAATGTCAACTATCTCGGTAGGGAGATCTTCGAATTTGGCGTGTAAGATATAGTCTACAAGCCTTTCCTCAATTTCCAACTTGTGTTGCTCCTTTTAGAATGATTTTCCCGACCGCATGTTAGTGAGCCAATAGATGCCCTCGCGCTAACTTGAATTGAGCTATGCAACTTGCTTTCGATATCACTCTCATTTTGATGGCACTTTTGCAATGGCTCTTTGGCCGGAAACCCTACAACTCCAAACGTTTAAGAGTCTTTAGCACCTCAATTAATTTGACATCTCTTTGGTGGCAGAGCTCGTCTTCACTGCGTCCCTTGTAATCATAGAAACCCCTGCCCGACTTGACGCCCAGATAGCCTTTATTCACCAGTTCAAAAATCTTCCTGGGCTTGTAGTCCAGCGGGGTAGGCTCAATTTTAGGATTCTTCAGATTTTTAACACTCAAGTCGAGCCCACCGAAGTCAAAGCGCTGCACTACCCCTACTATCAACATGCGAAGGGCAAGGCCGAACTTAGCTGCCTCATCAAGCTGTTCTGGAGTTACGTAATCATTATCAAGGAGAAAGTGAACCTCACGCTGAAGCGCAAGCTGAATACGACTGATGATATAACCTGGGATAAACCTTCTCATAATCACGGGCCTTTTGCCCATGTTCCTCAATATCTCAGCAACTAGCTCAACATTCGCTTCGTCCGTTTGGGGTCCCTTAACTACATCTACTAAGGGAATAATTTGTGGCGGGCTATACCAGTGGCAAAGGAGGACCTTGTCTGGTCGAGAGGTCTCCACGATATCGAAGATATTTAGAAAAGTGCTATTGCTCGCTAGTAAGGTTTTGGATGGGCAATATGCATCTAGCTGGGCAAAGATCTCCTTCTTCGCCTCTGCATCTTCCGCCACTGTTTCCAGAGCAATATCAGCATTGCGTGCTCCTTCTTCCAGAGATTGAGTAGAAGTAATACGACCAAGTATTGCTGGAATTTGGCTTCGTTCTAATAATTCTCCTTCGGCCAAGGTGTCTAGGCTAGTTTTTATTAGTGTGAAGGCTCTATCCAGTGTTTTCTGAGAGCGTGAGAATAAGGATACCTGATATCCTCCCTGAGCAAAGACCTGAGCGATTCCATGTCCCATCGTTCCGGCGCCGACAACAAAGACCTTCCTCATATCTGCCTTGGTCATCATCTTATCCTCTTGCCGTGTTTAATTACTTGGCTACTATAATAACGAAGAGTGTGGCTGGCTCAATTCCAGTAACTTGAATCTCCCGTTCTTCTCCAGCAGCAATATAGATTAGGTCACCTGGCTCAAGAAGGTATTCTTCTGTATTTCCCTTAACAACCACTGAGCCGGAAAGGACAAAGTAAGCTCGCTCCCTTGGAGAAGAAGACATCTCTGCCCCACCTTGCGGAAGAAAGTGACTAACAGCAATGCCTAAACCATGCTGAGTATCTGTTTTGGCGTCCAGCTTTTGTATGCTCCAGTAACCAAAATGCCCCTTTGCCTCGTAAGGGCTCCCTTCTTTTTTCCTAACAATCTTCACGACTATTTCCCCTTCCTACCTCGATATGCTAGAAGATCAAGCGATAGCGGAAAGTCCACCATCAATGTAAATGATTTGGCCAGTAATAAAATCGGAGGCTGCGGAAGCTAAAAGCACACATGTCCCTACTATGTCCTCAGGATTAGCCATTCGTCCCAATGGACTCTTGGCCTTTAGTTTTTCAAGACGTGCGGATTCTAGAGCCCGAGCTAACGTTTCTGTCATTATGATAGAAGGGGCAATAGCATTGACATTAATGTTATAAGGGGCCCATTCAGCAGCTAGCATTCTGGTAATCATATCCACCGCACCTTTAGTAGCTCCATAACCTGTATTTCCACCATCCGTGCCTCTAGCTCCCCTAATCGAAGAAAGATTAATAATTTTCCCCTTCTTTTTCTCAATCATAATCTTTCCAAACTCTCTACAGGTGGTCATTGTGCCCTTAACATTAATATGAAAGAGTCGGTCCCAGTCAGCCAAAGGAAATTCAAGGGACGGCTTCTTAATGTTTTCCCCATGTGCATTCACCAATATGTCTACAGTCTCAAATTTATTTACAATCTGCTCTACCAGCCGAGCCACACTTTGCTCATCAGTAACATCAACCTGAAGCGCAGTTACCTCTGATGTAACCTCTGGGTCTGAGCTGATATTCATAGCAACATTTTCCAGTTTCTGTAAATTACGACTGGCGATAACCACCTTAGCCCCGTACTGAGCCAAACCGTGGGCTATGGCTTCACCAAGACCGCCTGCTCCGCCGATAACCGTAGCTACTTTGCCATCTAACCTAAATAAGTCAGCCATGTTACGTCACCTCTAAACGTGTTTGGTGCTCTCTGCTTCTGCCTTAGATTAAAGTCCCATTTCGTGTAAGTCGGGACTCACTGTTAGCGCTGGCTCAGTAAGAGCCTGAACATCAGCCACGCTAATACCCGGAGCCACTTCCTTTAATAAAAGCCCTCCCGGGGTAACTTCAACTAAGGCAAGGTCAGTAATAACAATGTTAACCACTCCTCTACCGGTAAGCGGGTAAGTGCATTGCCTTACTAGGCGCGGCTTGCCCGAGCGTGTAGTATGGCGCATGAGCACAATAACCCTTTTGGCTCCACAAACCAAATCCATTGCTCCGCCAACTGCACCTACCTTCTCCTCAGGTGTTTTCCAGTTTGCCAGATCCCCCTGCTCCGAGACCTGATGGGCACCAAGAATTGTCAGGTCGATGTGCCCGCCACGAATCATGGCAAAACTGTCAGCATGGTGAAAAAAGGAAGCACCAGGCTTCAAGACTACCGGCTGCAATCCGGCATTAACCAGATCAACATCCATTTCACCCTCATTAGCAATCGATCCATAACCCAATATGCCGTTCTCAGAGTGAAGCATAACCTCCAGGTCTTCGGGAATAAACTGTGAAACTAGGGTAGGTAGACCAACACCCAAGTTGACATACATGCCTTCCTGTAACTCTTTAACTGCCCTGAGAGCAATTAGCTCTGAACTTAGCCCTGCTTTCATCGCCGTAACCCTTTGCCACTTAGTTTTTCCTATACACCCATTCCACATGTTTGGGGGCTTTTACCACCCGGTCAACAAATATACCAGGTGTGACAATTGCTTCTGGGTCTAACTGACCAACGTCTACGACCTCCTCAACCTCGGCGATAGTAAGGTTACCTGCCATTGCCATCAGCGGATTATAGTTTCTCGCACTCATTCGGTAGATAAGATTTCCCAGTCTATCCCCCTTATACGCCTTCACTAAAGCAACATCAGCCTTAAGTGCCAGCTCCAACAAACACTCTTTACCGTCAAAGGTTATCTTTCCCTTCCCTTGTTCCATACTGGTGCCCACCCCTGTGGGGACGTAGAAAGCAGCTACACCTGCTCCCCCAGCTCTTATTCTCTCTGCCAGCGTGCCCTGAGGCACCATCTCCAGCTCAACTGCTCCCCACTCCTCTTCCAAAGGATTAGGTCTCGTTCGGTCAACCCACACCGGGAAGGAGGCTATTAACTTCTTGACTCGGTTATTCTCAACCAGAGGTGCCACCTGCGAGATTGAGTTAGATATAATCACCAAGTCCCGTGCACCCTGTTTCACCAAGGCTTGAACAAGATTAAAAGGGGTTCCCGCTTGGCCAAAGCCCCCAATCATAACCGAGGCACCATCTGGAATATCACCAACCACCTCTCCGATATTGGCTACTACCTTGTTTACCATCACTATTTCCCGATAATTTGACTAAAGCCTAGGCGCTCTCCTTACGAGGAGGTATCCCCAGAATTTCCCTAGCTTCATCAGGAGTAGCAATCTCCAGCCCAAGCTCTCTGGCAATACGGGCAGCTCTGGCTACAAACTGAGCGTTGTTCTCTGCCAGTTCCCCCTTACGGTAATGAATGTTGTCCTCAAATCCTACCCGGCAATTCCCACCAAGACACATGGAAAGCGTAGTATACGTTACCTGGGCAGAACCAATACAAGTAACACTGAAAACGGAATCTTGAGGTAGAAGCCTGATCGTCGAGAACAAGTTCTCCGGCACAGACTTCATAGTTCCCTGGTAAGGCATGTTGAAAACCAGGTTAATGTAGTAGGGCTTTGTGATCAGCCCTTTCTTGATAAGATTCTCCACCTCACCAAAATTGCCGTTGTTGAAAACCCCCAGTGAACATTTAATGTTTCGCTTCAATATCTCCTCTGCATAGTGCTCAATCTGTGGTCTGGGATTGGCCCAAGGGGTGCCAGCATATGGTCCCATGGTTCTCATTAGAGAAGCAACGTCCAGTGACGCCATCTCAGGCTGGGCATCTAGAGAACCTAATCTCTCCTCTGCTGACAGTTCCGGTCCACCTCCAGTAGTAAAGTACAGAACCATGTTGCATTTAGCACGAACCAACTCATGAATACGCTTATATACCTCAGTTTTCCCGGTATTCTTCCCGGTCTCGTCCCGAGCATGGACATGAACAATTGCTGCCCCTTCGTTATAGCACTCGTAAGCTGCCTGGGCAATCTCTTCGGGTGTCATCGGAACATTGGGATGCTCTTTTTTAGTTAAAAACGCCCCTGTTGGTGCTACTGTAATTATAACCTTTCTCATTATTAATGCTCCTCAAAAGCTATTCTTCTACAATGGCTACCAGCCGTACCATACCGCCATCGGCTAACTCACAGCGGAAGGGGAAGCCGGCCAAGGTACAGCGTTTCCCCGTCACGAGGTCGATATCACCACCGGCATTTTCAATGGTAACTATCCCCTCTCTCATTAAAATCCGGTGACAAGGCTCATACTCTGGAAACTCTACATCGGGATCCTTCCCCGTTTCCTTCCGGTATTCCCTGTCCAGCCAGGGCATACTTTCGGAAAGTGGATAATGCCACAGGGGGCTGTCAGTGGCGCCATAGGTACCGGCTACGGCTTTAACCCCTTTTTTCACCAGCCATTCCGCCGCCTCTGGGCCAAGACTAGCATAGTAATTGTAATAGATATAGTTATTCATTCGCCAAAACTCGTGAAACCCAGTGTTGAAAACAACAAAGTCTCCCGGCTCAATCTTTGGTTTAGCATTATCGAGGTCTTCTGGTGTGATTATGTGCCATTTCGTATTCTTCATATGGCGAAAATCAATCACAACACCTGTACCGTAGCAATTTCCCAGAGGGACTTTGTCAAGCATTATCCCTCCTTCCGAAGGATGCAGTACGTGACTTGGAGCGTCCATATGAGTGCCCGCATGCAGCGTTCCAGTGTACACTACGCTCCTCTTGTGAAATCGCCCCAGATATTCAGCTCGTTGAAAAATGAGATCCTGCCTTGGTCCGGGGAAAGGCCATAGGGGTGTGTCAGCACCAAAGGGTTGAGATAAATCGTAAATCTTAGTAGTCATATCCAATCCTCGCTTCTAAAATTCGGTTGACAATACCGAGTTTGTTTACTGCTTTTCTCCCGCTTGCGCGGCGTCTGCAGCCAGCATGGCATCCTGTTTTTGCTTAGACAAAATTCCAGTGCCATGGTAATACTCGAAGTCTTGTAAGCAAGTAAGCAGATAGGCACTACGACTAAATGTTGATGGGAAAGGTGGATCAAAATTATGCTTCCATCTGAGCTCGGTATATGCCTTTTGAACTTCTATAAAATATTCCAACGGAGGTGGTATCTGGTCTGCAAAGGCAGACCCACTTTCAATATACCATTGATTATACCTTGGGAGCACTCCGTTGCTCATTAGAAAATCCCATCCGCTTGCAGTCGATTTGACCGCTGAGTTAACGTCTTTGAATCCGTGTGGCTGTGCCATCTCAGCCCCAATTACAAAATTGGGTTGAACCAGCCCCTGACCCCAAAAATTGACCCCTCGAATTGTCCGCTTTATCCACTCATCATATCCAATAAACTTGTTTTTCCCAGGACATATCCAGGCAAATAGGTCTTTATCCCAAACTTCTATATTTGGCTGTATACTTCCAACGCCAGTATCGTGAAGTCTTCGCCACCCTTCATCATCTGGTGGAGGGTCAATCTGGAAAGTGGACGGAATCCACACCTGTAACTTTTCTTTAATTGCGTTTAAACGAGAACAGTAGAATTCCATCTCGGTTTGTCCTCTGTATTTTCCTAGAATTGTCCCTCCACTTATAACAACTGCTAAACGATAGTGTGTGTCCACGTTAATGGCTATCTTTAGCGCGTCAGCAAGCACATTAGGTTCTAATCGAGCTACAACGTCTTCTTCCCCAGCTTTCTGCGCCTTAAAAAGGGCATTTATATCGCAGAAGCGGCATTGGTCTCCTGTATTCCAGAGTTCGCAATACCGGTTAATCGTAATAAACATATACTCCCCGGAAAATCCCTGAACAACTGCTGCTACCGGAGTGCCGTCGTCAAGTTGCATATCATACCATTTGGGTTTAGGATCGAAATAGAGTCCTTCAGCAATTGTCTCGCTGTTTTCGGTGAGCAGGAATTCGCTATCTATAAAGTCAAGTAAATAAGGTGAGTCGTCATTTGTCCTTATTTGGACAGGGCATCCATCAGAGAGATGAAAGCCCATTGGAATTTTGTCCTGGTATACTTTGGGCTTATCTGAGTCATAAGAAAAAATGTGGAAGCCCCTCCACAGTATGTCATCCCTTCGGTTGAATTCTCGCTGGGCTTTTTCAGAGATCTTTAAACCTTGCCTTAAGACGTCTGTCTTCAAAACAATATTCTGGTGGACATCAGGAAAAAGCTTATAAAGGTCAGTCATACTCATCTTTACCTCTCCTCTTTTTGCTTTATTCGCATCTCTTCAAATGGATATGCTTTTAGCATAAACTCGGGAAAACAAAGAGAAAATCGGCAAAGGCGTACAAGATACTAGGGAAAATATGGACAACATGCGTAGTCTTTCGCCTACAAACTGGGAGCTAATAACTACTAATGACTTTTCGTCCAGGAGTTGGATGTCTCTGTTAGCTTCTTTAAGGGTGTTTCAATCTACGAGATTATTACGCATGGCATAGCGGGTCAATTCTACAACGTTCTTCATTCTCATTTTTTGTAGAATGCGGGAGCGATAGGTGCTGACAGTTTTTGCACTTACTGACAGTTCCTTGGCAATCTCCTTTGTCGTTTCCCCCGAGGAAACCATATGCATTACCTCAAATTCTCGCTCAGAGAGCTTCATGTAGCGTGGTCTCCCGCTAACGACTTCCAAATCACGAGCGAATCTCTCCGCAAGAGAGGAACTAATATATTTACCTCCCTGCGACACTTTGCGTATAGCCTCTATCAAGTCCTCTGGTGCCTTGTCCTTTGTCAAATACCCAGCCGCACCGGCTCTTAACATCCGCACCGCATATAGTACTTCAGGGTGAATGGTTAGAATCAGAACGGGAAGATTAGGCCTCAGGCTTTTTAATTCTTTTAGAATATCTATGCCGCTCTTGCCAGGCATGGAAATTTCCAGTAGAACCACATCATAATCATTTTCCCGTACTTTCTTTAGTAATTCATCTCCGTTACTCGCTTCACCAGCCACGACCATGTCAGAAGTTTCGGCGACAATGTGCTTGAGCCCGCGGCGAACAATCGGTTGAGCATCAGCAATGAGGATTCTCAACATTTATTGCCTTTCCTTCCCGAAAGCGGTAATTCCTCGAAGTCATTCGGTGAGCGATAGTCCAGCCGAATGAAGCCTCTTCTAATTATAGAGCTCTTCAATGAAATAAGGAAGCCTGGTTACTACGTCTTCAAAAGTCTCATACTCACAGATGCTTGACCAGTGTTTCTACTGCCGCAGGAAACTCCCGTCTATACCTGTCCACAAAGTGGCTTGCCTCAGCCCGGGCATCCTCCAGGCAAGCAGCATAAGAGATTCGATACAGGGCCCGCTTGACTTCACTTTGCCTCTTCTTCGGTACCCGAGCCAACACATTTGGGGACCTCTGTCCATACATCGCAGATGGCTCACAGAAGCCCGGGGTTGCCATCGGAGATAATGAGCTGAGGGGATTTGGGGCCTCTTTCGACCGGGTCATGCGCCACACCTCTCCAGAAATCGGCGCTCTCGGGATCTCCCAGGCTCAGCTGGGGCACCACCCGTTTGCCTTCTCGATTGAGGCCATGGGCAATGAGCACTGCTTCCTTTGCCCGGTCGCTTTGCCTCACCCCCAGATAAAAGCTGTCCAGGAATAGATACAGTATGTCCTCATATGAGAGGTCTCGCTCCCGCCCGGCACGAAAAGCCTCTTTTAACGCCCGGCTCGGTCGGGAGATGGTGGATTTGGATAGGCCCATGTCACCTCATAAAGGACGCGATGTTCGCTAGAAATCGCGGGTGGACAGCCCTTCGAGATAGAGCAAAGGCAAAACCTCATCTAATGACTGACTCCGCCACCTCCACGCCGCCAGAATACGTGAGCGAAACGGCTTCTTGGCATGGGAGACCCGGGATACCAGCACCTCAATCTCTCCGGTAGCACATCGGGCTGTTCTTTCCCGGTGACCGTTCCGATAGCCCCTGTTACCGTCCGCGGCTCGCTCATACGGGAGACCGCCGAGAAACTCAATTACTTCTTACTCCATAGCCACGCGTAGTAGCAACTTGGCTCCTTCCCTGGCAAACAGCTCCAGGGGCTGCTCCCGCAATTCCTCCAGTGATAATCCCAGGTCTACCATAGTAATCTCTTGCCTTGTTGTGGTGTCCTTTTTCCATCGGTATATCCTCTCTTTTCTGAGGGCCTCTAGAGCCCTCGTTTATTTGGATTTGTTATAGAGTAGGATATACCGACTCATTTTTCCACCACTTATGGGACGCCCGCCATAGGTTAACCTCCTCAGTTTCAGTGTTTTGAAGAATGTTGTGCTTCAATGGAAGTCGGACAGCTAGCTCTGGGGAAAAATGAGACGCTCCTCCGTGGGGGCGGTATAATAACCAAGGAGGAGGAGGAGTAGCAATATGGAAAGGGAGCAAGGCAGACGAATGAGTGTTGAGGAGAAGCTGGGTATATTGGAGGAGGGAAGAGAATTGGGGTCTACGGTAAGCGAAGCCTGTCGACGCCACCAAGTTAGTCACGCCCAATTCTACCGCTGGCAGGGGATCGCCAGGCAAGGAGTTCTGGAGGCACTACGCAATGAGTCGAGAAAGGCTAGAAACGGTAAGCCCGAGGAGATGATATACTCTGTAATGTCTACACCACTACTAGGTATCTCGAGGTGATATAGAGAAGAAGGGAGCGAAAAACAGGACATTACAAGCAAGAAGGGATTATAATAGGAGCGAGAGAGGACAGGGCAGTGTGGAGTGAACCTCTGAAGTTTCAATTTTTTACTAGGCCAAATTGTTTCACTTTTGCTGATTACATATACAATGTGATATGGAGAACTTAAATGTCTAAGACGATAGCAGTCATTGGTACTCTAGACACCAAGGGATCGGAGATTAAATACATTAAGGAACAAATAGAAGAACGAGGCCATAAGGCTATCGTGATGGACGTAGGAGTCGGAGGAGAGGTACCTTTCCAGCCTAGTATAACTCGTGGACAAATAGCACAGGCTGGTGGGTCAAGTTTAGAGGAAATTATTGCCATTGATAATGAAGCAAAATCAATGAAGATAATGGTGGTAGGAACATCTAAGATAGTTAAGGAGCTATATTCGGATGATAAGCTAGATGGGATATTAGCTATAGGAGGAACGGTAGGCACGTCTTTGGCATTAACTGTTACGAAGGCGTTGCCCATAGGTATGCCCAAGCTGATAGTATCTACTATTGCCTTCTCTCCTTTGATATCCCTTGACCTAGTGAGTGCAGACTTAATGATGATGCAGTGGGTAGGTGGTTTATGGGGTCTGAACCCTATATGTAGGAGGGTGCTTAATGAAGCAGTAGGGGTAATCATTGGCGCAACCGAAGCCAAAAAGAAGACTTTCACGGAGCCAATGATAGGTATAACCTCACTGGGAATACATTCATGTAGATACCTAAACTGGCTCGGGCCAGCCCTAAAGCGGAGAGGCTATGAGGTAGTGGTATTTCATACACAAGGGCCAGGTGGCCAAGCACTTGAGCAAGCTATAACAGAGGGCTTAATTAATGCTGTTTTAGACCTCTCAACTCATGAACTTCTTCAGCAAGTATATAGTGGGCCTTGTGGTGCAGGAAAGCATAGACTGGAAGCAGCAGCTAAGAGAGGTATCCCTCAGATAGTGGCCCCCGGTGGTATAGATGCTTTCGTCTGGTCAACAAGTAAGCAATTATCCCCTCGATTCAGAAATCGCCCTAAGCGTGAACACAATGATCTAGTGAGCAAGGTGAGTACCAACAAAGAGGAAAAGGCGGTTGTAGGTAAATTGATTGCTAAGAAGTTAAATAAGGCAATGGGTTCAGTGGTGGTAGTCATTCCTATGAGAGGTTTCTCAGAAGATGATAAGCCGGGAGGCTTCACTTATGACCCTGGGGGAAGGGAAGCGTTTAGAAAGGCTCTCAAGCAGAACATCAAGTCAGACATTAAAGTCGTGGAACTGGATGTGCATATTAATGACCGAGCATTTGCTGATGAAGTGATAGCCATATTTGATGAAATTTCAAAGATCTAGATTACTGAAGGGTAATAATTAATTCTTATAGAAAGGGTGTAGGATTGACAGAGGTCTACAGCCAGCCTGCGTGGCCGCCTGTCCCAGCCGCTGCATCTGCTTCGGGTATATAATGGAGGTTGCTGAGAAATTAGGTCAACAGAGGCTTTTGTGTAACAATCACTTAAATTGTGCAATTACAAGAAGGGGCTAGATCAACGATTTAGCCCCTTCTCCCAATATATTCTATTTCTTTAAGTTCAAGCGGTCCAATGGTGAAAACTTCTGGTGCTGTATGGCTATATGGCTTGATGCCAGATTTACATAGTGCCTCACCATTTCTAGTGTGGAGTGTCCCAATATCTGCTGAAGACTAAATACGTCTCCACCATTAATCAAAAACCTTGTAGCGAAAGTATGTCTACAAAGGTGAGCATGAAGCCTGTAAACCCCTGATCTCTTTGCTAGCCTGGTAAACATTAATTTCATACTATTCTCCGTTAACGGTTTGCTGCTAGTAGATAGGAATACATTGTTTATAACAGGATTAGTCGGTTTAGGCCTGAACCGGAACAGGTAGCGCTGTAGTGCTTTTTGAGCATTATTCCCCATCGGAACAATTCGCTCCTTTTTACCTTTCCCTATCACCTTAAGGTATCCTTCATCCATATGAATGTCATCCATCTTCAGATTAACAAGTTCGCCTATCCTTAGTCCTGTATCAAGTAAAAGCATAAAGAGAGCCCGATTCCTGGCATCAGAAGGTGATGTACCAAAAGCGTTGAGTATGGCCCCTATTTCTTCATCTGACAGCGTAGAGACCACTTTCCTGGTGACCTTTGGTGGCTTCAAATCTTTAGCGGGGTTATTCTGAGTCAGCCCCTCCGCTACTAACCAGTTATAGAAAGCACGCAGAGTTCTAACATGGCCACGAATAGTTGCCGATGACAATAAATCGGTTTGTGCTGGGGTGTATGGATGGCCATCAAACCTGTTTCTTTTCATCAGGTAGAGGACATACTCTCGGAGCAGTTTTGTATCGATATTGTCTAGTGAATCAGGAAGATGCCTGTTCTTCAGATAGTTACGAAAGCTCTTTAAGTTTGCTGAATACCAGCTGATCGTTTTCGGGCTTTTGCCTTCTGCCCTGTTACACACTTCGTAGTATTCTATGAGTTCAAATAACTTATGTGCCTTTTCTTTGGTATTTACATGAGTTGTCATGCTGGATCTTAACCTCCATTTTTGTATTTTGTCGGTTTAGACCCAGCGCTTGAATAATCAGGGTGTTAAAGCGAGTCAGGGTGTCAAGGCGAGTCAGGGTGTCGAAAATACTGTTTTCACCTCCTTTCGTGCCTAAACTAACACTCCATGACTTAGGTTCATGGTGTCAGCGAGAGTAGCAAAACGCTATTTTGTTTAGCCCGGCTCAACAAAAAGAATTCACTCCTTGTCTGACAACAAGCGTGAAATTCTCTTCTTGAAAGAAGGGTGGGCAAGAGTATCTCCAGGTCTATAAATAAGTCTTGCAATTTGTTCAAGTGCATAGGCCATATCCTTTTTCCCGACATACTCAGCTGCTACGGCATCAGCTTCGTATTCATGACGCCAAGAAATTAAAGAGAATACGAGAATCCCTATAGTAATAGTGAGGAGAATTGGAATTGTAGGCATAGACTTTGAGACAAATCCATAAACTGTTACCGGAATAACTACGAGAAAAGATAGCAAACCTCTTGCATAATGCCACTTTTTTAGATGAGCAAGTTCATGTGCAAGAATACCTTTTAATGCAAGATTATCAAGACCACAAAGGATAGTGCAACCCACGTGCACTGTGCCTCCAAAATGGGCTTTGCAACCCGAGAAGAATGGTAGAGGTGCAGAATTCGCGCCTCTCAATCCAGGCACAATTTGAAGTGATTTGGTCGGATGTAGCTTGACATTCATTTCATTCGCTAGCTCCGCCATAATATTCATTGCTTCGTGACCTCTATGGCAATCCGGATTGCTCTTGCGCGAACTCTTGGACCAATATATGACCAGACGGATAAATAAGATAATGACCAGAATAGTTAAGATACCAATGGAAACTGTCCTTACTTGCCCTGACGATACTAGTGCAATGACCAAAGAAACAGATGCAAGCAGGATGATTAAACGGTCAAACGAGGCCTGATAACGTAGGTGTTTGAATCTATTCTTCACTACTGTGATTATATCAAATTGCCGGCTGGGCTGGGTAGACACTGGTGAAGATCTCTGGTCAAACCCTTTGTGCGCATTATATCAAGAAATAGGCCCAAGCCATATAAAGAGACCTAATAGCCAAGCTGGCGCCTTTCTACTTCTTTAAAGCCAACAGGGTGAATGATTGTACAACAAGCTATATTTGGCGTGGCGTGAGGCTACCTTCGGGAGTTGTATGCTTTCACGTCTATAATTTTGTGAGGTAAAAACTTACTCTGCTGCACGCTGCTCGTGGCTAGCTTTATCAAGGACTTCTCTAAGCACTGCTTCCAAGTGTGGAGGTAGCTTGCAAACTATCATTTGAATTGGCCACGTTCCCAACCTGGTTGCTCGACGCTGAATCAATTGGTAGAAGTCATCATCCGTAAAGACCATCACCTTTTTTACACCCTCTGGGGCTGCCTTGAGGTAACCAATTTCCGATAAGGCCTTCCGCACCCCACCCGTGTTCTCTCGCCCTGTCCTTGTTTTTGCTCTGTTAGACAGAATGGCTGCAACTATGGAAGCGTCCTCTGCAACAGCATCAAAAGTATAACTTTCGCCGGTTGTTAATCGGATAGGTTTCTCCTTGAAGACATGCCCAGGGAACTGCTTTGAAAGCCAGTTACGTACATTGGGTTCGATCACAGTCTTTATCTTGGTTGTATCTGCCATATACCCCACCTCTTTTTGGATTATACCACTGTTAGATTGCACCGAATGAGCCAGCTTAACAAAAGTCAGGAATGTTCAATCATGTTTTATCATTGATACGGATGATTACACGAAACACGCTATTGTTGTCAGCCAACCTGATTAAAAATGTGCCAGTAAGTCTAGAACCATGAACGCACGAATCAGGTAATCCTTTCTGCCATATTTTACGCTCTCACCGTGAATAATTTTGTGTCGGTTAAAATTAAACGGTGTTGCCAGGGGTTTGCCTTTTTGGGACCTTTGAAAAAGAATGTTCAGAAATATGTCGTTTGCGAGGTCGTCCAGTGGGGTTGTCAATACTCTCGGTTTTGCATTTTTTAACTGACTTTTTCTGCCAACCTTTCTGACCTTTCCCGTCCCAGCGTCAACCCAATCATCATAATCTGCTTCCCACTGAAGGCCTTTTGAATTGAGGTAATCTGTCAAAGCTCCGTCAATCTGCGTAATCAGAGTTGGCAAAACAGCGTTGGCTTCATTAATTCCTTTTTTACTAGCTGCTCTTACTGTGTCCATGGAATCAGTAAGGATTTTATACCGTTTCTTCAATAGCGGATTGGCCTTCCAGCCACTTACCATTATTTCCAAATTTTGCCAATCTTCAGCCTCAAAATATTCAATAAACAATCTATTGATCGCTTTGTCATGCCTGCCTTTCTTCTTGTCTAGTTCCATCACCTCAAATATAAATGTTATTGGAAAACTAGGCGTAATAAACCACTTGTATTTCTTTAGTACTTTAACCGCTCTTTGCTCAGCGATGTTATATCGTCGTTGAAATTCCGCCCAGTAGCCTGAAAACTTGTCGAAAATTCCTTTGTTTTGTTCAGCCCATTGTTGCCAGATATCAATTTGAGGGCGTAAAGATTCCATGATAATTTTCGCCGCTGATTGGTATTGTTCAATCACCGGTCTCATAGATTCAATAATGCGAAGTTGAGTATCGCCAATTTGATTGGCTATGCTAGTGAGTTGCTGCAAAGATTCTCGAATATAAGATGTGCCCGCAATAGTTTGCTGAATCACAGGAGCGTAGTTTTTATTGAAGGCGCTCAATGCTTCTTGCGCTGATCTAATAATCGGTTGAATAGTCTTTGCCAATTCCTCGGCATGTTTTTCGCGGCCAATTGCAATAGCTCTCTTAAAGTCTTTGAAGAAGTCACCAGTTTCCTGGAAATATTGGAAGGTATAACCTTCGTTTTTGACGAAAGCCCTTGCTAATTCTTCTAGGTCTTTATCTGAAAGTTTTTGAAAATCAGTAAAATCAATTTCTGGCTTAACAAGTTGATGATATAAAATCTGGGCAACAAAATCCTTGTCAAATGATTCTTCCTGTAATAGTCTGGCGAATTCTCTGGAATCATTTAACGAGATGTACCTTAGTTCCACGACACCTAACGACTCAAGTTGTGTCCGTGTATTGTTTTTGCTCAGTGCCAACGCAGCACTGCTACCTTTTAGTTGCCTGGGCTGCTCCTCTTGAGATGATTCAGGGGCTGTATCCATGAATCAATCTCCTAGACACCTTTCGTGGCAGATTAATCAAGACCTCCGGTGAATCCGTCATTTATCGATGCCATTTTCGGTCTTTGTCCAAGTGTACACGTTTTCTTTGCACTCGTTATAATTTTCATCTAGAGCTGGTTGGAGCAGGATGATAGTAGCAATTCGCCTTACCATATCTCTGACTTCTCTAGCTTCATCCGAGGAAAGTGGTCGGCCAAGCAACTCAGCCTCCCGGTATGCAAGCCACTTCTTGATAACATGGTAACCACCGATGGCATATTCCCGCACCCTCGCAGGAACGTTTTTCCAGTATGCGACTTCATTGAGATAAATATCAAAGGTATGTTCACCTAGCAGTTGGAACGCTTTTTCTGACGGAATTCCCTGCTTCTCAGCACCACTGACGATAGCTTGTTTTTCTTCCGCCGTATAGTCACGCTCTACAGCTTTTCCTTTACCCGGCATAACCACGCCATTCTGTCCAGCATGCCCCCACCCCACAGTGACGGCGAGCTCTTTTGGCTGTAGTTGTCCTCCTCCATCTCTGGTGATAATTGCGATGCTTTGCATCTCGGGACGTAGTGTTGACGCCGTTACCCCCGGCACCGGCTTTTCTGTGTCCAATAGAGCAGCGATATTCTCTCCCAACTCCGCTGAAGCTTCTAGGAGTGGTTTCGTATTGGGCAGCGGAACGCGTGGCCAGTCTTTACGGATGCCATCAGCGTTTTCGCTTAGATAAGCAGGTGAATAGCCGACGGCAAGAGCATGCATCCAGATGAGACCGGCAGCGTGGGCATCCGAGTCCGAATTATCTATGCCGAGGGAGTTCAGGTAACGGCGTGCTGGCGGAGATAGGTTCGCGGTGGCTTCAGTTTCTTCCCCTTCCGGCTGGATAAGGTGAGCCTGCTCTTTTGGCTTATTGTTTTTTACAGATTGAGCGCGAAGACGAATTGGAATGACAGAGACGTTACGAGCGAGGCTCTGACAATCCACGAAGCATCGTGAAATATAGAGAGGGCTCCCTTTAGCTTCTTTCTCAGTCTTTAACCTAGTAACAAGAAATGTGTTGCCACTCCAATACTGTAAGTGAAGGTCAGGCCGTGTCTCATTCCAGAGTGGTCGAGTTGATGTGTAGTAACACCACCGAGTGTCGAAAGGTCGCACAGCGTAACGTTGGATGCAAGACTGATCATAATCTTCTTTATTCAGAATTTTTACGCGGGCTTTTGCTGCATCAAATCGAGCGGCGTTATCAGTTAAACCCATACGTAGGGCTTTCAAAGTTTGCCAATCCAGATTCTTATCGTAGTAAGCTTTCATTCGAGCTTCGAGAATAGATTTATCGATATTAATCAAAGCCCCTCGACGGCTCTCCATGAAGGCGGGGAATGGTCGTTGTTTGGCCAAGTCTTCAACGGACGGCCAAGTCTCGTACTGTGAAGTTGCCATCTCTGCCCGTAAGGAGTAGCGGTTCTCTTTGGCAGGGGAGGCCACTCGGTAATGAGCGTTAAGGTCAGCATCCTTGAGGGTTTCCAAAAGGTCTGACCGTTTTGTCATGCCCCAAAATTGTTGGTACCTTACCATCGGTTTCTCGTCTCTTTTTATCTTCCGTACAAGGAGCGATACGGCAGTTCCCACCCGGATGCCAGCTTTGTTATATTCTGTTGAGAATACGCTCGGGTCTGGCTTGCCATCCGGAGTGCGCTTACCGGTTTCGCGGCTATCGCCATTCATGTTATCAAGCCACAACCGGTCAAACTCGCCGAGAAAACGTTCGCGCATGACAACAAAAGATGGGTCGGAAAGATAAGAGAAATTGGAAATCAGGCACACCACACCCTGCCCTGTCTGCTCGGCAATGCGCCGCTCCGCCATGCGGAAAAAACGCACGTAGAGATCATCAAGATTAAACTTCTTGATTCCCCATTTCTTGATGAGCCCTTCCTTATAAGGGGCTACGGAGTCCTTTTCCTCTTTGGTTGGGGCAGTCCCGGCAAAGGCGTTATAAGGCGGATTACCCAGGATAACCAGAATAGGCGCCTGTTGCTTCACTTTACAGGCGTCCGCCTGTTCTTCAAGTAGTTGTGGGAAGCCGGTAAGCATTGCCTGAAACGCCTTTTCTTTTTCCGGATCCATCGGTTCCCAGCCGGTTAAAGCATTGGTCAGATAAACCCCGGCGCGCTCATGGGTCATATCTGCAAGCGGCGCCCCCAGATTCTGGAGCAGAACCCCCAACTGCATGTGAGATACAACGAATGGCGCTGGCAATATCTCGAAGCCAAACACTCTTTTCAGAGCCGCTTGTTTCAGGTCACTGGCTAACAATGCGTCTGTACCTTTTGCCTTCAAGGTCTGGTAAATATGCCTGAGTACCTCTGCCAGGTAGGAGCCAGTGCCACAGCAGGGGTCTAGAACAAACACATTGGGGTCGGCTAGCCCATCAGCGATGTTAAGCTCTTCCCTTAGCGCGGTGTCAACCCGGGAGACCATGTACTGGACAATCTCCGGCGGCGTGTACCAGACGCCAAGCTGTTTCCTCAACTCCGGGTCGAACGCTTCAAGGAATGGCTCGTAGAAATACTGGACAGCCTTACCCTCCTCAAAGGCACTGAAGAAAGAGGCGCGGTCAACCCGATTAAGTGTAGATGATGCCCAGTCAAGAGTATCTTCAAGTTCAAGTGGGCCGACGTGCGCCGGTGTGACAATCTGCCCGAACAATGCTTGCATGACAGGCACTTTAAGTTCCCAGAGAGCATCATGCCAGGTAAAGATGTCCGGTGCTGTATAGCTGCGTTTCTTGCTCCACAGCACCCATGCGGAGAAGATGCCATAAAAGATGGTCTGTACCAGCGTGGAGCGGAAAAAATGCTCGCCTTTATCCCCTTCAAACTTCAGGCCGAGGGCGGCTTCCAAAGCGGAACGGACACTCTTCATGGCCGGAATGTCTTTACCCTCGATGCGGGCGCTGGCGGTGCGAGCATAGGAGGCGAGGAACCAGGCTAAATCCCTGGGAGAGGATACCGGTGCAGCCTGGAGCATAGCACGCCGCAGATACTCAGCGAAAGTCTCTCCGTATTCCTGGGCAAATTTCTTGGGATGAGCCGCCTTCATCCAAAAATCGGCTTCGGACGCAGCAAGACGGTACGACTCGAGCTTGAGAGGATTACCAACTTGATCTCTGCCGATTAGTACAAAATCTCGGTAGTTTGTCACCAGGACAAGTTGGTACTTCTTCCAGTACTTGGAAACCTGCTCGCCCTCTGCCGTAACCCAGGTATCATCGCTGGTCGGTTTTATCTCGATAGCACCGCGCGCCGGCACCTGCCCCAGCAGGGGTGCTTGCTCATTACCATGTTCCCATTGTTCCTTGGTGAAAAGGCCGCCATCCGGGTGACCGGCGCCACGGTTCATCAACTGGATGATGCATTTGACTTGAGGTTTCAGGTTCTTACCAATGCCATTCAGGAGATTTGCCAGGCTTCCGTAGTAAGACTCCTCCTTCACACCACCACCAGTTTGCTGGATATCACGAAGGTCTTTAAAATATGCTTCCACAAGCTGTATGTTCTCTTTCATACAGCCCCCTTGCCCTTTTCGCGGTCTTGGCGGTCAAGCTCATTTTTAATCGCTATAGCCACCCAGTCCTGAAGTGTCATATCAGTTTCAGCAGCACGGATTCGGAGCTTCTTGTGCACATCCTCCGTCAACCTGACATGAACCATTCGTGTCTTTGGCCGTTTAAGATTATCTTCTCTCATAGTTCTCCTAATGAGCCAAGTACTGTTCAAAATATAACTCGGTTATTTACAGAAGTCAAGAGGAGTAACAATTTCTTCAGAATACTCTAAATCAGCGAAAAACCGAGGACAACAAATCGTCAAGAAGTAACATAAGCTAGACCTTATTTCCTGTAACCTCGACTTTTGTATTCGGATATCCATGAGCAAGCTTTTGCATGTATAACGCTTAACGCGTCATCACTTTTCACGCTCCATTCCTGACTTCATCTACTCCCCACGGTTACCTACATTGCCCTTTCAAGGGACAACATCCTAAGGACTTGACTACCCCTTTTTCTAAGCATACAATCTCCATTGACATAAGCCAGATGGGGAGACTATATGCCAGACCTATCCAAGGTAGAGAAGTATTTGAAAGAGTTGGCCGAACTAACGGAAGATCCGGTCCACAAACGTTTGATTGCCGCTTACAAGGGAGATAGTCCAAAAGCATCAATGGAAGCAGAACTCAGTCAGATTCTGGATGAGGTAATGAAACGTGAAGATTGAGGGTATGACCGTACAAGGTTTTCGTGGCTTCAATGAGCAAAGGTCAATCGATTTTCATCCTAACCTCACCCTAATTTATGGTCCGAATAGCTATGGGAAAACTAGTATTACCGAAGCTGTTGAATGGCTCCTCTATGGGAAAACCTCTAAGGTTGACAAAGCCGACTCCAAGGACGAGTACAGAGGGTCATATCGTAATTGCCACTTGGACAGCAGCGCTACCACATTTGTTAAAGTGTATTTCAATAAGGACGGCAGGCGGACTTTGTTCGAGGCAGAGTTGACCGGTGAGGATGGCCCGATCAAATCTGTCGATGGGCATCCCGTTGACAGCTGGCCGATTGACCTCGACTTGAGCATAGCATCCAGACCGTTCATCATGCAGCATGCGCTGAAGTATCTACTTCTTGTCGGTCCAGATGGGCGATTTAAGGGCTTTGCTCAGCTTCTCGGCTTTGATGAACTCGGAAACGTTCAGAGCGACTTCGTTTCACTCTGCACTAAACCCGAGTCATCTATTATTCCTAATGTAGCAGACTTTCTTACACAAATTGCCTCTATAGAGGGTCGCTTGGCAACCCGCCCAAGACTAAAACATCTTTACACTATCTACAAGAAGGGGAAAGATTCCTTTCCAGCCCTTTGTACCTGCGTTTGGAAGGAATGTAAGGATCGTGTGCCAGATGATGTAGCAGATGAGTCAGTATTGCCGAACTTGCTTAGAATCCGCGAGGAAGCTGTCAAGGAAGTCTTTTCAGGTAGGATAACACTAACTCCTTACACTTCTGAGGATAAGTCTTTTGACGCGGCAGATTTAGAGTATTTCGTAAAATTCGCTTCTGAAGACTTCATCAAGGAATACTGCGAACTCATCGGCCTTACAGTCAGTGAGACCATCTTGAAACAGGCAGAGTTATATCGCATTGGCATGGAATTTCTTAAGCAGAAACCCACCGAGTGTCCTTTCTGTGGGCAAAGACTTACTTCCACTGCCGCCGAACATATTAGCAAGACACACGAACAGCTTAAAACCCAAAGCGATCATTATAGTAAACTTCTGGATCAGAAGCAAGTTGTCATTGAAAAGCTTTCTAACCTACAACATAGGCTAGACAAATGCCAACAACGTCATATTTCAAGGCTAGTCACTTTCTTGTCAATTAGGGAATCCCTAGGCGAGCTTGCCAAGATATTGCTCCCGAAATATGAGTCCCACATTAAATCTATCCGAGCCGCCATTACTCAGTTGCAAAAACTCAAGGAAGAATCTGAGCGCAGCTACACCAAGGTACATAGAGCTCTTGAGTCTGCACAGGTTTCAGTGCAGCAGTCAAAAGAGGAAGTCAAAATAATGGAAGACCTTGGCCAGAGCCTTGTTTCGTACTCGGCTCAAATCACATCCGAAATATCTCTAATATCTGCTTGGGTTTCACCCATGTCAGATGCCAATGAGATATTAAAACACGAATTAGATGCAGTTGCCGGGACAGAAGACATCAGCATACTAATTGACTTGGTGGAAAAGCAGAAAGAAATCAAGAAATCCTTCGATATTGAAGCCATGCTCGAAGGATTGAAAGAACTCCGTAAAACTGTTGACCAATACGTTGGGGTTAAAATGTTGGACGCGGTGACGAAAGAGATGACTACAGACGTAATGAATTGGTATGACCAGATTCGCACGACTGGTGACCCGGACGTTCATTTCTCTGGCTTTGACATGGATAGGACGAAGAAAGGCGACATCAAATCACGTCGCGTACAGGTCAAAGCTTCTTCATATGGCAAAGATCTTGTTAGTGCAGTGTCTTCATTGAGTGAGTCCAAATTGAATGCTTTAGGTATCTGCCTAAGTATTGCTACGAATCTAAAATCAGGATGTCCCTTTGGCTTTCTCTTCATTGATGACCCGATACAATCGTTGGATGAGGAGCACGAAGCTCAATTCGTGGGTATACTAAGGAAATTAGTTGACAATGGAAAACAGATCATTCTCCTATCTCATAACAAAAGCTGGTTGGATCAAGTGCGTGTGGGGTGTCGCTCACTTAATGGTCTCTACTATGAAATAACCTCTTACACCAAGGCCGGTCCTAATATATACCAGAAAGCTTGGTGCTCGTGGAGGCAACGTTTAGACGAGGTTGATGCGATCCTCAAAGATACTGCCGCAGATATTGTGAGGTTACAGCACGCCGCAGGGGAAATAAGATTAGTCGCCTGTGAATTGACCGCCGATCTTTACTCCGCAAAGAGGGGTGTACACAAGAATTCCGCGAGCCTTAATGCCAGTCTTGTTAGGAAAGCATTGCTTGAGTGCAGTGTTTCCACCGACCTGGTAGACCGCATCAGCCAGACATTCGAAACTACAGATAAGGCTCATCATGTTACGGACTCTTCTATCTTACGTGAAAAAATTCGACGCTACCATAGCTGGATGCATGAACTAGCCAAGCTTTTGTAGAGTACCCACCACTTGGACAATAGACTTCAACCGCATGTCCCCCCTAAACAAACATCCTGTTCTCTGCTGTGCTACAATCTTGAAAAATAGATTGACGCACATAATAGCTTTTACTAGTTAGGATACAAAAAGCTAGAAATTTCAGCTTACACATTCCATCTAATCGTTTCGCACCTTCTGACAAGTATTGTGTTTTATAAGCAGTCACCAGTACCTGCGCTGCATAGGCTAAGCTAAAAAAGAACGGAAACGCAATACAGCACGAGCATTTTAAATTCTCACTGGCGTTTTTCTTCGATAAACTCCCTCCAAGGAATACCCATGATTAAATAATCATTAGAAAGCGTGACTATACCCTCAAGAATGAGGCGACGCCAACAGCGCTGCCATGCACTGGAAACCTTATCATCCAGCGGAGCACTATAGAGCGTACCAACTTCTTCCAGTTGTGTAATCTCTGCCAGCACATTTGATAGCTCCTCGTGCTGTATTCCCAGGGCCTCTGCTGATAATAAGCCCAATTGTTTAGCTTCCAGCGCTCGCTGTACTCGCTGTACTACCTTTTGCATTAGGTCCCCAGCTACTTGCATGCTTATTTCACGTGGAGAAAGCCATCTTTCTTCAGTTGCCGAATAGTCGACATACAAGCAAAGTTGCCTGAGACTCTCAAGGTCGCCCGCTGAGGGGAGCCAATCTTCCCTAATCACTTCAATAATTGAGCTGAAGCTAGGTTCGGCGAGCTCAGGAATGCCAAAAATATTCGCATATGTTACCTTGACTTCATGGCCTCGGAATCTTTTCCACCAAAGCTGCCATCCAGCTTGCTCTTTGGGGAGGTCTATTGCCATCAATTGCAAAACATACACCTTGCCAAGCTCTTGGTCTGCACATAGCAAGGCAAAAGAAGCCGTAGATGGACGATTGGCCTTTAGAAGAGCACGAGCGTCTTCGATGAGCCTTTCAGTGTTTTCAAGACATTCCTCAATGCCTTTGGCGATTTGCTCGGTCGTAAGTTTTCCCCTATATGTTCGCATACCTACGCCCCTTGGCCGTCATGCCCAGTGAGGACGGAGACTTCCATGACAGCCTCATTTTACTCTAGCGGCTGTCCGGCAGCAAGGGATGGAGTCGAAACCGTGAGTTCTGGAACAAACAGCCATCCTGTTACCCACTGAACATTACATCGGATTGTTGACTCCCCGATATCTAACAGTCATAGTCAAATTCTGGCCACATACGGTTATTGATCTCTCTTATGAGGCTATCCTTGATTCCGCTTTCTAGCTCTGGATGCAGTGTCAGTACGATGTTCCGGATATAATCCTCTCCCCACATGCGGATGTAGTAGCTAGATTCTCCACCGCATCTGGGGCATTTCATGTGCACGACTGTGGCATCCGGGAAGTCATATTGCGCAATCTTCTTGGCTTTGACTCTTTCCATGTCCACCGCAAAACACCACCTGCACTCATCCATTCCCTCCTCGGGGTGGGCCTCTGTAAGCTGGCTTATCTGTGCTGCATCCATGATCCCCTCCGTATAATTCAGTAATTGTCGATGAATGTTAAAGTAGTCATAAGACAATGATATCATTAATCGATTGCGGTTGCGTAGCAGACACCTGTTTCACTAACTAAATAAGAGTCTATTTCTAGTAATATCCGGACCTTTTCAGTCGGTCCCTGCCCTTTTCAGTTATACGCCACAAACCCCTCTTGACGTTGACTGCCTCACCCCGCTTACCGAGATTGGAGATGTTGAAACGGAAGCGCCCGCTCCACCAGCCTCTACCTGATGGAGTTTCTCGATTAAGTTCTTTCTGTGTCTGAAGAACTGGGAAACGAGCCATAGCACGTTCCACAATATAGCCGGTGTCTCCCTCTCCACCGCATATAAACAGCTCAAGAAGAATTGCTAGCTCAGCATCATCTTGCGGTACCAGTGAATTTACGCTTTCCTCCATTTTTCAGTCCTCCTCGATACGATCAAGGAACTTCTAAATCCAGTTTGGGCAACCTCTAAATACTGATACTTATAGTCTGTAGACTTATAGTATACACAACTATATTATCCAGTCAATAGAAGACACGGCCCAATATATGGAGACGATAGAAAAGCGGTTCGGGGATAGAATCAGGGAGTTACGTTTAGCGAAGAGCTATTCTCAGGAGAAACTGGCTTTTAAGGCAGGAGTTCATCGCACCTATCTGGGTGGTATCGAACGGGGTGAGAGAAACCCCTCATTAAGAAATATTGCATCGATAGCTAAGGCTTTGGATGTTGACCTGGCAGAACTGTTCTCTTTTGGTAAGAATAAGGCATACTAACTAGGCCTGTGCTTCCCCTTCTTTTCCTTCGCCGCATCAGACATACCGCGATATAATAGGCGGAGCAGGGTCCAAGATATGGATGGAGGGAGGAAAGATGGGGAAACAAGGATGGCTCAGTGGTGAGGCAAGGAGGGTACTCTAGCTCCCTATATTGATGCTACATCCGGATAGTTTAGTTAGTGAGCCTGTTTGAACTTCCAGATCTGGTGATATTTCCTTATAGTATCGGCTCGAATTTTCCGACTGTATGTACCCGCATAGCGGCGTAGCAGGAACCTGACTTCAATAAGCGAACATCCTTCATCAAATAGAGCGAAGGCATGGCATTTTAAAGTGCCGGGATTTAAGCGATACTTTCGAGCTGTTTCAATTTGTATTTTGTCTTTCTTATTCATGAGTATGCGATACATAGGACCCGAATTAGGATTAGAAATAGGACAGAAAAGAAGATAAATATTCAGATTGCCCGTAAGAAAGATGCAGGGACAAGCATAAACATTTTTGACATGACCTTGGGATATTAGTCATTGTTCCACTAACCGGTTGATAAGCTTTCTGATACTTCGACCATATTATTTTAATAATTTGACCTCCGATAAGTTTGAAGGCTATACTGCTATATGGTCAGGGCGAAGGCAAGCTTAAAAGTTCTGCCTATTGTACGGTACCGCCCACCATAGCTTTTCCCCTCTCTTTGGACCACCTCCCGCCTTAGTTGCCAGCGATAGCCCATTATTGTTACAATTATACAGATATGAAAAAAATATTCGGGCGGCCGTTCCAACCCAAGAAAATCGTGGATAACCCCTCTGATGAAAGCCTCCGAACCTGGGCGCTGGAGCACGGTGGGGTCATCACCGAGTTCGGCAATCTTTCCGTGGTCACCCAGGTGCGCCACCGTATGGCCCGGCTGACCGAGGTGATAATGGGCGAGCCGGAGCCGGACGACCTGGAGCTTGTCGATAACATACTTGGCTACCTAAAAGACA
>Ga0315538_1000219_pt1 | contig 38173 bp, 30 predicted proteins | sample SalMarSW160230MG_2_FD_203834 | JGI IMG/M metagenome (GOLD analysis project Ga0315538, IMG submission 203834) | Salt marsh sediment microbial communities from the Plum Island Ecosystem LTER, Massachusetts, United States - Salt Marsh Sediment SW1601-230 ...
TGGAACAATACCAGTGGACGGGAACGCCCCATAGCCAGCTTTATACCCAGATGACGGATATCCTTAAGAATGTCTGGAACTGCCACAGGATAGTGGTGGACGCCACCGGTATTGGTCAGCCTGTAGCTAGCTTTCTCAAAAAGGAACTGGGAAGCAGGGTCATCCCGTTCGTCATTACCTCAAAAAGCAAATCCGACATGGGCTTTGAGCTATTGTCCTTTGTTAATTCCGGGAGGCTTAAACTCTACAAGCAGGATGGCTCCCGGGAGTATAAAGAGACCTTGTTTGAGCTGGAAAGAGCCAGGGCGCGATATCGCCAGAACCAAACGATGAACTTTTATGTTGACCCTCAAGAAGGACACGATGATTTTCTCGTGAGCCTGGCTCTGGTGGTCCAGGCCGCCGAAGGGCTCGGCCCCAGGGAAGCAAAGGGTTGGCTCAGGGAAAGCTAGGCAGGCGCCTCTATTCATTCGCAGGGGGCAAGGCGTAGTGTCTAGGAGGCTACAATAGTTTGGGAAGGTACTCTTTCAGGTGCCCCTAGAATAGGGCTTTCTAAGTATCCCCCCTTAAGATAAGGGGGGATAAAGGGGGTTATGTTAGAAAAACCTCTCTCTTATCCCTTAAGATAAAGATTCTCTCCTTCGTAACTCCCCTTGCCCCTCTTATCTTAAGAGGGGAATTTCTGGGAAAACTTATCTGTTACCAGCATATTCATTCCCAGGCACGGTGTACTTCATTCCAAGCTAGGCAGGTCTTTGCTTAGCTCAGCCAGGGACTCAATCCGCTTCTTAGTTTGCTCTAGCTGTCCCTTGTGCTCTTTGGCATACTGGGTAGCTTGCTCGTAGAAGTCTTTTATCCTGGGCACAAAGGATAACTGGGATAATATCAAGGTAACGTCGACAAAGTGTTTTTCTCCGGGAAAATCACCGCCTCGAATCAAGGCATTGGATGCCAGCTCCTTGATGTAATCGCTGACGCTCTTGACCATGTCCATATTCAGCTCTCTTTCCGGACCAGATATGATATATATAGCTTTGCCGGCATCCTTGGGGTCACAAGTGAGGGAAAGGTCAGAGATGGTGGCGTCTAAGGCTTGTGTCCCTCTGAAGCTTTCCAGAGCTTTGTCGCGGAAACTTTTCTTCCTTATCTCCCAGGGGAAGCGGAATGAAGGAAGCTCAGTTCTCCCCAGGCCAATGGCGGTCCATCCCTCCAGGCTGGCAATTATGTCCCCGGCGTCTATCGTTCGCGAACCCACATATTTAGCCTTAGTTACCTCACCGGCACACATTAAATCATAGAAGGGCTCGGCAATCATCCTGTTTATTCTATCTATGTTACTGACGAGGCTGGCATCCTTTCTCACATACCTCTGGTTATCAGCGAGAAAAATGGCATCCACTACGTCATAAGTGGATTTCAGGCAGGTGGCGGTGTTATATGTGCTTCTGGACTCTGTGGTCTGCTCATGCTCGAAAGGCAAAACTACCAGGGCATAGACTGGCTTGCTGATGTATCTATCCTTAACTGCCCTGGCTATTATGGGCAGCGCTCCCGACCCCGTGCCGCCGGCAGCGCCAGCGATGAGAAAAAAGGCATGTGTCTCGTAAAACTGTGGGGTAGCTTTCACGGCGTCCAGTACCTTATCACTGTCCTCCTTGGCCAATTGGGCTCCTAGCTCGTTTATCTTGCCTACCCCGTGTCCCAGGGTCTGGCGCAAGCCCAGGAGCACCCGGTGCGTGTAGTCGTCCTTGATAAACCTTAGCCCGGTCAGGTCTGCCTGGTCTGTATTCACGGCAATGATGGTGGGGGCTATGGTTGCTTTGCGCTGAGCACGCGCCTTAAAATTTAGCCTGGCAAAGTGGTCAGCAATCCGGCAGCCACACTGTCCCAGTCCAATAACTGTTAACTTCATTTTTCCCTCCTTCTTTCTTTACCTTTATTCCTCCTTTTTCCTCTATACTACTCCCTTTTATTTGTTATTGCGAGCCCCGTCCCCATTGTCATTGCGAGCGGAGCGTGGCAATCTCCCTTCTCCGCACCCCCTTCAAGATTGCTTCGGCTGACTTCATTAGCCTCGCAATGACAGGAAGGGATGTCATTGCGAGCGCCTGAAAGGTGCGTGGCAATCTCCTCGTAACAGCTCCTTTATTAGTAGTATATTCTTCGCCTCATTACCAAAAAGTAAACCAGGGTGCCGATGACCACTACTACTGAGACTATAATAACAATGAATGCCCACATAGGCAAGAGCCCGGCACGGAAGGAATACACCGCAGTCCAGTTGCCTGCGTTCTCTGCGCCATCTACGGCTTGCACAATCCAATAGTAGGTCCCATAGCTCAGGGCTTCGCTCTTCTCCAGGGTATAGTTCGTTCCCGCTAAGCCCTCTTTGGAGAATACGGGGTCAGCGAATTCTCCAGTGGCGGTGACATTGGCACTGGTCGCTATTTGCAGGCTATAGTAAACTCCACTGAGGTCTTCTACCTCCGCCCACTCGAAAGTCGGCCTTACCTTACCTATGAATCCTACCCTGTCTCCGTCGGCTGGTGAAATGAGTTCCGGTATGTCCGGCGGGTCTGATTCCATGGTGAAGATAGCGGTAGCCTCGTTCTCTGCAGCATCCTCGGCTGTTACCAGCCGCTCGCCATGTCTGCTCTCAGGCACGAGAAAACTTGCCTCAAAGCTGCCTTTGTCGTTGGTCGTAGCTGTCGCTACCTGGCTACCATCGTACGTTATATTCACATCTTTATTGGCGGCAAATCCCTGGCCAGCGACGGTCAGGTTCGTGCCCACGTGTCCTTCATCGAGGGACAACAGGATGCCAGGTTCTATCTCGAAGCTGAGCGCGTCGAGATCTCTTTGTTTGGTCCACTCTCCCTCGGCGGTGACGCTATACGTGTCTGTGGGCATCTCGGGCACTTTGAAGACTTCCTCCCAGTAACCTCTGTCGTCGGCCCTGATTTCCGTGACCGCTTCCTCTCCAGCAAATAATATCTTGATGTCCCTCTCTCCGGCGTAAAATCCGCTGCCTGTCATTGTTATGTTGTCGCCCACGCTGCCCGATGACTTATCCAGGCTTATCCTCGGTGTTACTTCGAAGGTGACATCCTCAACCTCGTAATACCGGCTCTCGCCGCCCTCGGCGTCTATCCTATGGCTTCCTCTGGCGGAAGGGGGAACCTGGAAACTCCACTCCCAGCTACCATCCTCGGCAGCGGTGATATCCTCCTTTACTATCTCATCATCGCCGTTGAGATAATATTTTAGCTCTATGTCTTCCTCGTCCTCGGCAAACCCATGGCCTTCCACGGTAACATTAGTCCCCACGACCCCTTCTTCAGGGCTTATCGTCAACCCCGGCTTGACGGTAAACCCTGCGCGGGCAGAGCTGCCCTTATCTCCTTGGGCGAGTACGTAGTAGCTTCCCTTGCAGCTTTCGGGAATGGTGAAGGTGTCCGTAAAACTTATTAACGCAGTGGTGGACTGGACTTCGCTCACGCGGATTCTGTCAGTGGAGTCCAGATAATAATAGATAGCAACCCACTCATCAGGCGGAAAATAATAGCCGCGGATGGTAATCTTTGTTCCCGGGACTCCCCGGCTGGGGGAAAGCGTGATGTAAGGGTCATCCGCGGCTTGCGCTGGCACAGCCATTTGGGCGGTTGCTACGAGGCAGATGCCCAGAACAACCAGCAGTCGAGATAGCGAGCGCATTTGATTAACCTCCCTTTTGCTATTATAAACGAAAATAGCCAGAAAAAGTAAGTACCTTATTGGCTAAATTCCAAATCCTGAAGTCCAAGCACCAAATACTAAACATCCCGATTTGATCGGGACAAAACCGTTTAGTCCTTTGGATTTTGGTCATTTGATATTGTTTAGGATTTAGAGTTTCCCATTTTCCCCCTTAAGTTAAGGGGGATTAAAGGGGGTTATGGTCGCTGCAGAGGATTCATTCATAACTCCCCTGGCCCCTCTTATCTTAAGAGGGGGAATTTTTGAAATGCGGGTAGTAACAAGAATGCAGAATTCAGTAGCCAGCAGGGGAATCTACTGACTACTAATTTCGGGATTTTGCTCTGCGCCCCAGCACATCCCCCTTAAGATAAGGGCCTCCCCTTTGTTTCCCCCTTAAGCTAAGGGGGATTAAAGGGGGTTATGGTCGCTGTAAGGTATTAATTCATAACTCCCCTTGGTGAGCATTCATGATAACTCCCCCTAGCCCCCTCTTATCCTCAGAGGGGGGAATTGTCAGGGCTAAGAATCTCAGAGGAAAGAGGCTTTTGACTACTGACTACTGACTCTCTTTACCAGTGGTCACAATAAATGCTTCTCCTTATCAAGAGAGCACGAATCAGGGCAATGAAAAGCACCACTGCGACAACTATGATAGTAATGAATCCCCATAAGGGCAGGCGTCCGGCCCGGAAGGAGCCGACCTCGGCCCAGCCGCTCTCGTTTTCTGCGCCATCTACGGCTTGCACAATCCAGTAGTAGGTGCCATAGCTCAGGGTTCTCTCCAGGGTATAGCTCGTTTCAACTAAGCCCGCAACCGAAACTACGGGGTCAACGAACTCTCCAGTGGCGGTGACATTGGCACTGGCCGCTATTTGCAGGCTGTAGTAAACTCCACTGTCATCGGTTATCTCAGACCATTCGAATGTCGGCCTCACCTTGAATACAAGTCCCACCTTTTGCCGGTCGGTTGGCGAAATCAGTTCCGGTATCTCCGGGTGATTCGATTCCATGACAAAAATGGCAGTGGCATTGCTTCCCAGGCCAGCGGTACCATTGGGCCCCTCGGTAACCACGGCTGTCACCAGTTGCTCATTATGTCTGCTCTCAGGCACGGCAAAACTTACATCGAAGCTGCCTTTGTCATTGGTCATAGCTGTCGTCACCTGGCTATCCTCGTACATGATGTTTATATCTTCGCTGGCATTAAATCCGCAGCCGGTGACGGTCAGGTCCATGCCCACGTGTCCTTCGTCGGGGGACAACACGATGCCAGGCTCTATCTCGAAGCTGATTTCGCCGATGTCTTCTTTATTGGTCCGCTGCCCCTCGATGGTGATGCTATACTCACCTGCGGGCATCTCGGGCACCTCGAAGCTTACCTCCCATTCACCTTTGGAGTCGGCTATGATGTCTGTGACTACTTCCTGGCCAGCAAACGATACCTTGATTCCCCTCTCATAACCGGCAAATTTACTGGCTGTTATCGTTACGGTATCGCCCACAACGGCCGATGATTTGTCTATGCTTATGCCCGGGGTTACTTCGAAGATGGTGTACTCGACCTGGTAAGGCTTGCTCTCGGTATACTCGGCGTCTATCTTGTGTTCTCCCTTGCTGGATTCGGGAATCTGGAAAGTCGTCTCCCAGCTGCCACTGGCATTCGCCCTGATATTGGCTTCTATCGTTATATAGCTGTGATTCGTGTAATATCTCAGCTCGATGCCCCTTTCATTCCTGGCAAATCCCTGTCCTGTCACGGTAACCGTGGTGTCCACAGGGCCTTTTTCAGGAGTTACCGTCAACCCCGGCCTGGCGATGAAGTAAGCCTCCGCGGTCTTAGTGTATGCGTCGGCGAGTACCTTGCGGGCTCCCATGTGACCTTCAGGAACGGTGAAGGTGATGGTGAAAGTTCTCCTGATGGTGGTCCTGCCTGTGGCTACTATCGTCCCGTCATAAAGGATGTCAATATAGCTGCCCACATCAAAGTGCTGGCCATAGACTTCGACCTCCGTTCCGGGGACTCCGGAGTCGGGGGAAAGGTCGATGGCGGGCCTCTCACACTGGCCTTGTACTGGCACGGCCGGCAAGGCCATGGCCATTAGGCAGACGACAAGAACGATGACCAGTCGAAATAGCAATTGCAGTTGAATCATCTCTCTATATTATAGACGAAAATGCCACTAAGGTAAAAAGGGGTGTCAAGTCTAGTTTTCTTCATATTATATGTCATTGCGAGTCCGATTTATGGGGGCGTGGCAATCCCCATAGCTAAATTCCAAATCCCAAAGTCGCTCTGCTCCAAACAATCCCCTCTGAAATGTAAAATGCCAAAATAGTGGTAGTAACAGGAATGCAGAATCCAGTAGCGAGTAGGGGAATCTTCTGAATTCTGGCTACTGACTACTATTTTTGGAATTTGGTGCTTGGGATTTAGGATTTCACGCTGCACTCCAGTATCCCCCTTAAGATAAGGGGGAATAAAGGGGGTTATGATCGCTGCAAGGTATTTATTCGTAACTCCCCTTGCCCCTCTTATCCTAAGAGGGGGCTCAGAATAGAAAAGGGGGCGACTCTAAGAGTCGCCCCCCCTTTGAAATCACCTTGACCTCTCCCTTAAGAGAGGATCAGGTGGGGTGTGCTTATACCCGCCGTGTCCTGAAGATAAGCACTATTACCACAATCACCAGGACAGCACCGATGGCGATAACCACCCAGACCCAGGGGGGAGTTGCCGGTGTTACCGGTGTAACTGGACCCTCTGGCTCAACCATCGTGCGGAAGGTGCCTGTGGTGCTCTTGCTTACTTCGGTACCGTCCTTCTTGGCAGTCACCTGCCAGTAGTAGGTGGTGTCGTAGCCAAGCGTCTTGGTGCAGGTGTAGGCTGTGTCCGTCAGCCCGGTCTGGCTTTCGACAGAACTGCTGAGGTCGGCATTGGTCGAAAGTACCCAGTCGAACTCATCGGCGGACGCCGTTATAACCCAGGTAAAGGCGACATCGGTTACGGCCACGTCGGTAGCTCCGGCTTCAGGAGTGATAAGGACGATACCGGTACCCGGACCAGGGGCAACCGTGAAGCTCCACGCTTCAGACCACCAGCTGGTGATATATTGACCGGTCTCGGCATCGGCAACTCTGACCCGCCAGTAGTAAGTGTGGTCGCAGTCAAGGAATCCCGTGGTGATGACGTAGCTGGGGTCCTTTGCCTTGGACGGTGTAGTATCCTCTATGTTGTATAGTACTTGGGCGAAATCCTCATCCAATGCGACCTGGATGTCGTAGGAGCAGGCATTGCACTGGCGCTCCCAATTGAGGATAACCTCCACGTTCCAGCAGTAGCAGGGGTCCGAATCAATGGGTGCGCCGTCGGCGGGAGATTTGAGCTCGGGAGCTGCCTTGGCATAGCAGTCCTCGAAGGTCCAGACAGTGCCGGTTTCGGCATCCTTCATGTCGTACTCCTGCCACCAGTCGATGGCAAAGAGCTTGCTGTTGCTGTCTGGGGTCAGGCAGCCGCACATCTTCAGTGCCTGGGGCATCGCTTCGAAGCCTTCTACGTCGGGAGTGAGTCCTACAGCCAGGTAGTCCCAGTCGGCTTCCTCGCAGCATAGTTCGGCAGCAGGCCTGAGGTTGCGAGCCACGCCGGTGTCACCTGTATCGAGGACATAGCTGGCGTAGAGAACGCCGCCGGTGTCAGCGTCGGTCATGGGGTTGCCATCAGGATAGCTCACCACCAGGCCGGTAAAGGCAAGCGTATAGGGTCCCGTGTCGCCTATAGGAAGAGGAGGACCACCGAGCAACTCGTTGCCGGTTGGCGTAGCCTGGAGGTCTCTCCACGCAGGGCTCTCGTCGATGACCCAGCGGTAGACGCCGCCGCCTGTCAAAGTACTCTTGTATATGGCAGCATAGACCGTGTCGTTGGCGTCGAAGTAGCTGTCAAAGGCCACCGTGACGTAGCCCGAGGTATCGACATCCTTCAGCTCGGTGAAGGTCTCGCCGCCATCGTCGGAGTAAGAAACATCTCCACCCCGGCCGCCGACGAGTATATCCTCGCCCCGAACGGCGATGGTCCAGCCCTGATTCACCTCGCTGTCCACCGCCTCTTCCCAGCTAGGAGCAGCGCCGTGGTCATCGGACATGGCAACGGAGCCAGTTTGGCCCAGAGCGTAGATGGTGCTCTCGTCTTTCACTCCCAGGTCAACGATGTTGGTTATTATGCCAGTGGCGCTTCTCTTTTTCCAGCAAGCCAGGGTTTCCAGCTCGTTCCAGTATATGGTGCTGGTCATGCGGTCAAGGAGATACACGGTGTCGCCGGTCGTTTCCTCGGGAGCCAGTCTGAGCAGGCCATGCTCCGGACCCTTGGAAAACGCAAAGTCGTTGTTATTACCTTCGAGCTGGCCGCACCAGGTCCTCAACCACTGACCGCTGTACTCCGCAGCCTCGGGAAGGTTCTCGGCCTTCAGCCAGACGCTGTCGCAGCCTGTGCAATTCCCGGTGCAGTTACAAGCTTCCGTCATATCCTTCAGGTTCACGCTGACCAGCATGGTCTTGTTGCAGGGGTTACCCTCAGGGCCGGGCGATACGGCGACATCCGACAGGTAGTCAATCCAGGTGTTGACCAGGCTGAGCTGGTTCCAGGTATCTCCATCGTCGAAGCTCACCGACCAGGCGCCCTCTTCATAGTCTGCACCTGATAGGGCAACGGCATAAGCCTTGCCGGCGCTCACGTAGAATGCCGCCATGACAAGTCTCCCCGTGGGCGGCTTGCACGCCTCGTCCCAGGGCAGGCAGCAGATATCCATGTCGGTGATGGAGTCATTGCGATAGACTTGGACGCCCTCGCAGCACTCCGTGTTCGTAAAAGTTCCGTCGCCCAGCAGGCTGGCGATAGCCTTACCCTCGCTTATGTAGCCGAGGTAAGACACATTGGTCAGCCAGGGCGTGCCCTCAACCTGCTGCCCGATGGCTTTAACGGACTTGTTTTTCACGCGGAATATCTCGCCTATTGGCGTAATATTACCAGCACCACCAAGGTAGTTCACGTTCACCCAGACGTATCTCTTGGCGCTGTCCTGGCCGGAGTAGTCCAGGGGGGTGTTTATGCCCGCTACCAGTGTGGCAATGGCGGCGAGTGGGATGGGTTTCGCTGTTGCAAGTATTTTCACGGCATCCTCAAAGCCTGCCTCGTCGTTCCAGGCTTCGATCGTTCCCCAGGTGCCGGACTGGAGGTACACATTGTCACTAGTATTGTTAACAGTAAGGACCAGGACGGTATTGTCCGTGGCCCAACTGGGTGCGAACTTGAAGGCGACAACGGCTATCGAGGTGAATGCAGTAGCCTCGCCCTCGTCATCCCAGCCATCATATAGGGTGACATCCTCCCAGCCGGTCCCGACATCTCCAATAGCCAGGCAGCGGAAAAGCAGGGCACCACCCGCCCAATCAGTACCGGCGATAGCGATGTTACGCACGCCGGCCACTTCGCCGGAGACTGCGAAGTCGAAGACTCCGACTGCAATGAAAGCGTCGTTAACTACGCCCGTGTCCCGGAAGGTCGTGCCGCCGTCATTGGAGATGAACACGTGCAGATCGTCCCCAGTAACAGTGAGGGCCACAGCCACAAAGCTGGGGTCGGCATAGTCGCAGGCGACTTTCACCAACGTAACAATGTCGCCAAGGTCCTGCTCGGTAACCTCGTCTGTCAGTGCGGTGGTGAGGTTCTTCCAGGTGGCAGCACCGTTGGTGGACTTCAGTAGTTGAGGGACATTAGAGGCCCCAACATCCTTGTTATTGTCTCCATAGCCTATGCCAATGACATAGAGCGCTGTCGCGCCTGCGGCAAAGCCACTAATGGAGAACTCCGGCGCCAGGACCCAGTCGTCCATCATAGCCGGGGTAGAAACCTCGTCCCACTCGCTGAGATCGGGGTCGGCAGCTACCTTCTGGGCGGGTGCTGCTACAATTATCAGGCTAATGACCAGTGCCGCAGCGATAAGCATATACATCGCCCGCACTGGCCATGCTCTTGTTTTAGTCATTATTTCCTCCTTTTATAGGTATCCAACTTATCTTCACTCTTGCCCGGGGTCGACCACTCCAGGCTTGAGTCATTGGAAACATTTTTCTTCAGTAAACCCAAATTTTAAGCCTGCCTCATTATCAGGCTGCCCATTTTCCTTGGTCTATAGTGCGGCCCTTCAGGGTCGTGCTCCTTATTCTGCACGAGGCTAAAGCCTCGCACTACATTTAACACTGTTTCTGCCCGGGCCAGGCATTGTTCTCTTCCCCTCGGCGAATCCTTTGGTATGCCCCGCTCTGCCTTCATAACTCCCCTTGCCCCTCTTATCTTAAGAGGGGAATTTTGGAGTTGCCTGGCTCCTCTTAGCTTAAGAGGGGGAGCAAGAGCAATGGCGACTCGCTTCGGGACTTTGTCATAGGCATCACCTCCTTTCTATATTTATTGAGTAATGTCATTCTGTTATCCATAGTTGTCCCGATGTAATCGGGGCTGGCTCAGAACGACAGGTGGATGTCATCGAACAATATTCAATTATTAAAGTTCAAACACAAACTCTTCGCCCAAAACCATAATACTAGGCCTCAGGCCTACCTTACCCTCTACTTTAAAACTATTGCTCTATTTTGTCAATAGGTAATTGGTAATTTGCCAAATAGCCTGGATTTATTATAGCAGCCAGATTTCCTTTGTCAATATACCTGATATAGCGAGGTATAGGGGATGCGTTGCCCCACCGGTGTCGTGGGGGTTGTCCCCCCACCTGAAAGTCGGGAACAGAAGTCAGTAGCCAGAAGTCAGAAGATTTCCCCTCTTAGGATAAGAGGGGCCAGGGGAGTTACAAATAAATGCTCTGCAGCAATCATAACCCCCTTTATCCCCCTTATCTTAAGGGGGATATTCAAGGAGGGATTCCTTCCGCTTCGAAGCGCCTCGAAGGGGCGGAACAGGACAAAACTCCCTTGCTCTTTTAGAACAAAAGTGCTAATTTTATGCTCAATCATGGAAAGTAAATTGATGTGGGATTTATTGCCCGAGGAATTCCCCTACGAAGATAAGGGCTGTGAGCTCTTTCCCTCCTGTCTTAACTGCCCCTTTCCTGATTGCATTAAAGAAGAGCCCTGGGGGAAGGAGAGGTTCTTGAAGAGCAGGCGAGCCGAGAGGATGATGGAGTTGAAGCGAGAAGGAAAAAGCATTAAGGAAGTTGCCCGCATATTTGAAGTGAGCCCGAGAACGGTGCAGAGGTGGCTGAAGGTGGTCGGAATTTAAAAATCAAAAGTCAAAAATCAAAATGACAAAGCAAAATATGACAAATCCTAAGCCAGGTGGTAGTAACAAGAATACAGAATCCCGTAGCCAGTGGAGGAATCTTCTGAATTCTGACTACTGACTACTGTCTACTGACTACTTAAAGGTACAATGAGAACCCTATCAGCCACCTTGCTAGCCGCCCAGAAGAAGCCTCACCGCCTTCCCTACGTCGAGGCCAGGGTCTATGACTACGAGCAGGGCATCAAGCGGCTATCCTGGACCAGGCTCTATGAAGGCAGCGAACCCGACAACCATCACGGCATCGCCTTCGACGGCCAGGGGAGCATGCACCGCATCCGTAGTGGAGGGTCTGGTACCCTCCTTTACCAGAAAATCACCGACCCCGGGCCGAGCTCCGACTTCTCCCAGTGGACGCAGATCGCAGCGGACTGCGACGGTCCCTGCGCCATCGCCGCCTATGGAGCTAAGGTCTATATCTTCTACCGCAAGACGGATAACACCCTCCGTAAATATTACAGCCATAACTACGGCGTTGACTGGACAAACGCCCAACTCGCAGCCTACACTGAGGTCGTTTCCCTGGCGGCTTGCTGGTGGGCCACAAGCAACAACGTCGTCTGTTTCGCTATCAAATCGAGCTCCCCCGCTCAGCTTAACGGCATTGTCCTTGACACTTCCAGCCAGGCCGCCACCCAGCATACCTGGCAGGATGAGGCCCACCCGTTACTTGAAACCTACGGCATCGGAGCTACCTATAACCCCTTCTGGCCCGCCATAGAAATCGTCTTTGCCGGCAAGGAGTCCGATACTCCCTATAATCACTACGACCTTTTCAGGACCTGGTTCTCGAATTCTTACAACTTCCTCGCCCTGGAGAGCTTCCTTATGTCCCCCGATGGAGAGGATATCACCTACCAGTACCCCGATTGCCATCTCCCCGCATCGGCCCAGTCCTATGAAACAAACCGTATCGTGGCGGTAGAGAAGTTCACCGGTACCACCGCCTACACCCGCCCACTCACCTGTCATACGGTAAAGGGCACATATTGGAGCGATACCACTTTCACCGAGCCTAAGCCGTTTCTGGATGTCAGCTCGAACTACGGCTTGAGGCTCCAGAGCACCGCCGACTATTGGTGGATGGAAAGCCCCGACGGAGTCTGGAGAGCCCCCCGCCCCACCGACTCGCCCCTCGACTTAACCAGGGATATCGTCTCCCTGCAACAAAATGTCATTGCGAGCCCCGACTTGTCGGGGCGTGGCAATCTCGTCATCGAGCTCAACAACTCCAAAGGCCAGTACGCCAGTCCAGGGGAGGGCGAGCTCGCTTCGCTTCGCTTCCGCAGCGAAATCGTCCTCGAGCTTGGCTACAAGACTACGGCAGGCAACGAGACGTCCGAGGCCGGCACCTACTGGATTGATTCCTGGGAGTATTCCTCGAAGTCCAACATGTCCCGCTTCATCCTCACCTGTCTGGACGGCTGGGGCCTTATGGACCGCTGGACCGCCCGCTACCAGATGAGATGGAACAAGGACGAAGTCAACCCCAAAAACGTCTGGCAGATCCTTTACCAGCTCTTAGCCCGTGCCGGCATTAAATTGACCAACACCCCGCCCAAGCCCCAGTCCTCCGCCATCAATAACTTCTACCCTGACTTCGCCCTCGACCCGGGCACGCCCGGCGACACCGCCATCAGGCGCCTGTTAGCATTTGTCCCCGACAAGCTCGTATTCCGTGGCCAGGAGGCCTTCACCAAGAACCCCCTGGCGGATGAGGAAGGCTGCTACTCCTACGGCACCGACCACGTCATCCTGGCAGGCCAATATACCCAAGCGGTAACCCTGTCCCGTTCCCGTGCCCTGGGAAGGGATGTCTCCAACGACCGCATCCTGGAAGAAGCCCTGGACTGGAATTTGCTGCAGCTCGCTATCGATATTCTGGAGCAGGACTATGACCCCAACCTTCAGGATGCCGCCAGGGCTCAGGAGAGGGCCGACGCCATCCTCAGGGCCCGAGCCCAGGAGGCAGCCCCCGCCGTCATCACCATTGGCACCAACGTCGGCCAGGAGCTCCTCGATGTCGCCGAGGTTACCGACGAGCGCTGCGGCATCATGGACGAAAATTACCGGGTTCAGGCCATCCAGTCCACTTACGACCGCCGCCAAGGAATTTACACTCAGCGGCTGGAGCTTTGCGCCCCATGACAAATTATCGGGAATATTTAGTAGCTGATTAATGCTCGCTTCAAATCATTGAGCCTTGGGGTAAAAGCTTCAACGAGCCCCTGCAGGGCTAGTTGCCATTTGTGGTCGGCTTCGATATTGATAGCATCTACTGCTGTTCCTGAGATTCTCAATTGGTGCAGGGTTTCCCTGTAGTCGCTTTCTAGTTCCTGTCTTATCTTTTGTTCTGCCCCTTCATACTCTTGAACAAGCTGGCCTATTTCCTCTGCCTTTGGCTGCAATTCAGGCTCTAAGCTGCTTATCGCCTCGATGACCCTTTTCACGTTATTTATACTCAGGGTAGTTGTAAACTCGATAGCCTCTACCAGGTGTCCGATTACGGCCTGCTTTATGATTTCTCTCTCCTTTTCCTCGTGCTTGTTGAGCTCCGCAGTAATATCAAGTTGTTGGGCATCGTCAAGCCATTTTTGTGCCAGAACCTGACCGATCTGGCGATAACTTTGTATTTCTTGCTGTTCCTTTTCCTCGGCTGACAGCTTGCCTAATCTATTTGCTTTCTCTTGAGCAATTTCCCAGGCACTCTTTAGCTCACCCATACGATTTAAATCCTAAACACTGAAATCAGTAGTCAGTAGTCAGAATTCAGCGATCAAAAGTAACCCCTACTGGCTACTGACTTCTTCCCTACTTCAGATTAGCCTTAGCAGTGCATTTTAGCCTATAATATTGGGGGGTTCAACAAAGCGAGTTTGGGTGATAATGATGATTTATCATAAATCTGTGCAGTTGACGGAGAAATTTTATTGTTATGTATGGCAAGGCAAAGGAAATAACTGCAATGCCATTCTCTGGCCCTCGGTTTTAAGGGGGGAGCGTCCGCACGTATTAGTTGACCCTGGCCATGTCAGGAATGAGCTTGGGGAGCCCTGTCTTGATTCGCTGGCTCAGGCTATGGAGAAGGATGGCTTCAAAATGGAGGATATTGGTCTGGTGATTGCCACCCATAGCCATCCCGACCATATTGAAGCCGCTGAATTGGTGGTGGAAAAAAGTGGTGCTTTGTTTACTTTATCCCAGGAGGAGGATGAATTTTATCGCACGATGGGGATGAGTTTCTTTCAAATGTTCGGCGGTAAGCCGCCGCAGGTTAATCCTTCCTTTTACCTTAAGGAGGGCGATTTATCTCTGGGGGCTAAAGATGATAAGGTGGCGGTCAAGGTTATCTTTACCCCGGGACATTCTCCCGGTTCTGTTTCCCTTTATCTAGAAGAGGATAAAATATTGATCAGCGGTGACGTGGTCTTTGCTGGCAGCATAGGCAGGACTGACTTCCCTGGTGGCAGCCATTCCTTGTTGCGGAAGAGCATTGATGAGCTGTCTCAGCTTGATGTGGAATACCTCGTCCCCGGTCATAGCACCGAAATGGGCAGCATAATTGCCGGCAAGGATAAAGTAAGGCATAACTTTTACACGGTCAAGATGTTTATTTAAAATGTAGAATGGTGGAATTGATATGGAGACGGATGACAGAATTAAATATGCTCTGGAACACACGGAATTAGTCCGAGCACCACGACAAGAACTGGACACTTTTGGCAGTTCTGTCATTGATTATTATGTTGTCACTGAACTGGTGGGAAACCTTAGTGTGGTCAGGGATGGAAAGGTAGTTGCGGAAAGGCCCAAAATTGTTACTCCTGCTTACTTGGTCAATGTCGAAGGCTTTAGCGAGCAGGCAAAAAGATACATATCTATGATGGCTCGGGAGCGCCCTGATGAATCGGGCATTTTTTACCGATATAAGAACGAACCCGGGGGGATGAACGTTGTCTCCGAGCCTATCAGGCAGGTGATAAACAAGCTCAGCTCCCAAATAGAGGAGCAGCATAACCCCTTAAGCACCATAATAAAGGGAGTGGAGGAACTATGGGATGTATCCTTGCTCATGTTCATCTATGAGCTAACTAATAAGTCGGTTCGCACTAATATGGCCGAATTTAATCGCCGGGGCTTTTTAGACATCGATGCCAGTGGAGTGCCCCAGGGTGCCCGAGATTACATTGAAGAGCTTTTCGAGAAAGCAAGTCACAACCTTTCCCGAGCCCCGGAGTTGGTGGTTGAGTTAAACCGCTGGGGTCTATTCCCGGAATATCAGGACCGTTTCTTTGCCCTGTTCAGAAGAAAGTGAGCCCGCCCTGAGTCACATCAGTCCCAGGTACCAGTTGAGTATATTACTTCCCCAGAGCAACGTTATCATGGCGGCTAGGGCAAGGAAGGGACCAAAGGGGATTGTCTCCCGGCGTTTTCTCTTTTTAGCTATCACCAGAGCCACGGCTACTATACCACCGAGGATAGCCCCCATAATAATGGCGAGAAAGACCAGAGGAAAGCTAGTAGCCAGACCAATCAAAGCAGCTAGCTTAACATCTCCCCAGCCCATGCCGCCACGGGAGACTATGGCAATCAATAGGAATATACCAAAGCCAATGCCTCCGCCTAGAGCGGCGTAGGCAACTCTGGTACCTATCTGCGGGGCAAGCCCGGCCTGAGGCAATAAAGCCAGAAGCAAAGCCACGACCATGCCGGGATAAACCACCTTGTTCAGGATGAGCCCGTGCTCCAGGTCAACGACGAAAATGATAATGAATTGACAGGCATAGAAGGCCATAACTCCCAGTTCCACACTTAAGCCGTAATGCCAGTACAGGAGAGCGAATATCACGGCGGTGGCCAGCTCCACCCAGAATAGTCTCCGGGGTATGGCCGCCTGGCAGTACCGACAACGACCGCGAAGCCTGAGGTAGCTGAATACGGGGATGAGGTCTTTAGCGGTTAGCTTTTGCTGGCAAACCGGGCAGTGAGATGGCGGATTTACAATGGACTCATTCCGAGGCAGACGGTCGATGCACACATTAAGGAAACTGCCCACTGCCAGGCCCAGAAGGGCGAATAGGAATATCAAGAGTATTTCCACGGGTGTTTATTGTGGACGTATTATGGACTGAAGTCAATACTTGCTCCGATGAAATCGGGGTTATTGCCAGGCGTAGCTTCTTCTGTCATTATTTATGGGGCGGTTATTTCTGAGGAATCAGGTAACTATAAAAATCGGGTGTGAGGGCAATATGTCGGTGAAGTACTATGTTGGTTGCAGTGGCTGGCATTATGGGCATTGGCGCGGGCTTTATTACCCCGAAGAATTGTCCAAGACTGAATGGCTGCCATTTTACGCCCGGCAATTTACTACTGTAGAGCTCAATAACAGTTTTTATAAGCTGCCTTCGGAGAAAGCTTTCACCGCCTGGCGAGAATCCACACCCGACAACTTCATTTTTGCTGTTAAGGTGAGCCGATTCATCACGCACATAAAAAGGTTAAAGAATTTAGGTTCGGCGGTGGATAACTTTCTATCTCGGGCTGTTTTGTTGGGAGAAAAACTGGGTCCTTTGCTATATCAACTGCCTCCTAACATGAAGCGCAATGATGAGCTATTACAGAATTTCTTATCTTCGTTGCCGCCAAAATATCAGCATGTGGTTGAATTTCGCCACGAATCCTGGATTGATGACGCTGTTTTCGATATTTTACGGGGACACAATGTTGGGTTGTGCGTTTTTGACATGCCTGGCTTTAGCTGCCCCCTTGTCGCTACCAGTGATTTTGCCTATGTCCGTTTCCATGGCAGCGAGGGTCTATATTCCAGTTGTTACTCTGACGAAGAGCTTTCCCAATGGGCACAAAGAATTGCCCGGCTGGGGCAAAACGTTAGGGTTATCTATATCTATTTTAATAACGATGCTGAGACATTTGCGGTTAAGAATGCTATAACATTGGGGAACTTCTTAAATATTCCGTAACCTTTTGTGCCAGGGCCAGAGTTATGCCTTCTGTCTGGCTGAGTTCCTCTGACGAAGCCTCTTTGATAGCTTCAATTGAGCCAAACTTTTTTAGCAAAGCCTTCTTTCGCCTCGGCCCGATGCCGGGGATGTTATCCAGCGCAGAAGTAATGACTTCTTTGTGACGCAACTTCCGGTGGTAACTTATAGCGAAGCGATGGGCTTCATCCCTGGCTCTTTGTAGTATATGGAGGGCAGGAGAATCTTTAGCTATATAAACTGGCTTAGGGTCGCCGGGTATAAATACCTCCTCGTTTTCTTTAGCCAGGCTGGCCATGGGGATAGACTCTAGCCCTAATTCTTGCCTCACCTCCAGGGCGGCATTAAGTTGTCCCTTGCCGCCATCAATGAGGACAAGGTCGGGAATGATTGCCCAGGTACCTTCGCCTGTCAGGCCCCGTTTAAACCTGCGCCTCAATGTCTCTTGAATCATGGCATAATCGTCAGCGCCAGCCACAGTTTTGATGCGGAAGTGGCGATAATGTGCCGGTTTAGGTCGGCCTTTTTCCAAAACAACCATGCTGCCCACGGCCAAAGCACCTTGAATATTAGAGACATCATAGCACTCTATTCTCCGGGGCATTTTGGGCAAGCGTAGTCTGTTTTTTAGCTCTTGTAAGCCGGAGCTTATAACCTCTACCTTCATCTCTTTAGCTTGGGCTAGTTCTAAACCTTGGGCAGCGTTCTCAGCTACTGTATCCACTAGCTTCTTTTTGGCTCCCCGCTGTGGCACTTGAAGCTCCACCCTGCTCCCTCTTTGCTGTTCAAGCCATTCAGAAAGCACTACTGGCTCGTCCACCGGCTGCTGAAGCAATATCAGCGGTGGGATATATGAAGCCGAGGCATAGTATTGTTTCACAAAACTGGTCATTATTTGCCCGGGAGACTCGCCCTGGATGCCTTCCATAATAAAATGGTCTTGGCCAATAAGTTTATTATTGCGAATAGAAAAAAGCTCGACATAAGCTCGTTTTTCATTTTGTGCCAGACCAATGATATCCTTTTCTCCCTGTAATGTCGTGGCAATCCTCTGCCCCTCTATGACTTTTTCTATGGCCTTAATTTGGTCGCGCAGCAAAGCTGCCCTCTCAAACTGAAGCTGCTGTGCTGCGGCTTTCATCTTGGCGTTTAATTCACGAAGAATAAGTTCCTGCTTCCCCTGTAAAAATAAGATGACCTGGTTTATTACGTCGTGGTATTCCTGTTTTTCCACTGCTCCGATGCATGGTCCGAGACAGCGGCGGATATAATAATCGAGACAGGGCCGCTTATCTTTACCATCGATGCGCTTGCTGCAACTGCGAAATGGAAAGATTTTCTTTATTAACCTTGAGGTTTTGCGTACTGAGCCAGCGCTGGCAAAAGGTCCAAAGTATCTAGCTCCATCTTTCTGAACCCGGCGGGTGATGTAAACACCAGGCCAATCTTCGTTAACGTCTATTTTGAGGTAAGGGAAAGTCTTGTTATCTTTAAGGCGCACATTGTACCGGGGGGTATATTTCTTTATCATATTGCATTCCAGGATAAGCGCCTCTTGCTCGGAATTGGTAACTACGAACTCGAAATCCTGTAATTTTGCCACTAATCTTTGGATCTTGGCTGACAGGCTAGAAGGAGCGCCAAAATAACTCCTTACCCGACTATTCAGGTTAGCAGCCTTGCCGACATAAATAACCTTACCCTCTTTGTCCTTAAACAAATAAACTCCGGGCTTTACTGGCAAAGCTTTTAATTGTTGTAATTCCATGGCAAATCTATTGTAGCAAGTGGCTTGTATAGGGGCAAAATGCCTCGGACTGTGGTACAATAACTATGATGAAGCTGGATATTGATGCCTTCCTTCAAGATTTGACTCAGAAGAAAGGCTATTCTCAGAATACTGTGGCTGCTTATCGCAATGATTTGACTCAAATGGCAGCCTTTATTACTGCAGAGCAGGCAAAGAGCTTAATCAAGTCCTATGATGAACTTTTGAAGAGCTATTTACTCAAGCTCAGAGAGAAGAGATACTCTGTGGCGACAACGGCTCGCAAGGTCGCATCGGCCAAATCATTCTTCAAATTTATGGTTGCTTCGGGGAGGATGAGGGAGAATCCGACACAAAATTTACCTTCTCTTCAAGTTAGCAAGCATTCAATCAGCTTCTTATCTTCTTCTGAGTACCAAAAGTTGCTTGCCGAGGCAACAAAGTTATCCACTCCGGAAGCTAAAAGAGATGCGGTGATGCTGGAATTACTTTATGCCACTGGTTTACGCATAAGCGAATTAGTGTCATTAAATGTTAAAGGTATTGATTTGGAGCAAAATTGTGTGCATATTAATTCTAAAAGACGAGTTCCTTTTGACCATCGCTTGAGCCTGATTTTAGGAAATTTCCTCAGGAATGATAGGCTGGATTTATTATATGACGAGAGAGTTGAGGCCATATTTCTTAATCGACGTGGTAAGAGGTTGACTAGGCAGGGGTTCTGGCAGATTATTAAGGGTTATGCCTCCAAGGCAGGGTTGGGTGGCAAGGTTACGCCGCAGACCTTGCGTCATAGCTTTGCCAGACGTAAATTACAAAGCGGCACTGAGCTCCGTCAACTCCAGCAACTTTTAGGTCACGCATATATTTCCAGTACAAGAATTTATAAGCAATCTGCATCAAGGCGAGGATAATGGCGAGAAAATCACGGCGTGCTAAAGCTAAGCATCGGACTAGAGTGGCAAAGGCGGCACAGGAGGGGCGTTCGCAACAACTAAGGCCGCTGCCTGCTGAGGTACAATCGCCAACCCGAGTATCCACAAAAGTTCAAGATTTCACCAGCCGCTATCAATATGTTATACCTGAAGTAAAACACATCGGCATCATTGCCGGAGCTATAATTTTGGCCCTCATAATCCTGTCTTTTGTTCTTGGTTGACATCTTCGGCTGGTGAACTGTGGTGGATTTAGAGCGGGCTAGGCAGAGTTTACTTAATTCTCTTGACCACGAAATCGCCGACAACCGTGTTGTTGACGCTATGAGGCGTGTTCCGCGTGAAGCCTTTGTGTCGCAAGAGCAATATCATGCTGCTTATGACGATAGACCCTTAAGCATTGGCTTTGGGCAAACCATCTCCCAACCCTTCATTGTGGCTCTGATGGTACAAGCTTTGGAGCTCAGGGGGGGTGAAAAGGTGCTGGAGCTGGGTACCGGAAGCGGATACGAGGCGGCGATATTAGCTGAGTTAGCTCAAAAAGTGGTTACCGTGGAGTGTATACCTGAATTGGCGGAATCGGCTAAGCAAGTTCTGGATAGTCTAGGTTATTTCAACATCGAAGTTCAAGTAGCTGGCAGAACCTTGGGTTGGCCAGAGGGAGCTCCTTATGATGCTATTATAGTTTCTGCTGGTGCCCCCACCGTGCCTCAGGTTCTTTTGGAGCAACTAACATGGAATGGGCGATTGGTAATCCCTGTAGGCTCTCGATGGCAGCAGGAATTACTCAGGGTCACTAAACTAAGGAAAAGAAACCACATAGAAAACTTAGGTGGTTGCTATTTCGTGCCACTTATTGGTGAAGGTGCCTGGGGGAAGTGAAAAGGCGGATGAAACTGTGAAAAACTCGGAGGAAAAACATTTGACTGTGGAGGGGGCAGGCCATATAATCCATAAACTGGAAATTTCGTGGAAAAACTAAATTATTGAGACCGTTTAGTTATCATCCTGACTCTGAGTGAAACGAAAAGGAAAGGTCTGTGGATTCTTTGGTCGCTAAGGGCAACCTCGGAATGATAAGGAGATTATTAAACAACCTCAATGGAAATGTGAGGCTACAATGAAAAATAGAACGGTCCTCTTACCAGCCCTACTCTCTGTTGTTCTGGTCTTCAGTGTGATTTTTCCTGCCTCAGTAGCGGGGACTTCATCAACGCCTGTGTCAGTGCTGGATGACTATGCGATTACTCATTTGGCGGTAGATAGCTCCAGACTTGCTTCGGAAACAGCGCTGAATACGCCTCAGGGGCAGGTAATACCCATGGTTGCCGCCGGTGGCTATCACACAGTAGGGCTTAAGTCCAACGGCACTGTGGTCGCCGTGGGGGACAATGGCCATGGGCAATGTGATGTTGATGGCTGGCAGGATATCATCCAGGTTGCCGCCGGTGGCTATCACACGGTGGGACTTAAGGCCGACGGCACCGTGGTCGCCGTGGGATATAATGGCTATGGGCAGTGTGATGTCGGCAACTGGACGGACATCAGCCAGGTCGCCGCAGGCCTTAGTCACACGGTGGGGATTAAGTCTAATGGCAGAGTGGTCGCCGTGGGAGACAATGGAGATGGGCGGTGTGATGTCAGTGGCTGGAAGGGCATCGTCCAGGTTGCCGCCGGTGGCTATCACACAGTAGGGCTTAAGTCCAACGGCACTGTGGTCGCCGTAGGGTATAACGACGATGGGCAATGTGATGTCGGCGGCTGGCAGGATATCATCCAGGTTGCCACAGGCAGCTATTACACGGTGGGGCTTAAGGCCGACGGCACTGTGATCGCCGTGGGGGATAACAGCCATGGGCAGTGTGATGTCGGCAACTGGACGGATATTATCCAGGTCGCCACAGGCTGGTGGCACACGGTGGGGCTTAAGGCCGACGGCACCGTGGTCGCCGTGGGAGCCAACGACTATGGGCAGTGTGATGTCGGCGGCTGGGCGGGCATTATCCAGGTCGCTACAGGCTGGTGGCACACTGTGGGGTTTAAGGCCGACGGCATAGTGGTCGCCGTGGGAGTAAACGATGTTGGGCAGTGTGATGTCGGCGGCTGGGCAGACATCGAGCAGGTCGCCGCAGGTTACGCTCACACGGCGGGGGTTAAGAGCAATGGCACTATGGTCGCCGTGGGATTGAACTACAATGATCAGTGTGATGTCGGCGACTGGGCAGATATCGAGCAAGTCGCCGCAGGTTACGCTCACACGGTGGGAGTTAAGTCTGATGGCACTGTGGTCGCCGTGGGATGGAACAACTACGGGCAGTGCGATGTCGGTAATTGGACGGACATTGTGCAAGTCGCCGCAGGAGATGCTCACACAGTGGGGCTTAAGGCCGACGGCACCGTGGTCGCTGTGGGGGGCGACGAAGTCGGTCAGTGCGATGTCGGTGGCTGGACGGATATCGTCCAGGTTGCCGCAGGTGGCTATCACACAGTAGGACTTAAGTCCGATGGCACTGTGGTCGCCAAGGGATATAACAACAACAAGCAGTGCGATGTCGGCAATTGGACGGACATCGTCCAGGTCGCCGCAGGAGGTGCTCACACAGTGGGGGTTAAGTCTGATGGCACTGTGGTTGCTGTGGGACGGAACAACTATGGGCAGTGTGATGTCGGCAACTGGACGGACATCAGCCAGGTCGCCGCAGGTTACTATCACACGGCGGGGCTTAAGGCCGATAGCACCGTGGTCGCGGTAAGTCTTGGGAGTGAACTTGCCGAATGGAATCTGGGGGGTGCCGCCCTCTACCTTACCATCTCCAGCACCACTGGCGGTGAGGTAACTCTACCCGAGGAGGGGACCTTCCCCTATTATCGTGGTAGGGTGCTCAATCTTTTAGCCAAGCCTGAGAATGGCTACCGCTTTATCAACTGGACTGGCGATGTGGGCACCATTGCCAATGTTAATGCTGCCCAAACCACTATTACCATGAATGACAACTATTCCATAGAGGCTAATTTTGAGGAGAAGCCACCAGTCAATTGGGCTCTCATTGGCGGGATTATAGCAGCAGTGGTAATAGTGGGACTGGCGATTTTCTTCGTGCGTAGAAAGAGAGTTGCCTAGACCAAAAGATGCTGAATTGAGCTTTCTCCTCAATACCTCCCCCATAAGGGCGGAGGTACTGTTATATTGTGGTTGCAAGCTACCTTCTCCTTTCTGTCATTGCGAGCACCTGAAAGGTGCACGGCAATCTGCAATCTCACCCGCCCCACAGGGATTGCGAAGCCTGTTCTGAAGCGCAAGCGAGTAATCTCGCTCCTCCCAATGCATAGAGAGGAAGAGCTTTCTCTGGCCAAGAAATGGCCGTAGCAAGCATGTTGGTGCTGGAAGTGGAGAGTTGTGAAAGTCGCTGCATTGTGAGTTAAAATAGTAAGTCTTGGATAATAAGAAAAAAAGGAGGAAAGCCAAGGCATGGACATTGTTGAAGCTATCCATCATAGGAAGAGCATCAGGGCTTTTAAATCCGACCCTGTGCCCCAGGAAATTCTAAAGGAGATAATGGAGCTGGCTTTGCGAGCTCCCTCTTGGGCGAATACTCAGCCTTGGGAATTCGCCATAGTGACTGGGAAAAAGCTGGAGGAAATAAGGCAAGCCTGCGTTGAAAAGGCAGAGGAGGATCCCAATCCAGACATTCCTCGTCCTCGAGAATTTCCCGAGCCTTACGACACTCGTCGCCGTGTTTTGGGCAGGAAAGTTCTCGAACTAAAGGGAATAAGCAGGGAGGATAAAGAGAAGAGGAGGAGGTGGCTCTTGCAGGGCTTGAGACTGTTTGGAGCTCCTTGCGTCATCTATATCTATATTGACCGCTCTTTCTACCTGCAAAGTGACGGGTTAAATATCTGGCCTGTATTCGATTGTGGTTTGGTGGCTGAGAACATCATGCTGCTAGCTACCAGGTATGGGCTGGGAACTATTGCTCAAATACAAGCTGTCACGTATCCTGATGTGTTGAGAAAGGCGTTGGGAACACCAGATTCCAAGCTTATAGTACTGGGAATAGCTGTTGGCTACCCTGACCGGGATGACCCTATAAATCAGCTCCATTCCGAAAGAGAACCGTTGGATAATGTGAGCACCTGGTATGGCTTTGATTAGAAGATAGATTAACGCAAGAAATGCCCCCAAGGGGATTCGAACCCCTGATCTTCAGCTTGAAAGGCTGATGTCCTAGGCCTCTAGACGATGGGGGCAACGTTAAGCATTTTACGGGTAAAGAGCTAAATGTGCAAGCCCAGACGGCTAATAATGAGCCCATCCATCTTTATATCACCAATAATGTGAGTGAGGCGAAAGGCATTTCCATTCGTGCTTGCGTTGGACTTGTTAGTAATTTGTATTGCAATTTTGCTATAATTTCAGAAATTTTTTCCATACAATCTAAAATATAGCCCACTTTGGCTTGCTAATAACTCGGATATGAGGTATTATGTGGCGGTTGTTATGCCCACAACTGGTAGCCTCAAATTGAAAAGAGTTGCCCAAAAGCGCCGAGGACATTGCCTGTGCTGTTTGCTCTCTGTGATACCTGCACTCTACCAATTTGGTTCTGGAAAGGATGACTCTCGAGGTCAATGTATATGACTCAAAAGGAGGTTCGATAAATATAATGAGAGAGATGGATAAAGTTGCTTCGCGAATTGAGGAAGTAATTGATGAAACCAGCGGGAAGGCGTATTTGCCTCCTTGTCAGGTTCGCTGTCCTCTTAAAATAGATATTCAACGTAATCATGCTATGATTTCATGCCTTCCCCTGGATGGTGAGAAGGCCTCCAACCAGATATTAAAGATAGGTGATGAAATCTATGACAAAAATCCCTTATTCCCAATAATCTGTAGCTACATTTGTGGGCTTTGCGAAAAAGAGTGTAATTATGAAGACCAAACCGGAGCAGTGAGAAGAAAATTGCTTGTGCGATTTATCGCAGAGCATTATCTGCCCTACTTAAAGACAAAACCTTCATACTCTCCTCCCGCCAAGGAAAAAGTGGCGGTGATTGGAGGAGGGCCGGCAGGCCTGATGTGTGCTTATACACTGAGCAAGAAGGGTTACCGGGCCACCATTGTGGAGAGCAGTTCGGAGTTGGGGGGTGCTCTGAGACTAATTCCTCGATATCGCCTTCCTAAAAATATCATGGATGCTACTTTGGATAGTTTAGTAAGGATTGCTAATATAGATGTCAAACTGGGATTCAGAATGAGAGACGGTGAGAAAACGCTGGATGAACTCAGAAATGAAGGTTACAAAGCCATATTTATTGCTACAGGCACCCCTTCTCCAAGACCCCTTAGCTTTGAAAGAGAACCCGTGGCGGGAGCAGACCTGGAAGGAGTCATGTTTGGTTTAGACCTTCTCTCTGACTTCAACCAAAGGAAGGTTCATCCGCGGCTCTTTGAGGGCAAAAGGGTGATAGTAGTGGGAGGCGGTAACGTGGCTTTTGATGTGGCAAGAACTGCCCGACGACTTGGTGGAGATGTTGTCGTTGTATGCCTGGAGAGTGAAGACAAATCCTCCAAGGATGGAATTCCAGCTGATATTGAAGAAATCGAAGGCGCCAGTGAAGAAGGAATCAAAATTACCTATTCACGTGGTGTAGAAGAGATAATTGGTGAGGATGGGAAATTCAAGAAGATAAAGTGCCCTCGCTGCACATGGGTCTACGATGAAATGGGGTACATAGGATTTAATCCCAAGTTTGACCGGAGTGACGTGATATATCTTGAAGGAGACGTGCTACTCGTTACCATCGGGCAGGCTGCGGAGAGGAAATTCTTCCAGCAAGAGGATTTATTGGATGAAAGAGGCAGGATTGACGTCGACCAACTGACTCTGATGAGCAATCGCAAAAAGGGGATTTTCATCGGAGGCGATGTAAGGCGAATAGGCTATGCCTCAGAGGCAATGAGAGAAGGGATGATAGCTGCCGAGTCTATAGACCGCTACATCAGAGGCGAAGACCTTAAGGAAGGGAGAGAGAGGGAGTATGAGGAAGCAGCTATTCCCAGGGCTACAGATTACAAGCCTCAACCTGAGCTTATATGGTTGCCGGCGGATAAAAGGTTGAACTTCGAACCTTTTGAGAAGGGATTTACCATGGAAGAGGTGTTGGAAGAGGCTGGGAGATGTCTATACTGCGGCCCGTGTAAGAGTTGTAAGGCATGTGTGGTGCTAGAGCTTCAACTTGAGATACCAGAAATTGAAGTCAGTCGAGAGATATGTAGTGGATGTGGGGTCTGTGTTGCCCTGTGCAGCTATGACGCCATCAAATTAGAGAAATCTGGGGATAAGGCTGTAGCAGTTATTAATGACTTCAGGTGCAAGCGATGTGGGGTATGTGTTGCTGCTTGCCCCAGCGCGGCAATTACCCTTGAACACTGCATTGACGAAGAAGTTATGGCCGAAATCGAGGGCGTGTTAGTATAAATTTCAAGCCGACTATTGCATTCCCCAGGAATCGTCTCATATGTCGAAAGCAACAAGGCAATCCCTCAAATTAGCTTCTATTAGCGTCCGGGGCATTGTTCAGGGCGTCGGCTTCAGGCCTTTCATCTATGGACTGGCCGTTAAACACAACCTCAAGGGATGGGTTTACAACACTTCAGAAGATGTCAAGATTGAGGTAGAAGGTGCAGCAGAAGCTATTAAGCAATTTGAGCGGGAACTCGAGACAGAAGCCCCACCGCTAGCTCACATCGAGAACGTAACTATTGAGTATCATCCACCCCTCGGTTATAAAAACTTTGAAATTCGGCATAGCCAGGCACAGGAAGGGAAATATCAGCTTATCTCTCCGGATGTCGCTACCTGCCAGGCTTGCCTTGGCGAGTTGCTGAATCCTGAAGACCGCCGCTACCGCTATCCCTTTACCAACTGCACCAATTGTGGCCCACGCTTTACCATAATTGAAGATATGCCCTATGACCGTCCTAAAACAACCATGCGCTCCTTCCAGATGTGCCCCCAATGCCAGGCGGAGTATGATAATCCCCTGGACCGCCGCTTCCATGCCCAGCCCAACGCCTGCCCACAATGCGGTCCCCAGGTTGAGCTGGTTGATAACCAGGGCAATCTAATAACCGGGTCGAATCCTGTAGCCGCTGCCAGTCAGCTCCTTAAAGAAGGAAAAATTGTGGCCATTAAAGGCTTGGGGGGGTTTCTCCTGGCTTGCGATGCCACGAACGATACCGTAGTTAAAACGCTGCGGCAGAGGAAGAAGCGCTCCTCCAAGCCGTTTGCCATAATGGTTACCACTGTCGGCGAAGCTAAAAGGCATTGCTATGTCTCGCCAGAGGAGGAAAATCTACTCACCTCACCCCAAAGCCCCATCGTGCTCATGAGGTGGAAGGAGGACTCATGTGTGTCTCGAGAGGTAGCGCCAAATTTATGGTTCTTAGGGATTATGCTGCCATATACACCGCTTCACCACATACTGCTCAGGGATACGGGCCGGCCTTTAGTAATGACCAGCGGCAATCTCAGTGAAGAGCCTATCGCCCGAGACAATGATGAAGCCTTAAGAAGGCTTTCCGGGATTGCCGATTACTTTCTAATCCATAATCGGGATATCTATTCCCGCTACGATGATAGCGTGGCCATAGTAGAAAGGGGCACAAGCCAGCTTGTAAGGCGGGCGCGTAGCTATGCTCCCTATCCCATCCGCCTCCCATTTGAGGCCAAGCAAGTGCTTGGTTGCGGCGCTGAGGAGAAAAATACCTTCTGCCTGACAAAAGATAACTATGCCTTCTTATCGCAGCATATCGGCGATATGGAGAATATGGAAACCCTGGAACATTTTGATAATACTATATCCCTGTATAAGAGACTTTTCCATATAGAGCCTGAAATCATTGCCTATGACCTTCACCCTGATTATCTGGCTACCAAGTATGCCCGGGAGTTAGGCGAGTCCGGTATAAAGCTTATTCCTGTGCAGCACCACCATGCCCATATCGCCAGCTGCCTGGCCGATAATGGGCTGGAGTCCCCGGTTATAGGCGTGGCCTTCGATGGCACGGGGATGGGTGCTGATGGAAATATCTGGGGAGGGGAATTCCTGGTAGCCGACTACCGTAATTTTCGCCGAGCAGGACATCTGGAATACCTGCCTTTGCCCGGAGGGGCCGCAGCTATAAAAAGACCCCGCCGCACCGCCATCGGCTATATTCTCACTCTATTAGGGGAAAATGCCCTCGACGCTGTCATTGCGAGCGAAGTGAAGCAATCTCAACTAGCTTCTATCGGGCAGGTTAGCGAAGTTGAAATAGAGGTTATCAAGCGTCAGCTAGAAAGAAAGATAAATTCACCGCTTAGCTCAAGCATGGGACGCCTTTTTGATGCCATATCAGCCCTGCTGGGCATAAGGGGCGAAATAGATTACGAAGGACAGGCGGCGGTGGAACTTGAAATGGCTGCCCACTCTTCTGTCATTGCGAGGCCTGTCCCGAGCGAAGCGAGGGAACTCGGCGAAGCAATCCCCGGTAATAATGAAAGCTATCCATACCGCATAGTAGAGGACAAAGGAATAAGAATCGTGCGCCTGGGGGAGCTGCTCTCAGCCGCGATAGAAGACTTACATCGGGGTATTTCAAAGGGGATGGTATCAGTCAAATTTCATAATACCGTAGCCCGAATGATAAACGAGATGTGTCGCTTGATAGCCGATGAAACCGGCCTCAACCAGGTCGCCTTAAGTGGCGGCGTATTCCAGAATCGCCTACTGTTGAGAAGAGCAGTCAGCTTGCTGGAAAGCAGCGGTTTCCGGGTTTTTACCCACAGGCAAGTACCCTGTAATGATGGTGGCATTTCCCTGGGGCAAGCAGTTATTGCTAATTTCGCCGTCTAAAGAATTACGGCTGCCAGCTCAGGAAAGGGTAGGTTCCGCCGTCAACGATATTCCAGGTGTAGGTGGGGTTGGTCTGGCCAGATGTGACTGTGATTATATCCCAGGCTGAGAAGGTGGCGATGTCCTGCATTTCCGCCGTAGTCTTGCCTGTCCCGCCATCTGAGCTAGCTTGTCCGCTGGTTTCAGTGTCCCAGAAGGAGTCGCTCACAGTGCCCTCACTATATCCCACCAGACCGCCAACGTCATCATTGCCAGTCACGCTGCCTGTGGCATAGCAGTTGCTCACAGTGCCACTACTAGCTCTCATCAGACCGCCAACACCATCCTCGCCAGTGATACTACTGGTGGAATAGGAGTTGCTCACAGTGCCCACATTCCCTCCCGCCAGACCGCCAACATATGTATTGCCAGTCACATCGGCGTTCACCGCGCCGATATCTTCGATGCGCCCTCCTTCATCAACGATACCAAAAAGCCCGACAAAATCCTCGTCAGGGCGGTTGATAAACAGGTTACGTATCTCGTATCCCTGCCCCTCGAAAGTTCCAGTAAATGGATCATCCCCGGTTCCAATAATTGGCTGCCAGCCCTTTCCCTCATTGGCTGTCTCACTTGCCAGTTCCTCATAGCCGTCGGTAGTGGAATCTAGGTCGTTCATCAGAATGTGATGGCATCCAAATCATACCAAGTCCGCATTTCCAGATTTTGGGAAGAAGGAATAAAAAGACAGCCTTCCATCCCGGCAATTAAGGCTACCGTAATCAAAAGGATGCTAAGTCTTTTAACGCAAAAGTTTAGTTTTTCCAACTTCTCTAGCTTATAGTATTATTATAGCATGTCCTGCACGCTGTAAGGGGGTCGCTTTGGTGTGTGCGCCAATTGGATATCACCTCACAGACGAGCCTACTTCCCTTGCCGTAGGAAGAGGAACGTGAGCAAGGCAGCGATGCTTTTGGCATCGCAGATTTCGCCCGAGGCAATAAGTCGGGGTATCTCATCCGGGGAAACTCGGACTAGCTCGATATCTTCAGTATCCTCAGCCACGAGACGAGCGGGCACAAGGTCGGTAGCCACAAAGCAATGGAGGTACTCCGTCCCATAGCCAGGGATGGAGTAAAAGCCCCCCAATTCGTCTATTTTCCTGGGGAAATAGCCAATTTCCTCCTGTAATTCGCGGCGCACAGAGTCCATGGGCTCTTCACCGGGGTCAATGCCACCAGCAGGTATTTCCAGAAGAAACCTGTCCACTGCGTGGCGGAATTGGCGAACCAGAATGATATTATCCTGTTCATCGATGGCTACTACGGCTACACAATCGCTGTGCTCCACCACGTCTCTGGTGGTCTTTTTGCCGCTAGCTTTCTCTACGGTGTCCACACGCATATTTACTGCGTGCCCCTGATAAATCTGTTGGCTAGTTAGCGTTTTTTCCGGCTTCACCATACTCTAATTACATCCATTTATGTAATAGTTTAGCTTTTTCCACAAGGTCCATCTTAAAATCGGGCTCTCATCTTCATGACTCCCCTTGCCCCTCTTAATTTAAGAGAGGGAATCTCCTTAACATAGGGATTCTCTTCTTAATCCCCCTTAAGATAAGGGAGATTAAGGGGGTATATGAATGTTTCTCAACCTCCCCGGAATGACATTGCTAAACGCTCTCAATATACTCTTGTGACAGCTTCAAAGTTGGCGAATAAGAGCTACTTCATCGCAGTTGGGAAACTTGGGACAGCGATAGCATTCTGCCCATACCTTTTGGGGCAGCTCCGTTTTGTCGATTAGTTGGAAGCCATGTCTTTCAAAAAAAATAGGCTTGCGGACGAGACAAAAAACCCTGGGTATGCCTAATTCCTTAGCCTCTTCAAGACAGGCCTGGGCAAGCAAAGAGCCAATCCTTTGGTTTTGTTCATTTTCATCGACAGCCAGAGACCTGATTTCAGCTAAATCAACCCAGGTAACGTGCAATGCCGCACAGGCGATAACCTGGCCTCCCTTCCTGACTACGAAGTAATCTCTAATATCCTCATATATCTCGGATAAGGCGCGAGGCAACATCTCCCCCTTATCAGCGAAATGACTGATCATCTGGTGCATGGGGGGAGCATCGCTCACCCTTGCCCTATCAACCTTTATATCAGCTTTCATTTCTTCTTCCTCCCAGTTTTTGCCACAGCGCACTATAAAAATAGGTTGGCTGGTGAATTCTTAAGAAGCGAGCTGTGTGAGGGCTGAGCTTCACTCTGACATTTTGCCCATCGGATAATGGCAATTCAACTTGTCCGTCAATGCTAAGTATGACCTTTTCTCTGTGGGCAACCTTCAAATCAACTATGCTCTGCGGAGGCAGTACCAGGGCATGACTCAATCCCAGGTGGCAGGATATTGGTTTGAGGACGATTTCCTTGGATTGAGGATGAAGGATGGGTCCGCCAGATGCCAGGGAATAGCTGGTGCTACCGGTAGCGGTAGCCACAATTATGCCATCAGCCCGGTAAGTGGTTATCGCTGTGCCATCAATTTCTGCTTCTATGTTAACCAGGCGAACTGCAACACTTCGTAGCACCACATCATTCAAAGCATGAAAGCTTTTGTCTTTAATTTGAGCCTCGAGCATGGCCCTTTCCTCGATCCAGCCTTTCCCCTCGAGCAAACCGGGCAAATGAGATAAGACCTCGTCGCCATCTATCTCCGTGATAAATCCCAGCCTGCCCAGGTTTATACCTAAAATGGGTACCGACAGGGGAGTTACGATTCGAGCAACACGGAGGATAGTGCCATCCCCGCCAATACTGAGAATTAGCTCCGTGCCCGCCACCTGGGGTTTAGCTTCATCCTCGTCCCTGGTTGAGCATCGCCACGAAGAGACTCCCCGAGAGGATAGAAACTCTTCCAGTTTCTCAGCTAAGTCTCGGGCTTTCTCCCGTAGGGGGTGATACAGAATACCAATGCGCTTCACAGGTGAGCGAAGTGTAGCACTGGTAAATTCTGGCTGTCAAACCATCTAACATATCCGGGGTAGCAATTCCCCGGAGAGCATATCCACGATTCGAGAGGGGCCGAGCTTTGTTTTCATTACCACCTTCCCCGGGTGCTCCTTGGTTACCTCGCCGATGATGGCAGCATCTCTGCCATAGCGATTTTTTCTCATGCGGGCAAGAATCTTATCGGCATCGGCGGGGTCAACTATAGCTACCAACTTGCCTTCATTGGCCACGTAAATGGGGTCCAGTCCCAGGAGCTCGCAGGCGGCTTTGACCTCTTCCTTCACTGGTATCGTAACCTCTTCTATTACAATGCCCACCTTCGATTGCCGGGCCAATTCGTTGAGCGTGGTCGCTAGCCCACCCCTGGTTGGGTCGCGGAGGCAATGAATACTGGACGAGACCTCCAGCATCTGAGACACTAATTTATTCAATGGAGCACAGTCGCTTTCCAGAGTCATGGAGAACCTTAATCCTTCACGCTGACTCATTATAGCTATACCGTGGTCGCCAATGGTGCCACTGAGCAGAACCTTATCCCCAGCTCTGGCGTTAGCTCCTGAGATATCAACTCCGGGAGAGATTATCCCTACTCCCGAGGTGGTGATGAACAACTTATCAGCTTGTCCTCGATTTACCACCTTGGTATCCCCAGCGATTATACTTACCTCGGCTTCTTCAGCAGCTTTCTTTATTGATTGCATTATCTGCTCAAGCTCGCTTAAGAGAAAGCCTTCTTCTATGATTGCCGAGAGGCTCAAATATAGAGGCCTGGCTCCATTCATAGCTAAGTCGTTCACCGTGCCGCAAATGGCTAGCTTGCCTATATCGCCGCCGGGGAAAAAGATGGGGTTTACCACGTAGCTATCGGTCGTGAAAGCCAGACGCCCGCTGGCTTCGAAAACGGCTGAGTCATCTAATTTATTCAATGCCGGATTAGCCAGGAAGGGAAGGAATTTTTTCTCCACCAGTTCGTGGCTCAATTTGCCACCACTGCCATGGGCTAAAAGAATGCTGTCATCCATAAGCCTGTTCTATATCTACCCTAAAAGCCTTGCGAATTTTCAAGAGTCCCGTATTGATAATAGGCGGCGCAGGCGCCTTCACTGGAGACCATGCAGGGACCGACAGGGCTTTCCGGGGTGCAGACCTTTCTAAAGAGTTTGCACTCAAGTGGCATAGCTGCACCACGGATTACATCCCCGCATCGACATCCTTTAGGCTCCCTCGGTGGTTTCAGGCTCACTGAAAAAGCCTTGTCGGCATCAAATTGCTCATATTTTCCTCTAATTTTCAAGCCACTCTGAGGGACAATTCCAACCCCCCGCCAGTTAGCTTCCCCAATCTCAAAAACATTCTCCATCAGTTGCCAGGCCTTTCTATTTCCCTCTGGCTTTACTCCTCGGGAGTAAGCTATCTCCACTTTGGGCTCGCCCTTTTCAATTTGTTCCACCAGCTTATCTATGCATAACAAGATATCCAGTGGTTCAAATCCCGAGATGACACAGGCAACTCCATAATCCCGGGGGATAAATTCATAGGGATGAGAACCAATTATAACACTAACATGTCCGGGACCGACGATGCCATCTAGCTTTACCTCGCCTGAGTCGAGCAGCGCTTTCATTACCGGTGGGGTCAGCTTATTAAGGGACAAAACGTGAAAGTTTTCTATTTTCTCCTGTTGTGCCTTAAGTATAGAAGCAGCTATGGTTGGTGCCGTGGTCTCGAAGCCGATGCCGATGAAGATGACTGATTTCTCGGGGTTGGCTTTGGCTATCTCTACAGCGTCTATAGTGGAATATACTATTCGTACATCTGCTCCCTCAGCTTTCGCCTGTTGCAGGCTCGAATAGCTGCCGGGAACTCTTATCATGTCCCCGAAAGTAGTGATGATAACGTCGGGCAGGTGTGCTAGGGCGATGGCTTTGTCCAGGTCAGGACTTGCTGTAACACAGACGGGGCAGCCTGGCCCCGACCTCATTTCCACCGTTTGGGGAACTAATTGGCGAATTCCATATCGCAATATGGCATGCGTGTGCCCACCGCAAAATTCCATTAGTCTTATGGTTTTGGTGGAGCGCTGGGCAATTTTGCGTGCTAGCCCCCTGGCTAGCTTACTGTCTTGATACTCATCAATGAACTTCACCTAGACTTGCTATCTCTTCCAGGAGCTTCAGGGTCTCCTCGGCTTCAGCCTCATCTATAACGCCTATGGCGTATCCAGTGTGAAGCAATACGTAATCCCCCACCTTGGCCTCCGGAGTAAAGGCAATGCTAACTCGACGCCTCACCCCGGCGATTTCTGTTTCCGCCTCATCCCTGTCTACGGAAACAATCCTTACCGGTATTGCTAAACACATGGCTTCCCGTATTTTAGCTCAAATCCGCCCATGATACAATCAAAAGGGGGGTTAGCTCTATCCCGATTTAATCGGGGCAATCTTAGGAAACTAGGCTGGAATATAATGGTTATATATGGGTGGGGACAAGCCCCGCCCATACAAATAGATGGTTCACCTCTCGGTGGGGAGGACGCAGGGAGAGAAAAGTAGGGTTGCCCCTTTTCCGCTTCTGATGCAGTGTAGTGGCGGAGTTCATCTCCGCCTTATCCCGAACGGTTTGAATTCGAAATTTGAAGTTTAGAATTTGTTTAGGCCTGTCCTGAGCGAAGTCGAAGGGATTTAATACTTAAAATATAAGGGTTTCGTGCTGAAAGAAGGGGTTAATGGTACTACTTTACCTTACTAATGGGCGATTGACGGATAAAGGACCACACTATACAATAAGTCACAGGGGATAAATCTAAAAACCAGAAAGGTGTTTGAAAATGTAGTTACTCAATTTATCGGGCAGAGTCTGATGAATCAGTAAACTACAAAATTTGGAGGTGAAAAATTCTAAGGATAGCTAAGGCAAAAAAAGAGGGGGAGGCTATTACCCTGAAATGAAGCCTTAGGGAAAATTCTTTAACTCCAAGCTAACCCTCAGCTACTTGAAGTTACCCCTCAGTAAATCTAAGCTACCCCTCAGTAAATCTAAGCTACCCCTCAGTAAATTATCACGGAAGGAGGAGACCAATGAGCAGTAATGAGCAGTAAGATAAATAAGGCAAGGAATGTACTTAGGAGGCTAGAATGTGAAGACAAGGATTGTCAAACTTAAAAATCAAGTGCCTCCGGCACCGGTTAAGGATACGGAGGCACAGCTAAAGGGACCCGGGAAGGAAACCCCCTAGCCGTTTCTTATTGTAATGACACCGAACTCCGTTGTCAAGACCTCAAGAATTCCCGGATGACCAAGGCAAATCTGAGTCTAAGGCTAGCAAAGAAAGGAGGTGAAAAAGAATGAAAAGATGTATGAGTAAAGTCGGCCGACAGTTTTGCCATGGAGTGAAGGGCTACATCGATATTGGGATGCTGGTTGGGCTGCTGAGTGAGCTGTTGGTTGGGCTGCTGGTGCTGTCTGTCACTCTGGTATCTACAGCGTCAGCAGTGATTCCTCAGCTCACTGATTTGGTAAGCGCTGATTCTGGGCAGGAGGCAGCCGTAGAATTACAAATGGTAGAAATAGCGGTGGCAGCCTACCAGACTGACTATGATGGAAACTTGCCCACTGTTGGAGGTTTCCCGCGTGCTAGTGATATGGATGAGTACATCCCCGGTGGCATAGCTGCTCTGCAGGGTACCTATACTCTTGATGGCACTACTGGCGAGGTAACCCAGACTTCCTATCCGGAGTTTAGTAGCCTTTTAAGTGGTCTGACACTGCTTGATGGTCTGGGCTAGGACCAAACCAACGATGGGGAGGCTCATCGGCGGGATTGTTTTGCTCCAGTCCTGCCGGTGGGTCTTTCTATTTTCTGAGAAATACTATATCCTAAATTTCTAAAATGCCAAACAATATCAAAGCAATAATGACCATAATGGGCGGGGACAAGCCCGCCTCTACGGGATTGCTTCGCTACACTCGCGGTGGCACCCCTATGTGTCAGTGTGAGGCTGACGAGGTCAGCCGAAGCAATCTCGTGGAGGGTAACGACATTACCACCTTCCCTCGCAAATAACAGCTGAATAATTGCTAAATAACCCACAAGAAGATATCGCATTGACGCTAGTTAGGCATTGTGCTATGTTATGCGACATACTTCATTTGAGGAGGCATAAGTTAGATGCGAAGTGACATGGTGAAGAAGGGAATCGAGCGGGCGCCTCACAGGTCGCTGCTGCGGGCTGTAGGTTGCTCTTCAGATGACTGGGATAAGCCATTTATTGGAGTAATCAATAGCTTTACCGAGATTGTCCCCGGGCATATCCATCTGCAAACAATCGCTAAAGCGGTAAAGGAAGGGATTCGCAGTCGGGGCGGAGTGCCTTTTGAGGTCAATACCATAGCTGTTTGCGATGGTATCGCTATGAACCATCCGGGAATGAAATACAGCTTGCCCAGCCGGGAACTCATTGCCGACTCAGTGGAAATCATGGCTCAGGCTCATGCCTTCGATGCTCTGGTATTCATTCCGAACTGCGACAAAGTTATACCGGGGATGCTGATGGCCGCAATCAGGCTTAATTTGCCCGCTGTCTTTGTCAGTGGTGGTCCCATGCTAGCCGGGAAGTTTGTCCAGAAAAACGCTGCCAGGTCCGTTGACCTTATTACGGTCTTTCAAGCAGTAGGCGAAGTAGCTAGAGGGAAGATGACTGAGGCTGAGTTGCAAGAACTGGAGATGGTCGCCTGTCCTGGTTGTGGGAGCTGTGCCGGGATGTTCACCGCCAATACCATGAATTGTCTCAGCGAAGCTTTGGGGATGGCTTTGCCTGGTAATGGCACGATACCCGCGGTGGAAGCACGGCGCAGGCAATTAGCCTATAAAGCCGGGCAGCAAGTCATGGAAGCGCTGGCTAAAGATATTCGGCCTAAAGACGTTATCACCAGAGATTCTCTTTATAATGCCTTCGCCGTAGACATGGCCCTGGGCGGCAGCACAAATTCCGTATTGCATCTTGCTGCCATAGCACACGAGGCTGGGATAGATTTCCCCTTGTCCCTGATAAATGAGATTAGCGACTCCGTTCCTCATATCTGCAAATTAAGCCCGGCCAGCGATTATCATATTGAGGACCTGGACTTAGCCGGTGGCATTCCTGCGATAATGCACGAACTATCGGGGTTGCTGAAGCTTAAGACGAACACCATTTTGGGCAAGCCATTAGGCGAAATAGCAAGGGAAGCCAAAGTTAAAAGTAGAGAGGTAATCCGCCCCCTGTCACAACCGTATGCCCCTACTGGTGGTATCAGTATATTATTTGGCAATCTGGCGCCTGATGGCAGCGTGGTGAAAAGCGCTGCGGTAGCTTCTGAGATGTTAGTTCATCGAGGTCCGGCGAGGATTTTCGATAGTGAGGAAGAAGCTACGGCGGCGATAATGAAAGGCAAATTTAAGTCAGGCGAGGTAATCGTCATTCGCTATGAAGGCCCCAAGGGAGGGCCAGGAATGCGGGAGATGTTAGCAGCTACCTCCCTCCTCAGCGGTATGGGTATGGATAAAGAGGTGGCTCTTATTACAGATGGACGCTTTTCCGGAGGCACGCGAGGAGCAGCCATTGGTCATGTCTCTCCTGAGGCGGCAGAAAAAGGTCCGATAGCGGCTTTGCGGGATGGCGATATAATTAACATAAACATACCTGACCACAAATTGGAGGTGGAATTAAGCCCAAAAGAGCTAAAACAACGGCTGGCCGCATTGCCTTCCTTTGAACCCAAGATTAAAACTGGCTATCTCAAGAGGTATAGTGATAAAGTAAGCTCGGCCAGCACTGGTGCGGTGTTTGCTGGATAAGGAGCTATTCTATGAAGAAAACTGGTGCGCAGATTCTCTGTGAGAGTTTAATTAAAGAAGGGGCAGAGGTTATTTTTGGCATTCTCGGTGGTGCTGTCTTACCGATATATGATACCTTCCCCCAATATCCTCAACTCCGACATATATTAGTTCGCCATGAGCAGGGAGCGGCTCATGCCGCCGATGGCTATGCTCGAGTTACACATAAGGCGGGAGTATGTATTGCTACTTCGGGGCCTGGTGCTACTAATCTGGTTACTGGGATCGCCAATGCTTATATGGATTCTGCGCCCTTAGTAGCAATAACTGGACAGGTAGCCAGACCTGTTATTGGCAAGGATGCCTTTCAGGAGACGGATATCACAGGTATTACCATTCCAATTACCAAACATAACTATCTTGTTACCGATGTTGCTGAGCTGGCTAAAACGATTAAAGAGGCCTTCCACATTGCTCAGACAGGAAGGCCGGGGCCAGTGCTTATTGACATACCACGGGATGTCCAGCAAGAGCAAACGGACTTTGTTTATCCCGATAAGCTTGATTTGCCGGGCTATAAGGTTGTCTCTCGTGGGCACCCGGCTCAAATTAAGAAAGCAGCAAAGCTCATTAACGAAGCTGAGCAGCCTGTTATCATCGCTGGCAGGGGGATAATTATTTCCCAAGCCTA
>Ga0315538_1000221_pt1 | contig 37818 bp, 32 predicted proteins | sample SalMarSW160230MG_2_FD_203834 | JGI IMG/M metagenome (GOLD analysis project Ga0315538, IMG submission 203834) | Salt marsh sediment microbial communities from the Plum Island Ecosystem LTER, Massachusetts, United States - Salt Marsh Sediment SW1601-230 ...
GACTCAATGTCTTATTAATGGTGTGCATCTTAATGATCCTTTGACTGGATTGAGGGTTATCAGATGGCGCATATTGAAGAATTGGGAGCCGAAGTCAAAGGGTTTTGACATAGAAGCAGAGATAAATTATCGAGTAGAAAAGAAAGGATATAAAATCGTGGAAATTCCAATACAGTATAGAAGTAGAGTGGGCGAGAAAAAGCTTAAAATAAAACACGGCATCACGATATTCAAGAGGATTGTGGCTGAGAGTTTAAGCTGATTCTTTGTGTATTCTAATTTTTAGTATACCTGATGGAATCACCTTTTAATCGTGTTTCACATTTTGGTCGTTATATGTCACAATCGTAGAATTTTGGTAGGGTTCAATTATTGGAACCAAAAATTACTCTGGGAATTTGTGTACGGAATTGTGAAGGATTCATTAAGGATACTATTCAAAGTATTCTTGAACAAGACTTTGATCATGATTCTATGCGGCTAATTTTTATTGACGACAGTAGTAATGATCGAACTCTCTCAATAATTAAAGAATATGTTTCAAAAATTGATATGCCAATTGACATAATTCATGTTTCATGGAAAGGAATCGGGCATGCTAGAAATCTGGTAATTTCTAAGACAGAGGATAATTATGTTCTATGGGTAGATGGCGATATGGTACTGTCAAAAGGCTTTGTGAAAACATTAGTAGATTTCATAAAAAGCCATGATGATGCAGCTATTGTAAAGGGGAAACAAAGCCTGAATTCCGGACTCCATATGATCTCAGCTCTGGAAGCTTATTCACGCGCTGAACGTCGGATGGTAAATTATCAATCCCCTAAATCTAGGTCCCGTTCTCTCGGTACAGGAGGTTCAATCTACAGAGTTGATGTAATAAGACAAGTAGGTGGATTTGATGAGAATTTGAGATATTATGGCGAGGATTGGGATATCGAACTGAGGATTCGTGATGCTGGGTGGTCTCTTCACACTGTCGATGCTGAGTTTTTTGATTGTGAACAAGAAAGGTTGAGTTGGAGCGACTTATGGAAAAAATATTGGATTAGAGGATATTATTCACATTACTTTTTTCATAAAAACAGTAATCTGGTCAAATTTTATAGAATGATTCCATTTGCTGCAGCTCTTGGCGGTCTTTTGCGGTCGCATAAGATTTATCGTCGTACTAAATACAAGTTTGCTTTCATGTTACCCATCCATTCTTTATTCAAAATGTCGGCTTGGTGTGTTGGATATGTGAGAAGCCATTTGGATTCTTATGAACCATGCTAAGTGTGTTTCCACATATACTCTAAATCTAGAGTGTAGCAAGACAAAAGATTTAATACAATGATGAGCTAATATATCATAGAAAAGAATAAACTAAAGTTCTAACAATTCCTTTAATTGATAAGGAAATGGGAAGACATGGCGGCACATCACAGTAACGTATTGGATTGCAGTTTCTTAGTACGTGAGGTTTTGGCTATTGCGATTTGAAATGGTTATTGTTGAAATTATAGTTTTAGTTATGTTAGTAACACTAGTAAGCCCGATTGTATATACTGCATTATCAGACAATGTTACCATTCCAAGCAGTGGCCAAATCAAGCTCACACGGGTCGTTGCAAGTAGTGGTTCTGCAAGTGACATCCAAGCTGCTGTGAATTATGCTGTAGCAAACGGGTTAAGTAATGTGACAATTCCCGAGGGAGTGCACGATTTCGTTGCGATAGGTCAGACTTGGGTGACTGTAAGTGTTCCTGACGGAATAAATATTTATGGGGCATCCGCTGAGCGCGATTTAAAAGGTCATGTTATTGGATGGGGAACTGTGCTCAGGATGCCGTTTGAAGCGCCAGAAAATTCACGGTTTTTCACTGTTCAAGAAACAACAGGAACACGTATCAGTGGTATCAAATTTGTGGGCTATAGAGAATTAAACGAAAATAGCGACGCGCACTACACTGCGATAAGTATAACTTATTCATCAAACTTCCGAGTAGATCATTGTTCATTTTTCAACCTTGGAGGAAAAGGCGTTCATATACAAGAAAGCAATGGAGTAGTTGATCACTCCGTTTTTATTAACAACAAAAACGTGTATGTCACAAATAACTTTAAGGATTGTACTGTTTGGTACGGCATTGCAATCTTTGGTGACAATAATCTGTGGGAGTCTGACATATCCGATGTTCTTGGAGCATACACTTCACGCACAGTTTTCATCGAGGACAACTACTTTGAGGGATGGCGGCACTCTGTTTCTTCTAATCAGGGAGCTCATTATGTTTTCAGATATAACGTGGAAAGAAACAATGGTTATGGCTCAATAGATGCTCATGGACGAGAAGGCGATGGGTCAAGCATTGGAACTAGGGCTATCGAAGTTTATGGCAACGATTTCGCCGATCCAGTTTGGGGTGATATGGGTGTTCAACTTAGAGGCGGCGGTGGAGTGTTCTTCAATAACGTCGTGGATGGTTATGGTTTGACTGGTACAGCAATCTCTCAGTACTCTGCTTTCGTTTGTATGATTCAGTATACTCCAGACGATTTTCCTGTCCAACAAATACACGATGTTTGGATTTGGGGTAACACTTTAACACCTTCGGGTGCCGATTTGTGGGACGCTGCTTGGGGCGGAATTGCACAGAATGGAATAGAGGAGGATTCAGAGTTTTATCTGCGGGCGCCAAGTTACTCGTTAGATGGTTTCACGTATACGCCCTACACGTATCCTCATCCTCTGGTGACTGATTAACCCCAGAGTTGGGCAGAATTCAGATTTATTGAATCAAAAATGGTTCTATAAAAAAATGAAAAACTATTAGAAAAATTGTTTAAAAAAATCAAAGAGAAATATAGGATGAAAGTTGGAATTATAGGCTGTGGTGGTATTGCTCCCTATCACATAGGGTCATACAAGAAAATCAAGGATGTAGAAATTGTTGGTCTATGTGATTTAAACATCGACAGAGCAAACGCACTCGCTAAAAGATTCAATATCGAACACACATACTCTGATTATTGGGACATGTTCAAAAAAGGTCTGGATTATGTTGATATTTGCACTCCCGTATCGACACATGCTAAAATAGTCTGTGACGCTGCTGAAGCTGTTCCTTCAATACTTGTTGAAAAACCAATGGCACTTAGTGTTGCTCAATGCGATGAAATGATAAAGAAAATACGCAAAACTGGAAGCAATCTTTGTATCGGTCACACTCAACTCTTTTCTGAACATATCCAAAAAGCAAAAAGGATTGTCGACAACGAAAACTTCAACCTGCATGCTTTCAGCACTACACTTAAAGCAAATTTTGAAACTATGAGAAAATTTGACTACGTTCCACCATGGAACATCACTCCTGAACAAGGAGGGATAATCTGGGAAGTATGTGCCCACCACGCTTACCTTCAATTACATTTCCTTCCTGACATCAAAGAAGTCTATGCCGTCGGTGGGAACGTCAAGTACCCAGTCTATGATGATTTTGCGGTTCTTTTGCGCACTGAAAGCGACAGCTTTGGCATAATCGAACTGTCTTGGGTGTTGCGCGAATTCGAAGTAGTCTACGAGTTAAGAAATGCAGCAGGTCGAAGAATAAAGATATTATGGGAACACGACTACATGACCGAGCTCTCTGAAGAACCACCTTTCACAGTTCCTAGTGTAGCCAGAAACATTTACGTTGACGAAAAACGGCTCTTGCAGAAATGGATACGATTTGGCACCTGTTCACTAAAAAAGAGAAGACTCTTGCCATCGTTTAATCTGATTACCCAATACATTGAGTGTATCAAGAAAGATTTGCCGCCACCTGTTACGCCTGAACAAGGAAGACAAACCATAAACCTCTTGGAATCCATCAAAGAATCGCTGACCGAGAAAAAGCCAGTTCAACTGAAAAAATGAAATGCTTGTAACAATTCAAATGATTGGCAAGCTAACCTCAAAATTTGAAGGTTAAATTAACCTTCAAAACCGTTTTCCCCTTTTGTTCTGCTATTTTTCTTATTTTTATCGTCGTTCATGTTCTCAACAAATTTGAGATTTGTGACATGAATAAAAATCAAAACGCTCTAACGTTTTACATTTATGGCAAAAAATTCTGCCCTAGAAGAGTTCTCTCTGCAACAAAAAACTACAACTATTTCATTGAAAACGGTTTACAGCCCGTTGATGACCCAAAAGACGCATTTAATTATTATCCATTCTTGCGGTGGATTCAATTTAGATGAAGAATTTTCTCTTTTAACCTTGGAAAAAGCTCTGAAAGTTAAGTCAAAATCTAGTAAGGTTATAATGACTGGTTGTCTGCCCAAAATCAACAAAGAAGCACTGGTCCCCTACAAAGAAGCGCTTATAATACCAACTCAAGAGTTATCAGCAACTTTAGATTCGATAATAAATGCGCGAATTCCTTACAATTCAATTTGTGAAACCTCAGTTATACACGGTGTTAATGACCTTTATCATGGAACATTAATTGCACGGCTAAAACGCAATATTGGTTTCGTGCTCACTATTGGTTTCAATCGAAGACTCGTCACAACATTTAGACATTATCTCAAACGAAAACTGCTCAAAAAATCAGGAAACACTTACTACAACAAAGAAATGTACAAAATTGAAATAGCACAGGGATGCGTTGGAAGTTGCACTTATTGCGCAATCAAATTGGCGATGCCTGCATTTCAGTCTTCCCGAAGAACAAATCATAGAGAACTTCAAATTTGGTTTAAAAAACAACTATACCAACTTTGCTTTAACAGGAGCCGACATAGGAGCATATGGTGTTGACATTGGTACAAGCCTGTCCAACCTTTTAAAAAAGCTCTTTGCGATAGAAGGTGAGTATAAGCTAAATTTGATTGACCTGAACGCTCGCTGGTTGGTCAAATATTGTGATAACCTTGTTGCTATTCTAAAGAAGAATGCAAAAAAACTTTCCAGGATCATGATACCCATTCAATCAGGTAGCAACCGGATTTTACGACTAATGAACCGACGTTACAATATAGATGACGTTAAGAAATGCATCTTAGCTTTACAAAAAAACGTTCCATCTTTAAACATTGAAACTCACATTCTGGTAGGATTTCCGGGCGAAACCGAAGAAGATTTTCAAATGTCTCTCAACTTGTTAAAAGATATACAATTCTCAAAAGTAGAAATTTACAGGTATGAAGATAGACCTAGAACTGCAGCCTCAAAAATGGCCGACAAAGTATCAGACAAAACAAAGAAAAAGAGGGCAAGAAGGTTAGCAGAAATAGCAAACGAGGCTGCATGTGTTTTCTATTAGCGTTTTAATGTTTCTATAGAATTTTGATTGTCAAAAATTTACGGATTTAATTCATGTTCAGAAGGTTGAATATATTGGAAATTCTTGTACCTATAATTTACACTCTTTTGGTAATTGTTGTTGGCTTTTACGTAGCCTATTATGCAGTTTGCAGGTTCTACATTCGGAAAAAGAACCATGGATCCCAAGACAACTTAAACAATAATCATCCGAAAGTATCCATCATCTTGCCTGTTTATAATGAAGTAAATGTTCTCAAGCGCAGAATAGAAAACTTCAATGAACTAAACTATCCCAAAGATAAACTTGAGTTAATTTTTGTTGATGGCGGATCAGACGATGGCAGCATTGATTTGCTGAAAGATCTGAAAAAGCAGAGCGATTTATCCATTAAGCTCATCTTTCAAGGTCAGAGAAATGGTTTTAACAACGCTGTTAGAGAGGGTTTTGCAAAGACAACTGGCGAAATCATCTGTATAACTGGAGCAGAAACAGAATACGATTCAGAAGCTCTAAACATGATGGTGCGGCATTTCGAAGACCCACAAATTGGTGCAGTAACTGGGAAGCAAATAGTCAAGAATGTTAATGACGGTTTATCGCCACAAATTGAAATCGCTTATCGGGAACTTTACGACTTTGTGCGCGAAGGAGAAAGCTGTCTTGATTCACCTTTTGACATTAAAGGTGAAATTACTGCAGTCCGAAGAAGCATCGTCAAAGCTCTTGTTGAGAATTCGCACCTAAAAAGAGCAGGGTGCATAGACTGTTGTGTTAATTTTCAAGGAAAGATTGATGGCTTCAGAACTGTTTATGACCCCAACGTATTCTATTCTGAATTGTCTCCAAAGCTGATGCGCGATTCGTTTAAGCAACAGGTAAGACGAGCCGCAACTTTAATCGAAAACATGATGGCCTTTAAAGAAATTATGTTCAACCGAAAGTATGGAGCTTTCGGACTTTTTATAATGCCTGCACATTTCTTGATGCTTGTTGTATTTCCTTATCTGATATTCGTACTTGTAGCATTCGTAATCGTTTCGGTTGTGGTTTACCCCACAAATCTCTTTCTCCTCGCAATTCTGGTTACAGGTTTAACGTCTCTATTAGTTTCTAAAAAAGTCAAAGCGTTTGTTAAAACTCAGTTAGCACTTGTCCTAGCGACTTGCAAGCTTCTGAAAGGCGTTGAAACACAAAAATTTGAGAGAATAGAGTCTGCGAGACCTTAACAATCAAAAATATGATAAAATTTGGTGAAATGATATGAATTGGAAAAGAAAAAACGTGCTAGTCACCGGTGGCGCTTCATTTATAGCAAGCCATCTGGTTGACAAGCTGAATTCGTTGGGTGCCGCCATCAGGGTAGCTGATGATTTTTCAAGCGGCAAACTCGAAAATCTAGAATATCCTTTGACTAAAAAAAGAAATGGAATGTGGGAGTGGGAGAATCTTGTTGTATACGAAGGCGACCTCAAGGACAAAGCTTTCACAAAGCTAATGATGAAAGACATTGACGTAGTGTTCCATCTTGCAGCTCTGCACGGTGGGCGAGGCTACATCGACAGTCATCCGGCACAATGCTGTACAAACATGATACTCGACCAACTTGTCTTCGAAGAAGCTCACAACGCAGGAGTAGACAAAGTTTGCTTCGCTAGCTCTGCATGTGTATATCCTAGCTATCTTCAGGATTCAACAGGTTCAGATTACCTCTTGAAGGAAGCCGACGCTGACCCCTTTGTTAGAGACAAAGCTTTTTCCGACTTGGAATATGGCTGGGCGAAATTGATGGGAGAAATGGCACTGAAAGCATACCACAGACAGTATGGCATGAAGACTTCTTCTGTTCGAATCTTCACAGCATATGGACCTAGAGAAAATGAAACCCACGCGATTGTAGCATTGATCGCCAAAGCTTTCATAGAGATGGACCCCTACGAAATTTGGGGAACTGGTGAGCAAGACAGGAACTTCACGTATGTTACAGACATCGTGGACGCGCTTGTGCTCGCTTCAGAAAAAATCAACGATGGAAAACCCGTTAATGCAGGACGAAGCGACAGAATAACCATAAACAAGGCATGCGAACTAGTCTTCGACATATGCGGTTGGACACCCAAGAAAATAAAGCGCGACTTGACAAAACCCCAAGGCGTTGCTTCCAGAGCCGCAGACCTAACTAACGCTAGAAAGCTACTGAACTTTGAACCTCAAGTATCTTACAGAGACGGCTTCAAAAGAACAATAGATTGGTACTTCGCTAACAAGAAAAAAGAAGAGATAGCAAAAAAACTCAATTACCTATTGAATGAACGGTAAATTGGACATAACGAACGTTTTATTCAGTGCAGAATGCTGCATAATTGGTTCAAAAGCGCTGTCTGAATTAATACATTTATATCTTTTTGTGAAGGGCACAGAATCCTGTTGGATTCACTCACAAAACTGGAGTTCTTAGCAATGGACGTAAAAGCAGGAATTGTGGTTACTGTTGGTTTCTGCGTCTTGAATGAGGAAAAGAATATAATGGCTGCTATTGAGAGTGTTGTACGCCAAGATTTTCCTCATGAATGTATAGAATTGATTTTCGTTGATGACGGAAGCACGGACAACAGCCTTCGAATAATAAATGATTTCATTTCGAAAACTGATATTGAGTCAAAAGTTTTCTCTACTAAAAGAAGAGGATTAGGGCCTGCTAGACAAACAGTTGTTGATAATGCAAGCGGAGATTACATTGTTTTCGTAGATGCTGATAGTACACTCTCAGCCAATTATCTTTCAAAGCAAATAGCTGTTATGGAAAGGTATCCTAACGTAGGTGTCGCCTCAGGTGTATTTGGTATATGTCCAGAAGATAATTGGGTTGCTACTTTGGAGAACATAAACTACGTGATTTCTCGTCTCAATCAGAAAGGGAAAATGACTTCAAACCTGATCTCGACAGCAGGTTCTATAATGCGGGTTAGCGCTCTCAGACAAATTGGCGGTTTCAGTCCTGAAATCAAAGGATCACAAGAAGACATCGATGTTGCTTTCAGGCTTAAGCGGGCAGGCTGGCAAGCTTACATAAGCGATGCAGTGTTCTATCACAAGTTCAAAAGAACATGGAAGGGTCTTTGGCAACAACATTTTTGGTATGGTTATGGATTGCATTTCCTTCTAAGCAAGAATAAAGACCAAAATGCGCTTCGTGATAAATCAGTTGACCGAATTTTGTTTTCTTCAAAGGCGTATAAGTTAACAGGACGAAAAGTGGTGTTTCTTCTGCCTTTGAATTTTATCTTTAAAAAAGTAGCTTTAGTTTTTGGTTTTCTAGCGGCTTGTATCGATGGACACGGCTATGTTTCAAAAACTTGAGCAAGAGGTTCTTTTTTGATGTCTTTCTTTTTCGATTCCGTGGTTGTGTTTAATCTACTAATTGGTTAAAGCGATATTCACTCGTTAAACTTGATATTTTCACAAAATAAATCTACAATAAAATGACTGCGCGCGCATAAAATTTATATGCAATCAAACAATAAGCTTTACAAATCTTCTAGAATAAGCGGTAGATTAAGTGGATTCAATCGTATTGTTAAAAAATTTTGGTGGGAGATGGTCCTAATGGCACCCGTGAGTTTCGTAAAAATAATAAATGATAACTTTGAAAAGGCAATAAAAAAGGCTCTTCAACTTATCGATTACGAATTCAGAAAAGATGCTAAAAAGGTTGTAATCAAACCCAATCTGTGTTATTACTGGGACAGTTCTACAGGTCAAACAACAGACCCCAAATTCGTAGCTGCTATAATTGACGCAATCCGCGATGTTGTTTATAATCCCGAAATTTCAATAGTAGAGTCTGATGCCTCAGCAATGAAATGTCGGTATGCGTTCAACTTTCTGGGTTATAAAAAATTATCAAAAGCCTATGATGTGAACTTGGTAAATCTCTCAAAGGATGAATACAGAGTCGTTGAGCAGATTTCTGGTGGTAAATCTATTAAACTTAGAGTTCCGCAAACAATCGAAAATGCTGACATACGAATTAATGTTCCCAAGATTAAGTATATGAATCACCCGGGAATCAAAATTACTTGTGCGTTGAAAAACATTTATGGGTGTAACCCTTATCCCAAAAAGTTTAAATTCCATCCGTTTTTAAGCGAAACAATTGTTGCACTTAACAAAGCAATGAAATTTGACTTAGTTTTGGTTGATGGTAACATAGTCTCAGGAGGCCACCCAAGGAAATTAGGGCTAGTAATGGCAAGCACAGACTGTGTCGCAATAGATACTGCTGCTGCAAAAATCGCTGGTATAAACCCTAAATCAATAAAATATCTGCAACTTGCTTCGAAGGAAGGTTTAGGACACACCACATTTACACACACTGGCTTAGGATTAAAATACTTCAAAGAAAGGTATCCAAAAGAAAGTGTTAAACAAAAAATTATGGCAAAAGTAACCCCGTTAGCAGTCAAAATAGGACTTCACGATAAACTTGGATTGTGACGACCAAAATTTTTGGTGCTAATGTTAATGCATAAAATAAAGGATGGTGAATCTGTCAATGAATAGGATCGGATTAGGAATAATTGGTCTTGGATATGTTGGCAAAATTCATCTAAAAAATTCTCTAAAACTTTCTAACGTGGACTGTATTGAAGTAGCTGATTTGTCAAAAAGAGCTTTGAAAAACGCAAAAAGTATGGGTGTTAAGAAAACTTTCACTGATTATAAGCAACTCTTAAAGGATCCCCAAATAGATGCTGTTGTTATATCCCTTCCAACCCATCTACATACTTCATGCGCATTGAAAGCAGCCGAGGCTGGTAAACACATCTTCATAGAAAAACCCTTAGCGCTTACTGTCAAAGAGGCAAAAGAAATCGTCAAAGCCGCCGATAGGCATTCTGTAAAACTGATGGTAGGCTATCCATTGAGGTTTAATCGACGCTTTCGAGAATTAAAAAGAAAAATGGCCAACGGAACCTTGGGTGCAATTGAAGTTGCACACGCAGCATACGTAAGCTCCGGCCCATTCTTCCACAGGTCAGTAACTCATGCCCCGGTTCCTGTTCCAACTTGGTGGTTCGACAGAAAGTTAACTGGCGGTGGATGCCTAATGGATTTAGGCAGCCATGTAATAAATTTGCTTAGATGGTATTTTGGAGAAATCACGGACATAAAAAGTCATTTAGGTTACAGATTTAACTTGGGCCTCGAGGATAAGGCAATATGCCTAACAAAATTTGAATCAGGAACAACTGCTGTAATGACTCTTGGCTGGTTCCTGAAAGGCTATCATCTAAAAGTCGACTTTTTTGGGACAGTAGACGTTGAATCGGCACATAATCTACTTGGAAACCGTTTAGTGACCGCAATCAATATACTAACAACAGGTATGTCTGAGTTTCATCGCCCTCACTTTGATGAGCTTAATTACTTTGTAAATTGCTTAATAAACGACTTATCACCATCACCTTCTGGAGAAGACGGACTTAAAGACTTGGAAGCAATCCATCAAGCATACCATAACAGCATACGCTTAGATTGAATTTTAAAAGATTCTCGGGAAAACAGGTGAGCTTTATGGAGTCTTACAACATGAATACTCGAAATCCAAAGAGTGCATTATTGCTGGTTCTTTTATCGATGTTTATATTTTGCTTTGTTGTTTTCTTGGATATACCAATTGCCAGACAAGTCATCGGCTTTTTATATCTTACATTTATTCCAGGGTTCGTTTTCCTGAAGATACTGAAACCCGACAAGTTTAGTGTGGTTGAGAAAGTTCTTTTTTCGGTTGGGCTTAGTGTTGCATTCCTGATTATTGCTGGACTTTTAGTAAACGAATTATCTTTAATATTTGGTTTTATACAGCCGCTTTCATTAACGCCTTTGATGATAGTTTTAAATAGTCTAATCTTGGTGGGCGTAGTTTTTATCTACCTAACAGGTGAGGGAGTAGGCGTCTGGAATATTGAGTCACTCAAAAAATCTCCCCTTAGCTTACTATTTCTAGGTCTCCCCATTCTGAGCATTGTTGGAGCAATGTATGTAAATGTTTATAGTAACAATTCGCTTCTTCTCTTCTTGATAATATCAATCGCAATGTTATTTATTGTTGGTGTCCTTTCCAAAAGACTGTTGCCTTCAAACTTATACCCTTTTGCTGTGTTCATGATTGCTATTGCTCTGCTTTTTCACTCTTCACTCATTTCCAATTATATTGTTCCCTTCGGCTCAGATGTTCCTGGTGAATATTTTCTTTTTAAAACTACCCAAAACAACGCGCATTGGAGTTCTTCTCTTCTACCTTCAATGGGTATAGGAATTAGCACCTATAATGATATGTTAAGCATCACAATTCTCCCCACAGTTTACGCGACTACATTGAATTTTAACGCACCCTTTGTGTTCAAGATATTATATCCACTAATTTTTTCTTTCGTGCCTTTAGGCTTATACCAAATCTGGCAGAAATATATAGATAAAAAATACGCTTTTATGGCGGCTTTTCTGTTTATGGCGCAGATGACATTTTACACCGAAATGTTAGGATTAAACAGGCAGATGATTGCCGAATTGTTTTTCGTACTGCTGTTACTTATTATTATAAATAAGAAGATAACCCCAATTAAGAAGAATATATTCTTCATGGTCTTCAGCTTTGCTCTAGTGACTTCCCATTATGCACTCGCTACGATTTTTCTATTCTTCATTTCTTTCGCTTTAATTTTATTGACAGTCTTAAGGCGTCCAAGCAAAAAAATCACCATCACTATGGTTGTTTTCTTTTTTGTAATAATGTTTACATGGTACATCTACACTGCTGGGTCAGCCAGTTTTAAAACCCTTTTAGATAACGCAAATTATGTCAATAGCCAATTAGGAGACTTTTTCAATCCCGAATCACGAGGACAAACTGTAATGACTGGCTTGGGACTAACGGAATCACCGTCTATTTGGAATACTGTCAGCAGAATGTTCGCATATTTTGTGCAAGCCTTTATTGTTCTTGGTTTCCTTGGTTTAGTTACTAAACTGAAGAAGGTTAAAATTGAAAAAGAATACTTCGTTTTTACCATAATAGCCACGGCATTTTTAGCTATGCTTATAATAGTACCGGGACTAGCTAATACGCTTAATATGACGAGGCTTTATCATATACTTCTGTTTTTTTTAGCCCCCTTATGTATTATCGGTGCCAGCTTAATTGTGAAGCTGTTCTCTAAGCGAGAAAAGAAACTTGCTGTTTATGCTCTATTGTTATTTGTGTTAGTGCCCTACTTTCTTTTTCAAACAAACTTTGTGTATGAAGTGACTGGAAGTGATAGTTGGTCAATACCTCTTAGCGGATATAGAATGAATGCCGTTCGATTGTATGGTCACAGTGGATATACAGACGCGTACAGCGTATATGGTGCTCAGTGGTTATCAAAGAATGTTGATGTCAAAAATTCGCAAGTATATGCAGATGAGCGAACAGCTGCTAATGTTTTAACCATCCATGCCATGATTTTAAGAGGTAAAGAGTCATTATCTAATGTTACGATAGTGGCAGATAACGGTGTTGTCTATCTAAGCACTTTGAATGTTGTTTATGGCGTGATTCCGTTTGGAGACCTTTCATGGAATACTAGCGACCTTTCCTTTATTTTTGATGATTTGAACCTAGTGTATACCAATGGCGGCAGTGAGATCTATAAAAACACACCTTGAATGAACTAGGTTTTTTCGCGTTTATTTTTTGATGTTAAAAAAGACTATTAGAACTTGTGACTAAAACGAAAATTTCTGTAGTATACTCACATACAAATGTGCACACTTGCTAAAATAAGTATCCACAAGAGTTGTAAGAGATATGCCACAGCAAGTCACCGTTTTAATCCCCTCTGCTGGAAGATCACATTTAATTAAACATGTACTTAATGGTCTCCAGACTCAAAATTTCACAGATTTTGAAGTTTTATTGGTCTTGAGACCCAATGATGTTGAGACCGTAAAAGTAGCCGAGTGTTTCAGTAAGGATCTTGATATAAGAATTCTTTTCCAGAAAAGTCAGGGGTTTATGGACGCCTACAATGAAGGAATCTGTGCTGTTAATGGCGATGTAATAATGTTTCTAGATGATGATGCTGTACCTAAACCGAACTGCATTAAGGAGCATCTTTTGACCTATGAACGAAGTAATGTTTCAGGTGTTTCAGGAGATGTCATACCTACATATCTTGTAAATGGAGTTTTGAAACCGATCGAAAACTCTTCCGACGTTGTCAGTTTTTATCAAGAACCAAAGATGCTGCGAATAATTGGTGACAAACTCTGGAATTGTCCACTGGAAGGTCAAGAGAGTTATCTGGCGTACATATCGAAAGCAGGGTATTCTAAAAAAAATGTTCGTTTGATGCACCAAGAGATAGCTAATTCGTTGTTATGTATGGGTGCAAACACATCGGTTCTTACTTCCGCTCTCAAGAATTTCCGAATACCTACTTCTTTTCTTAAGCGTGGAATTGCTAATGAGCAAGTCATGGGATGGAATTTGTGGAGAAACGGTCGCACTATGGTGTTCAACTCAAGAGCAAAAGTGTATCATATTCGACATGGACAAACGCTAAGTCGATTTCTTGATGTAAAAAATATCTTTCAAGCGACTATAGAGAATGAATTGTTGTTTTATTATCTTCTTCCGATAGAAGAAAAACTTTCTAAAATGCACCGCGTTGTCTCTTTATTGTATAATTCTTTGGTGCACATTAAAAAGATTAGGGAAAACTGGAGATACGAGATGGCTATTCTGAGAGGTATCTTATTCGGGAACCTGATAGGGCTCAAATGGCTGATTTCCAGAGAAATCGGAGGATCATATGTACCAACTCAAGATGCTTTACTTAAATAGTTATTCAAATTCTCATCGCCAAAATTTCATAAAAAACACGCTTATAGAGGATAATTCTTTTGGATAAGCTCGAAGAAACTATTATTCGTTATCGAAATAGCCGATTTGTGGTAGTGGAACCAGGCGGCAACCACGGCGATCGCTTGATCTATAAAGGCATGGAGAAGAAACTCAAGCTATAAGACGAAGAACTAAATAATGCAAAAGGAGGTAAAACTGGAAATGAACATAAGACGGTTATTGTTACGTTTACGTTATTACGTTTCTCATCACTATATGGTCAAAACGTACATGAAAACTCACCAAACTCGAAAATTACAGATTGGAAGCGGTAGTAACATTCTAAACGGCTGGTTAAATACTGATTTAAAACCAAATAAACAGGTAGTCTTTCTCGATGCAACAAAAAAATTTCCCTTCAACAACGAAACTTTTGACTACATATTTAGTGAACATCTTATTGAACATTTAAAATATGAAGACGACGTAAACTTTCTCAAAGAGTGTCACCGCATTCTAAAGCCTAAAGGCAAAATCCGAATTTCAACACCCGACCTTCAATTTCTGATAAATCTTTACCGCGAAAACCCATCTGAATTGCAGAAACGATATATTGTGTGGGCAATGAAGTCCTTTATGCCTAACATCCCAATCCGCACGAAAACTTTTGTTATCAACAATTTTTTCAGAGCATGGGGACACAAATTCATTTATGACTTTGAAACATTAAAACAGACATTAAAAAACTGTGGATTCACTAACATCACACGCTGTAACATAGAGAAAAGCAAAGATCAAAATTTTTCTGGTGTAGAATCTCATGGAAAATATATATCTAGCGAATTTAATAAACTAGAGTCTTTGGTTGCCGAAGCAGAAACCAGAGCATAAGAGAACACCTAACGTTTATTGATTACAGACTTGTGATGACCAATCATGGATAAATTGGAAGAAATTCTACGTAAATATCAAGACAAAAAATTTTTAGTCATAGAGCTGGGTGGAAACAACGGTGATCGTTTAATATATCTGGGATTAGAGAGGAAACTCTTAGAACTTGGAATAAAATATACAATCTTACAGTACAAAGAAAACTCCAAGTTGCCTTTTCTCCTCACCCTATATTTTGGTTCTTGGAAAAAAATTATACGTACATTAACAGCACTAAGCAAAAACAAAAGTTTGGAGATTGCAATCAACAAGATGGATAAGTGGATATATGCACAGACTCTGAAAACAAGCAAAATCAAAGTCAATCCATCCTACATTATTTTGATTCATGGCAGTGGGAATATAAATGATGTTTGGGGACAAGGCATCCGTCTTCTAAAAAGCTTGATTAAACATAATCCTGAAAGCGTCATCATTGTTGCACCACAGACCTACTGGTTCCGAGAAACCTGTTTTCCCAAGCTCTTTCTAGCCACAAAACAGGAAATCCATCTTTTTTGTCGAGAAAAATATAGCTACAACCTATTAAAATCAATGAACCTTCCGGAAAACGTACACATATTTTTATCTCCTGATACTGCCTTTTATCTATCAAAAGAAGATTTTCACATTCGTCAAGGTTATCACGATTTAATATGCCTACGGACTGATAAAGAATCAGCACTATTTAAGAAGAAGGAAGATATCGCAAAGTTTTTTGAGGGGTTAAATCTTGCGGCGCAGCTAAAAAGGAAAATAATCATAGGAGACTTTTCATTACTCGTGGGCTTCAGAGATTTTATTCGTCTAATCGAAACATCAAAAAGGGTTTATACTGATCGTCTTCATGTTGCGATACTAGCCGCTATTCTTGGTAAGGAGACAGTTCTGTATCCGAATTCTTATTACAAAAACAGAGGCGTTTATGAATACAGCCTATCAAACTACCCTAACGTCAAATTTATCCCTTTTCCGCCGGCTCTTGAAGAATTGAAACAAATGTATGAAGCCAGTCAATAGGCGTACGTGAATTAAATGTCTACAAAATATATCAGAATTGACGAAACACGAGTGAAAAACAATCAAACAGTAGTCTCTAACCTATCTTTCTCTAATAATGTGAAAAAATACTTTCAGTCTTCTTTGTTCTTTGCAAAATATGATGTGAATGTTCAAAACATAAACTCAAGCATTTTGAATATTCCAGCTGTTGCAAATGTAATCCCGATTGCTTGGGCAATTGGCGCTGATATTTTTGTCGAAGAACTTGACAAAACATTTTTGCAATCTCTGGACAGAATACGAACGGTAATGGAAAAATGGTACCCACAGTTTTCTTTTTCCACAAGAATCCATACAAAGAACCGCATTGTAAACAACTTTCCTAAAGAACGAAACGCGCTACTATTTAGCGGCGGACTTGATTCTACGTGCTCATATATCAAACTTAAAAGTAAACTGCCATTCTTGATAATGATTTGGGGAGCGGATATTCCCATTGTTGAAGAAGAGTTTTGGGAAAAGGTAAAACAGAAATATGCCCATTTTGCAGAGGCAGAAAATACTAAACTCCTCCTCATAAAGTCCAACATTCGCCCACTTTTAAATGAAAAAAAGATTGTACATGATTTTGGACATTTTTGCACCCAACATTCATGGTGGGGCGCCGTTCAGCATGGATTTTCATCATTAGGTTTATGTGCTCCCCTAACCGCAGCGGAACGCATAGGTACTCTCTTTATTGCTTCCTCTTGCTCTCCGGATTTATTGAAAAGTGGGAAACCTTGGGGGTCACATCCACTTATCGATAATAAATTATCTTGGGCTAATATACGGGTATTTAATCATGAACAAAATTTGGGTCGGCAAGACAAGATTAGATATTTGCTAAAAACCTACACAGAAACTCACGAACGATATCCTACCTTAAGGGTTTGCTACTCTCAATTTCGAGAACTGAATTGCGGGAAATGTGAAAAATGTTTGAGGACAATAACTGGATTAATTTTGGAAAACATCGATCCGAACAAATGCGGCTTTGATGTTGACAAAAACTTTTTTAGTTTACTCAAAAAATTCTTTGTAAACGAAAGATTTTACCTCATTGCACACAATAAAGTAGGAATGTGGACTGACATTCAACGGCATATCCCCAAGACATTTACTAATGATATGTACAATTCTAAAGAGTTTTTCGAATGGTTTAGAGGTTTTGATCTTTCAGAAAAATTTGCCAGAAAAAACCCACGATATTGGTTATTACTGATCTTCGAAAGATTGCCTGAAGGTATAAGAAAGATTATAGTCAAATTCTCTGCCGTCTTCAAGAGTGCTTAAACGAAACCGTGCTTTTCGTTGAGCCTATAAACAGGTTTTAGTCAGGGCAGTTAATCTGGATATGCTTTAACCAAAGTAGGAATGCTGTCAAAGTCTTCAAACCTGCCGCATTAATAATTCCATCTTCAAACTTGATCTTAATATTTGCGGCGGGAAGTAACTCCTTTAAAAAGTTTTCATCAAACAGATTTGAGACTAATTTGCGACCAGATTCTGCATTTTGCCTTATTGTTTGCCAGCCAGAACTGTTAAAGTCGTATATTCTATAGTAATAACGTCGTTCGCTTCTCATTTTCATTAGTTTGTGTCGCATTTTGCGCGCCTGAGCAAGACCCCATATTCCTCTATCTCCATATACAAGTTGCTTGAGTCGTTGCATGGATGTGGGTTCGAGAGGAGTTGTATCATAGGAGTTATGGTCAAGGGGAATTCGTGCCAATTTTGGAAATTTTCTGCATAGCAGTTCTTTTTGCATCCGCCTTGCCACTAGAGTGGTATACGGCATCCCTCCAGCAACCTGCAATACTTTGCTATCAACGAAAGGTGACACTGGCCACGCGCCAAAAGAAAGCATCCAAAGTGTGCTTCCTACGTGAAATCTGTGTCTGTGATGAAGGAAAAAACAATATGCCTTTTGGAATTCCACTTTGGAATACTTGTGGTAAACATTTTTGATGTGTGCAAGGATATCAGAAATATGATTATCAAAAACCTCAGGGTTAAGTAATGTTCTCAAGGCATCTGCGGAAAAACCCCATCCGTTCAAGATCGCAAAAGCTGTATTGAATGAATTGTTATGCACACGCGATCCTAATATAGAATCACCGAGGTAGCCTACAACAACACGTGGAGCTAGTTTTCGCAGATATGAGTAAAGACTCCATCTTGTCACGCCACTGAAACCGTTAGCCAGATGTTCCCACTTAACCTTAAGTCCAGCACAGAACAAATATTTCTCAAATTCAATATTTGCTCTGTAATGTTCAAAACCCAGTATTGAAGCTACTTTGACTGCGCACTTCATTTCTATGTCGGTGGGCAATCCCGCAGTCAACGCTACTACTTGTGCACCCCTGCGTTTAAGATACCCTCCCATCATTCTTGAATCCAGTCCTCCAGAAAGCATAAGACTGTGTCGAGTGTGTAGAGGTACATGACGGGCGACTGCCCTTTCAAGTGCTTTATCTAACAAATCCAAGTGATCAGAAAACGATAAATCAAAATATTTGGTTGATACAGGAATCCTGTACTGCTCTAACTCTTTAGGCTCTTCTCCAGAACGCCACATTAAAAGATGTCCAGCATTTAAACGTTTAACTCCTTTCAACAAGGTTTGGCCGTTGAATAAACCGTTTGTGAGAAGTATCCCCACGAGTCCTCTGGGATTAAACTCCATCTTGAAACTTTCATGATGTCTGAAAAGCTCAGGACTTGATCCAACTAGCAAAACATCCTCAGCTGTATAATAGTATAAAGGAAAAAGGCCCAACAAATCAGCCCCAACAACAATGCCTTTATCGCAGCTATAGACAAAAGCCGCATGAAATCCATCGAATGGACTTGGCAAACTAATGGAAGGTTTGTTCCAAAGTCTTCGTAATTGTCCCGCGGTTATTCTTTCGGATCCTAGCTGATTGATGGCATCTCCCCAAATCGTGGCGACCCCTTTGTCATCACTTAAATGGCTAATAGGCGTCCATGATCCTGCTGACCAAACGGAACTTAAATCTCCATTACAACATGTGAAAACGGACAAACCGTCAACAGGTGATATGTGTGACCTTATTTTTCTTACGAAACGCATCCGTCGATTAGCGTTCGGATCAATAACTATTACGAAATTCACCAAGTGAACATTCTCCAAAAATGGATCAATAATAAATGATATTAGTCTTTTCCAAAAAAATTAAGAACATCGACATGTGCGCTCAATAATTCTTCACTCTCATCCGCTAATAGACCTTAACTATCTGACTTATTAGAATACAGAAAAGGGTGCATGAGTTGCGAGTTGGTGTTTTTTGTCCAACATTTAATGTTTATGGTGGAGGAGAATTCGTAACAGCGGTTATCTCAAATACACTGGCTCAAAACAATTATGATGTCACCCTTTTCACAAATGTGAAAGTCAATCAGTGGGAAGTCAAAAAATTCTTTGGAAAAAGTCTCAATCCCTCCATAAAAACTATCTTTCAACCTTCACGGATCCAACCGAAGGGATTATTGGAGTTTTATCAAACTATTTTCCGATCTTATATTTTAAAATCAAAATGCGATGTATGGGTAGACGTTTACTCCAATTGTGTTTTCCCGTGGACAAATATAAGCTACATCCATTTCCCCTTTCTGAACCATTACAATTACAAACCACGGTTCCCATACATTAAAAGCCCACATCTCCTACCAACTGGAGGTTTGCCATACGCTTTATTTGAGAAAAAACTCCTTAACACTAACGGAAAAATTATAATCGCCAACAGCAACTACACAGCAGAGGAGATTAAAAAAAATTCTGGAAAAAAAGCGACAATATTATATCCACCAGTACCTTCCGTCTTTTTCAATAATAACCCAAAAAATTTAACTAAAAACGAGAGAAAAACTCTAGTGGTCACTATATCCCGTTTTTCTCCAGATAAACAATTAGAAAAAATTCCTTATATCGCCTCACTAACAGATAAAGATGTGCAATTTGCGATAATTGGTCGCGTACATTACAAAAAGACGCTGTTGTCGTTGCAAAAACTTACTGAGAAACTTGGTTTAACTGACAGAGTACTTTTTTTCACAGATATTTCAAGAATTGAAATGAGAAGACTTTTGGAAGATGCAAAGATATATTTGCACACAAGGGAATACGAACATTTTGGAATTTCAGTAGTTGAAGCGATGGCTATGGGATGTGTGCCCATAGTACATGATTCTGGTGGAACAAGAGAGTTTGTGCCTGGCAATCGTAGATATCAAACAGTATACGAAGCAGCCACAAAAATTACAAAGGAGCTCTCTGGTTGGTCTCCTCGTAAAGCCATTGAAAATGCAAAAAATGCAGAAAAATTTAAGGAACAAAACTTCTCGAAAGATTTTATACGCCTCTTCAACCAATATGTGGATCAAAGATTTTAAAATTGAAACTAATTTGACTTAATTTAGTGGATTACAAGGTACACACTATATTAGTGCGGTTATTGGCGAATAATTGTATCAACAAAAAAATATTCAGGACAACTCAAAAAGGCACCACCCACAAAATCAACACCAATTACTGAAAGCAAACCCAATATACCACCCTAGACCCTTAAAACGCCTACAACACATAAGCAGGGATGACTCGTGGAAAAAGCCTTAGACATGGGAAAAGTTTCTGTAACAGGCAGTTTTCAGCTTTTCATTGGGAAGGCAGCATCCACCATCATACTAGCTGTTGGATCAATAATTTTAGCTAGGCTCATGGCACCCGCAGAATACGGATTATACTCAATCGCACTAGTTCCATCAATGACATTAAGCCTATTCCGTGATTGGGGAATAGGAAAAGCTATGGCAAAATATATCGCTTACTATAAAGCCATAGGCAAAGATGAAAAAATCCATGACATAATTGCCGCAGGTTTAATATTTAGGGTAATAATTGGATTGGTTTTATCCCTTCTCTCCCTATTCCTAGCAAGTTTCATTGCCACAACCATCTTCAATAGACCCGACACCACATTCCTTATATCAATAGCCTCAATCGCAATTCTTTCAGAATCAGTGCTGACTGCAACTCAGTCAAACTTCACCGGCTTCGAAAGAATGGAACTCACCAGCTTCACGCTAATTTGCGAATCCATAATAAAAAGCATTGCAGGACCACTACTAGTTCTTGTAGGATACGGAGCCTTAGGAGCAGTTCTAGGCTACACACTCTCTTTTCTAATCTCAGGCATAATGGGAATAGTATTGCTATATTTCCTACTTTTCAAAAATCTAAAAAAAACCAGCTTCCACCTAGCAGACATGAGCAAAATCTTGAAAACAATGTTACGCTACGGGGTGCCCCTTTCAATATCATCAATCATAGTAAGTTTTCTCTACCAATTTTATGCTTTTTTGATGGTTTTCTACTGTAACGATGTTATGATAGGTAACTATCAAATTGCAGTCAACTTTTCAATGTTTATAACCTTCTTCACCTATCCAATAGCAACTGTGCTGTTCCCAGCCTTCTCAAAACTTGACCCAAAAAGGGAACTTCAGCTTCTACGAACGGTGTTTTCGTCTGCCGTGAAGTATGCTGCTTTGTTTCTGGTACCAGCCACAATGGTAACCCTTGTTCTTTCAGAATCTATGATTGGAACAGTATATGGACAAAAATGGGTTCAAGCACCATTATTCTTATCTTTATATGTTGCACAAAATCTTTTTGTGTTGATTGGAGGATTAATAGTGTATAGCTTTTTACAAGGTGTAGGAGAAACAAAAATCCTCCTGAAACTAAGCATCCTAAAATTATCACTTGGTATTCCACTAGCTTTCATCCTAATCCCCACATATGGCATAGTAGGCGTAATATTAGGAGCTTTCTTCGCCGACATACCCTACCAATTTTTAGGTCTTCATTGGCTGTGGAAACACTACAACACCAAACCAGACTTCAAAATTTCTGCCAAAATACTCCTAGCCGCTGCTATTGCCAGCGTAACAACATATCTGTCCCTAAACTTTCTCGTCACCGCCGAATGGATAAAGCTACTAATCGGAGGAAGCCTTTTCTTAACCGTCTACATCCTTACGGCTCCAATTATCGGCGCAATCAGCCAAAAAGATACCCAAACTCTCAGAACGATGTTCTCTGGACTAGGAGTAATCTCAACACTAATAAACATACCACTAGCCCTAGCAGAAAAAGCAGCAACTCTCAACAATGCTTAAAAAGTAAATGCGCCTTCCCCCAAAACCTCACCATTCAAGCATATCATGTCTTTCTATTACAGACTTACATTACACATATATCTCCGAAATCCTCAAATAACGATCAAACATAACCAAAATAGAATGTAGTCTGACAAATGGTAAAAAGGCAAAACAGATGAAACTCTTTAATTTCCTTTTCAATTTTCTTCACCAACACAAGAAAACTCTACTGCTTGTACTCATTGTATCAACAGCAACAGTACTAATCAGCAGTGCCATCTCAATTTGGCTCAGCGACTTCCACAACCTAACCCTTCCAACCATAGGAACCATAAAGACCATTGGTGTAGAAGCCTACTGGGACCCAAACTGTGAAAACAAAACGGAAACAATTGATTGGAACACTGTATGGCCAGGATCAACGAAAAACGTCTCCTTATACATACGAAGCGTCAGCAATGTTAAAACGACCCTTCACCTGTACGCGTCAAACATTACCCCTGCCAACGTCTCAGAATACCTCAACCTATCCTGGGACTACGACGGAACTCCCCTTAATACTGATGAAATAATCCAAGTGACACTGTTTTTATCCGCTTCTGATGATAAATCATTCAGTCGGTATCTTATCGATAATGACGTAACAGACTTCAATATCGATATTCACATTGTCGCATATGAATAGACTTACACGCTAGATTTTCTCGAAAAGATTGTTTAGTTTTATTTTCCTAATAATATATTTAAAGATACAATTTTAAATTCCTCCGACTGGGGGCTCGTCAATTATATGATACTGCTATGGAGATAGTTTTAGTGCCTGAAGCAAATTACACCCCCCGTGTAAGCATCGGATTGCCCGTTTTCAACGGTGAGAAATACATCGAAGATACATTAGATTCGATCCTGACTCAGACATTCACGGATTTTGAGCTGATTATCTCCGATAACGCCTCCACAGATAAAACTTCACAAATCTGTCGTGAATACGCAAGAAGAGATAGCAGAATCATTTATTATCGGAGTGAAAAGAATCATGGAGCCGCTTGGAACTTTAATAACGTCTTTAGGTTGTCATCAAGCTTTTATTTTAAATGGTCAGCACACGATGATTTGCATGACCCTGACTACTTACTGAAATGCGTCCGTGTGCTTGACAATGACCCCTCCATCGTCTTATGTCACTCTAAAATAGGTGTTATCAATCAACATGGAACAAAAACAGGAACTAATGATTACTGTGCTAAACTTGACTCAAAGAAACCAGAAACGCGTTTCAGTGAAATATTGAAGAAGAAACCAGTATTCACGATTTTTGGAGTTATGAGAAGAAGCGCACTTAAAAAGACGCCCTTACTAGCAGGTTATATTGGTTCAGACTGGAATTTGCTTGCGGAACTGAGCCTTGCTGGCCGAATGTTTGAAATTCCAGAATATCTGTTCTTTCGAAGGGATCATGCCCAGTCATACACAAACAGGCATTATTCCAAAATGGTTAAAATCCACGATTATCGAACCGAATCGCTTTGGTGGACGGGAAACATCAAAAGACCCCTAATTACATTACCATACTGGAAGAATTGTCTAGAGTTTTTTGGATCTATAAATCATTCTTCACTGAAATGGTTTGAGAAACTATCCTGCTACCATGAAATAGGTAAATGGCTAACCAGAGGAGTAGGTCGGTCATTGCTGTACGAAGACTTGAAAAATGAGTACCGACTACTACGCCTCAAGTTGGCTTAGCACAAGCGCACACGCGGATGGTTTTTGATGAGAAAGGATGTAGGAATTAACTTCCTTAGTCGTTCAAGGTTAGGAATTAAGTTAGCTCCTTATGTCAGGCGGATGCTCGAAGCTTTAGGTAGGTGATGTTAAATGAAGGTCGCCATTCTCGCTGGAGGTTCGGGGACTCGTCTCTCTGAAGAAACTGTGAAAAAACCGAAGGCTCTCGTGGAAATTGGAGGACAACCAATTCTTTGGCATATTATGATGTATTATTCTCATTTCGGCTTCAATGAGTTTGTCATAGCACTTGGTTACAAAGGTGAATACATAAAGCGTTGGATGCAGAAATACAGTAATTTGAACAGGAATATAATTGTTAAAACAGATACGGATGAAGTTATCTCACCCAATAGAAATAGGCAGAGTCAAACAGACTGGATAGTAAGGTTAGTTGATACTGGACAGAAAACACAAACTGGCGGTCGAATCAAGCGATTAGCTCCTTGGTTAGACGATCAAACATTCATGTTAACTTGGTGCGATGGTCTATCAGACATCAATCTGGACGCCTTGCTGAAGTTCCATCGTTCCCATGGCCGACTTGCAACTTTAACTGCAGTCCAACCTCCTAGCCGTTTTGGTCATCTTGTTTTGGACGGAGACAAAGTGATGCAGTTCAAAGAAAAACCGCAAACTCTTGACTATTGGATAAATGGTGCCTTCTTTGTTTTGGAACCAGAAATATTCAACTATATCGATGGCGATAATACGCAGTGGGAAAGAGAACCCTTAGAAAAATTGGCAAAAGACGATCAGTTCATGGCCTACCGCCATACCGGTTTCTGGCAGTGCATGGACACACTTCCAGAGAAGTTACTTCTTGAAAAACTCTGGAAAAGTGGCAAGTCACCTTGGAAAATTTGGAAGGAGTAATTAATGCCACGCTATATCTTCATAGAATAGGTCAGATTCATTGTTCCGTGGTATCGCTTTTAGCGGAGAAATAAAAGAGCCTTAATAACTTACCTATGGCTTAATCCTTTGTTTGGTATCTATCCCTTTCTAAATATCTAAGAGCATAATTTTGAATATATTCAATATTAGTCCAGACAGGAGTGTGATGGCCAGCCATAACCTTTCCCAACCTATATATGTACAATGCTCTCATCAATTCTCCAATAGCGTCCCCAAAAAAAAGCGCCATAATTTTTGCATAATTCCTGAAGTTGCTCCCACCAAAATGTAAAAATCCGCACCATTTTGCCATTTCTATGGCCACGATGTCTTTGAAAAATTGGAGATTGACCAACTTTTGCCTCCTATATCTTTCGTAACATTGTACAAAGTATTCTCCAAGATCTACTTTGGCACTTTCTCTCTCTAGCCTTAACTTGTGATATGTCCACGCTACATCATATGCGGGGTCACCCACACTTGCTTCTCCCCAATCTACCACGATACAGTGCCCCTTTGATAGGAGAATGTGATTAGGCTCATAATCTAAGTGAAGTAAGGCAGGGCAAACTTTTTTCGGCTCCCTATATCCCACTCTCTTAACTGCAGCGATGAATCGTCTTTGATAGGGGGGAGAAAAGCCTAAAAAGCTCATGCAATGTTTGTTAATAAAAAACCATGTATCCAACAAACTTTTTTGTTTAACTTCATATTGTCGCTGCAGAACGTCGGAGATTTCAACGTAACTCAAATTTACTTTATGTATATCCACTAAACATTCAGCCATTTTTTTAACTATGCCTTCAACATCTTTTCCGTCCATCAAATAGTCTGACGCATTTTTTGCCACAATTCTCTCCATAATCATAAACGGTTTCTTTAGCACTTTATTATTCTCTTTAAAACAGTAAGCAGTTGGAACAGCCAGATTTTGTTCCTTCAAAGTTTTAAGTATTGCAAATTCTTTTCGCCCTTTTTCCACAGTTTCCTCTCCAAATAACTTCAAAATAAACTCTTTAGATTGCTTACAACCCCCTGAAGTGAATGTCCCCAAAAAAGAATACATAAAAGAAGATCGCCCTTGCTTATCAAACCTGCGAAATCCACGGACACTAACATTTTCGGCATCATATGGCAAAAAGGTTGTCAATAACTGAGCAAATTTTGCAGTTAATTGAGACGAAGAATTTGATTTTATTACTTTTCACCTAACATTATTTAAATAATCCTTTGCAGGTATTGAAATTTAAAGCTTAACTCAGTTCAGCTAATATTTTCTGCTCTATCTAACTCCTAGTGCGAGGCTTCCCGAATACCATTTATTTTTTTCCAACTCTTCAACAGAAGAAACAGAAAAAAGAAAACCATAACAAAAGAGTGGTTGAAATCTCACCTCCATATTATCGATTCATCAATTCTATATGCATAAAGAACAGACAAACTAGATAAGATGCCACAAAAATCAAGTTACGAACTCGCAGAGATGAAAGAAATTCTGTTTATTATTGAAATTTGACATTAAGTGAAAATAATAGAAAAAGAATGGAGGAATGAAAAATGCGTGTGCTGTTAACGGGTCATAAAGGATATATAGGCAGTGTTATGCTACCCTTGCTCCTAGCAGAAGGCCATGACATTATAGGTCTTGATAACGACCTCTTTGAAGGGTGTACCTTTGGCGGCAGGTCAATCTTTGGAGATATCCCAAATATCCCGTATATAAAAAAAGACATCCGTGAAGTTAAACTTTCAGACCTAAAAGGATTTGATGCCGTAGTACACCTTTGCGCTCTGTCAAACGATCCGCTTGGATACTTCAACCCAGAAATTACATTCAAAATAAACCATAAAGCCTCGGTTAACTTAGCGAAACTAGCTAAAAAGGCCGGAGTCCAACGCTACCTCTTTTCCTCATCATGCAGCATCTACGGTGACTCTGGAACTGAATTGGTAAATGAAGAATCGAAGCCACGCCCAATCACTCCATATTCAGCATCAAAGTTCCGCGCCGAAGAAGGCATCTCAAAGTTGGCTGACTCCAATTTTTCCCCAACTTTCCTACGCTCCGCAACAGCATATGGCGTCTCTCCAATGCTAAGATTTGACTTGGTTCTAAACAACTTAGTTGCTTGGGCACACACAACAGGGCTTATACTGCTAAAAAGTGATGGCCTGTCATGGCGGCCAATCGTACACATCGAAGATATATTGCGGGCTTTTGCAGCTGTCCTAAACGCCCCCCAAGACTTAGTTCATAACCAAGTTTTCAATGTTGGTATAACCGAGGAAAACTATCAAATAAGAAAACTCGCTGAAATCGTAAAAGATACAGTGCCAAACTGCCACATTGAATATTCAAAAGATGCCGGCCCAGACAAACGTTCCTATAAAGTCGACTTCAGCAAGATAGCCCAAACACTGCCCGAATTTAAGCCACAATGGAATGCTCGCCGAGGAGCAAAACAACTTTACGACACCTACAAAAAAGTGAAATTCAGCCTCGAAGAGTTTGAAGGACCAAGATACAGGCGTATCAAACATCTCCAAGAAAACCTTAACAACGGCCGTCTGGATAAAAATCTGCGCTGGAGAAACATCAAAAAATGAGTAGCCCGCCACCATACACACAAATATCAGGCTGCCGCTCCTGCGGAAACCCTAATCTTGAACCAATTCTGTCTTTCGGAACTACTCCTCTAGCAGATGCATTAATAACCAAAGAACAACTAAAAAAACCCGAACTAAAAGTCCCCCTTACCCTCGTATTCTGCCCAAAATGCGGGCTTGTACAAATAAAAGAAACCGTAGACCCAAAAATCCTCTTTTGCAGAGACTATCCTTACTTCTCCTCCACCTCAAAAGGATATCTAAGGCACTCTAAGGAGAACGCAGAAAAACTAATTGCATCCAGAAAGTTGAATTCAAACAGCCTTGTAGTCGAACCAGCCAGCAATGACGGTTACATGCTTAAACAATTCTTAGAACATGGAATCCCAGTACTTGGAGTTGACCCAGCGAAAGAACCTGCTCAAGCTGCCCAAAAAGCAGGAATTAAAACCATTTGTACTTTTTTTGAAAAAAAACTTGCAAACAAGCTTAAACAAAATGGATTAATGGCTGATGTATTAATCGCCAACAACGTACTAGCCCATGTTGCAGACCTCAACGACTTTGTAGAAAGCATCCGAACAATATTGAAAGATTCTGGTGTAGCAGTTATAGAAGTCCCTTACGTAGTTGACTTGATTAATAACCGCGAATTCGATACAATCTACCACCAGCACCTCTGTTATTTCTCAGTCACCGCCCTAAACAATCTATTCAAAAAACATTCCCTCTTCCTCAATGACATAAAACATATCGACGTCCATGGCGGATCCCTGCGACTGTATGTAGAACCCAAAAAAAACATCAGCAAATCAGTTCGATTACTCCTAGACGAAGAAGCAACAAAAGGAATTGATAACATCAACTATTATCGCGGTTTTGCTGAACGTGTCCAAGAAACGCGAAATGCCCTACGAGAAATACTACTGCGCCTAAAAAAGAAAGGAAAAAAAATTGCAGCCTACGGAGCAGCAGCAAAAGCAACAACACTCCTAAGTTATTGCGGGATAAATAAGACGCTTGTAGATTATGTGGTGGATCTGAACCCCTTCAAACACGGACGCTACATGGGGGGCAACCATTTACCCATATTTGCACCGACAAAACTTTCAGAAGATATGCCCGATTATGTTTTGTTGTTAGCATGGAATTGGGCAGATGAAATTTTAAGTCAACAGGAAGCCTATCGACAGAAAGGTGGCAAATTCATCATCCCTATTCCATATCCCAAAATTGTTTAGAACATTTTTGTATGTAGCTGTATGAGTGAAAAAGCGTTGTCCTCAAATTATGTTTGCCCGAATTGCGGCGCACGAACTGTTTCTACATTCTATAAGGCAGAAAACGTTCCAATTCATACATGCGTGATGTTATCAAGCCACCAAGAAGCGTTGCGTTTTCCTAAAAGTAAAATTGATTTAGGCTTTTGTAAAAAATGCGGTTTCATATCAAATGTCGCTTTCGATTCTTCGGCAGTAAACTATTCTTCTCTCTATGAAGACCAACAATCTTTCTCTTCAACATTCAATGTCTTCGCTGAGGGCTTGGCAAAGCGCCTCATCGAGAAATATAATCTGGTTGACAAGAAAATTTTGGAGATCGGCTGTGGAAAGGGCGATTTCCTAGCGTTGCTATGCAAACTAGGCCATAACTATGGTGTAGGAATTGATCCCGCCTACATAAAAGACCGCGTTCGCAGTCAGGCTTCAGACCGTTTGACTTTCATACGAGACTATTACTCCGAGCAGTATGCTAACTATCACGGAGACCTGATATGTTGCCGTCATACTCTCGAGCATATTCCCAACACAGCTGAATTTCTCAGTAGTGTGCGGCGTGCGATCGGTAACCGTTTGGATACCATCGTCTTCTTCGAGGTACCCGATGTCACGCGAGTATTACGTGAACTAGCATTCTGGGATATCTACTATGAGCATTGCTCCTATTTCAGTCAGGGGTCACTCGCGCGGCTATTTCGTTCTTGTCAATTTGAAATAATTGATCTTTCCAAAGATTTTGACGATCAATATATCCTAATTGAGGCCAAACCGGTAAACCGAAAAGCAGAAAAACTGCACGAAATGGAAGAAAGCGTAGAAGAAATGGCGAAGGATGTAAAGTATTTCGCCACGCATTATCGTGAAAAGTTGGATCAGTGGAAAAGGCGCTTGAATGAACTTTACGCAGATGGAAGACGGGTTGTTGTGTGGGGTTCGGGCTCCAAATGTGTATCTTTCATGTCGACGCTTGGGGTCAAAGATGAAGTCGCATATGTTGTTGATATTAACCCGTTCCGTCATGGTAAATATCTTCCGGGTGTCGGCAAAAAAGTGATGTCGCCTGAAATCCTAACGAAGTACAAGCCCGATGTCGTAATTGTAATGAATCAAATCTACTACGATGAAATTCGGCAAATGCTCAATGATATGGGCCTAACTCCAGAGGTAATGTCGCTTTGAGTGGAATGCCAGCAAAACACGCGAATAAAATCTCTGAAAATCCCTGTCCTATTTGTGGTTCTAAACAGTTGCAAGTTTTTTTCGAGATGTCAGATGTCCCAATCCATTGCAACATTCTTTGGCCGAGACGAGATGCTGCCCAGAATTGTCCAAGAGGCGATATCAAGCTGGCTTTCTGTCCTGTTTGCAGCTTTATTACTAATCTGAAATTTGAACAGGATAGACTTGAATACACGGAGGCATATGAAAACCCTCTGCATTTCTCACCTCATTTTCGAGTTTATGCCCAATCGCTTGCAGAGCATCTGATTGAACGTTACAATCTGCATAACAAAGACATCATCGAGATAGGATGCGGGGATGGATATTTCCTGAAGTTACTCTGCGAATTGGGAAACAACCGTGGAGTAGGCTTTGATCCTGCCTACAGTGAAAAAGAAAAACATTGCGAGAGAAGAAATCAAGTCAAGTTTATTCAGGACATCTATTCGGAGCGCTACGCTGACTATCAAGCTGATCTCATTGTTTGTAGGCAAACACTAGAACACATCCAAAATCCAAAAGGCTTTCTAAAGGAGTTGCGACAGGCAATTGGTAATCGGCTAAACAGTTATACGTTCTTTGAAGTACCAAACGCGTTAAATATCTTTCAAAAACTCTCTGTATGGGATATCATCTACGAGCATTGTTCATATTTCACTCCCGTCTCTCTGTCCTTCATCTTCTCATCCAGTGGGTTTCAGATTTGCGACCTTACCGAGGAGTTTAGAGACCAGTTCCTTTGTATCGATGCTCGGCCGAACGACCAAGGTAATCCAGATTCTGATTATGAATATTCGAGTAAGGCCAAACAGATTGCTAGTTACATAACATCGTTTGCTACCAATTACCAAAACAAGATTGAAATGTATAGACGCAAACTGGAAAATGTAGGAAGCCGTGGGCAGCGTGCAGTTGTATGGGGTGCAGGTTCAAAGGGAGTCACCTTTTTGAATACGTTGAAGAATTTACAGATCGAGTATGTGGTAGACATTAATCCACGCAAACAAGGCATGTACATTCCGGGAACTGGGCAGAGAATTATGCCTCCAGAGTTTCTGCGGGACTATAAACCGGATATTATTATTGTAATGAATCCCATATACAAGAGTGAGATTCGACAACTTGCAAAAAATCTTGATTTAACTAACAGATTCGTGTATGCATAAGATGCAGATTTGCTGGCTTAAAAAATAGTTACTGCGGTAGGTCACATTACTGGTTTGACTCCTGTTATGCATAAAATCTAAGGTTGATGTCAAAAAACTCTAGAATTTCTCAAAAGATTTTCTAGTTTTAGTTTTCATATATATTTAAATGCTGAAGTTCTTTAAGATGTATTTATGTCAATTAAAACGTCAATCAAAATAGTCAGTGTAGCATTATGCTTACTGATGCTGCTGGTTCCTTTAGTAAGCGCTGACGAAACAACAGAATCTTTCACAGTGTTTACCGACAAAAGCGAATACTTAACTGGGGAAGCAGTAAACATCTACGTCAAAGCCGAAACTATAGATCCCAACCAAACCATCACTGTCCAAGACGTGATCATTTACGATCCCAACAATACATCCATTGCAGAGTGGCATGACCTTAACATAGTGCTAGACGATACAACAACGATAAAATACGTGGGAACCGTTATCGCAACTTCCGAAGGACAATACACAGTGTCTGCAAAAGCAACAGGATGCCCATGGTTTCTATGGGCAATATTTTGGTTCTTCTGTCGTTGTCACTGGAATCATAATGTCATTCCCGAATACCCGTTTGGAACAATAGCAGCCATGGCAGCTTTCTTCGGAGCCACAGCACTATACGTTTACAGAAAGAAAAACCGAGTGAAGAAGTGAAAGTTCCTCATATTTTTTGATAAACCGATTTAGTATTTTTCCTTTCCAGTTTTTCTACTTGACAGTGAAAGATTGGAAAGCCTTCGGAATGAAATAAGTCTGTGAGTGCTAGGCACTAAACCAGTGAATCTAGAGATGCAAAGAGACGGGTGAAATGGTTAACGTGTTTCGAAAGACATTCGCAGACTTGAATAAACACTCTTTTCTTGTTCTCTCAGCTATTATGATTCCGCTAATGATTCTGATCGTATACTGGCAGGATCTTTCTATCTTAGTCAACGAAGCGTTGTACAATGAAGCGGTAACGCATATCGTCCTTGTTCCAGTTCTGGTCTCCTACATTGTGTACAGAAAAAGAGATGTAATCAAAGCTACTTTTGCATTAGAGAAGCTTCGGCAGCGTTCAAGGGATTCATTCTTAATCGAAGTTATCGGCTTGAGTTTATGCCTTTCTGCTTTTCTCATATATTGGTATGGCTCTTATACTTTTTCTACGCTGGAATATCATCTTCTTTCTCTTCCCTTATTTGTTACGGGTATAGCACTCGTTCTCTTCAATTTTAAAACGCTCACTGTACTCATTTTTCCAATTCTATTTCTCTTTTTTCTCATACCGCTCCCGTCAGAAATAACCTACACGGCAGGAGCTTTAATAGGCAACTTCAACACACAAGCATCCTTTCTCTTGCTTAAAACGTTTGGTTTACCTGCAGTTCTGCAATCCACGTATGGGTCTCCAACAATTACAGTCAATACTCCTTCTGGCACACCAATGCTGTTTGCAGTAGATTTACCATGCTCAGGAATCTATTCTCTAATAGCGTTTATGATGTTCGCCACTTTTCTAGCCTACATTATTCAGGGGGCACTCGTCAAAAAAGCTGGTTTGTTTCTTCTTGGTTTCGCAGTGTTACAAATACTAAACATCCTTAGAATATCTACGATTGTCGCGATTGGTCATTGGCTTGGCGAAGAAATCGCTATGACAATATTCCATACGGTAGCAGGTTGGGTTCTCATTTTCGGCGGAATTTTTCTGCTTTTGCTGATTGGCGAAAAGTTTTTACACATTCAAATCTTTAAAGGCTCAAACGAAACACCATCATGTTTCAACTGTGACACCAGCCTCCAAAAACAGGAACCCTTCTGTTCACACTGTGGAAAATTCCTCGAAAACCTGACCGCCCGCACAAAAATTTCAGGAAGATTTTTGGTTAAAATCATTGCTCTGCTGGTCGGTATATTTCTAGTCACTGCAAGTATACAAGCGCCAGTATTCGCTTTCGCCCAAGGATTAACGTTTACAGACCCAAACTTGAAAGAGAGTACTGAAGTTTTCCCAGAATTTACCGGTTACCAATTCAAATTTCTCTATCGCGATGTTGACTACGAAAAACTATCTAACCAAGATGCTTCACTCCTTTATGCATATATACCTCTAAACACTTCCACACCAATGGTCTATGCTGACATTGGAGTTGCAAATTCGATAACAAATCTTCACAACTGGGAAGTATGCTATGTTACATGGCAAACAGCCCACGGACGTTCACCTTTGGTATCGGTACTCGATTCTAGAGACGTTCAAATCGTGGAAAACCCCCCTATTATCGCCCGCTACTTCGTCTTCGAAAGCCCCAACAACTACACCCAAGTCACTCTCTACTGGTACGAAAAAGCGTTGTTCAACACCGGCCTTACTATTGAACAAAAATTCGTTAGAATAAGCCTGATAATTCTAGCAGCAAACTCAACCACATACCCTATACTTGAGGAAAAATTATTACAATTTGCGCAGTCAATTTCAACATATTGGGAACCATTAAAAAGCCGGTCTCTTTTTTCTTTAAGCATTCCTCTTCAACAGGTGTTACTTGCTTCATCAATAGTGTTCATAATTATCACCATAACTGCTCAATACACACGAAAATGGAGAAATAAAAGGGCTAACCTAAAGATTTTTGAAAAATTTGTTCCGCCAGATGAAAAGCTGTTGTACCAGACTATAAAAAACTTAAATGAAGGAAACGGAGCAACAACTAATGAAATTGCTCACGCTCTTGAACAAGCCACCGGCAAATGCCCCGAAACAGACGAGTTAAATCACATGTTAAAGCATCTGCAAGAAAATGGACTTGTGGAAATAGATATTGTAAACCTAAATGAAAAATCACACCTTGTTTGGAAGCCCTAATATTAGAGATTAGAGATTATACTGTGTTTGGCGATGACTTAGATGTTGGATCAAAAACTTTGGAGACTCGGTACTGCCAAAGCAATTAGACTTTTGCAGCTTCTTTTCTTGTCTATTGCGCTGTGGTTTATCTATTGGACACACATTTATGAGGTGATTTATTGGAACAAAACATTGCTAGAATCCTTTCAATCGAACTTTCCAAACGTTTTTGTTTACTCAATTTTAATAATTGCTGTAATCTTTCTTGAATTCCAATCGAAAAGACGCAGTCGCATTTCAATGTCCTCTTCGTCTGTTAAGTCTCTAGAAATCTTACAAAAAGAAAACGAGCAATCGAAATACGAACTGATGAAGTCCAAAAAAATGCCTTCTAACAAAATCGGAATTGCCCTACTTATCATTGGAGCACTGCTACTTTCCGCTTCCGTCATCACCTCCTCAACGATTCTTGCTTTTATAGGATTAGGTCTAACATTCTGGGGAGCCCTCTTCCTTTTCGCTAGGTCAACCAAATTCGTAACAGTCCCCATTTTAGATGCCACCGCACTCTCAACCTACGCCACACTCGATAGAATAATAGACGATCTAAACTACAAGGGAAAAGCCATATACATACCTCCATATCCGAAGGATACATATCTCCCCGAATACCTAGAAGGGCTAAAAGAAATGGTTGTTTTCATTTCAGCCAAAGATTCCACAAAAATTCCCCCCATCGAAGAAATGGCAAAAAAACAATTTCTAGTCAAAAACCCTAAAGGAATCTGCATTACCCCTCCAGGTTCTGGACTCGTAAGCCTGTTTGAAAAAGAATTAAGAGTTGACTTCACAAAGATCGACCAAGAGAGCTTCTATGATGGTCTACCAACAGTCATAGTAAATAACTTGGAGTTAGCTAGCGACTTTGAGATAGAGGCTGAAAACGAACTTATTCATGTCAAAATCACTGATTCAGTCTACAGCAATCTTTACTCCAAAAACCAGAACCTAAAAAGCATTCACTCTATTGGATGCCCACTAACAAGCGCCGTCACATGTGCCTTAGCCAAAACAACCGGAAAACTTGTAACCATAACCAAAACTAAAATTTCCCCAGATTTAAAAACCGTTGAGATATGGTATCAAATCGTAGAAGGTTAGACTGATGCAATTTCCCCTTTCCATATCAGACATCACGCTTTGGATAGCAGTCACGGCAATAATTTTACTTATAACCTCAGAATTGTTGACTTCGTACTCGGAACAGTTCGGAGACTTCCCAATAGACAAAACACGTCTGCGACTGGTGGCTCTTATCCTAGGTGCATCATTCATGGTTACAGTTTTACTGCGAGCAATTTCACCCTCCATAATCTAAAATTACACTTTAAAGACGATTTGGGGTTTTTGCATTTACCCGGATTTGCTGTTAAAACAAAATACTTCTAAAAGGCAGATAGTAAAAGATTTTATGATTTTATTTAATCAAAAAATATTAAGAGGGGGAGTTCCATTCGTGGAACTTTTTCTGTTAGCTGCTTCCAACTATTGTGATGTCGAAACTGAAGGTTGTTATTCCTGTAATGCCTGCGTCTACCATTAGCGTGAACGTAACTGGGATTGAAGCGCCAGAGTTAATGGGCTGGTTGTCGTAGTCCCAGTCGGGAACAAGGTAATTTGAGAGCTCTAAGCTCTCGGGAATCCAACTATCTACGTACATAGATAGTGTTGTTGATGTGCTTCCCTCATTTTTGATGTAGCAAGTAATGGTTTGGCTTGTTCCTGGCTCAAGTGTTCCCCATAACATGGAAGTTTTCGGAGTGGTACACTGGACATTTTCATATACGCCGATTCCTGCAGTGGTTTGTATCTGTATCGATCCTGTGCTGGATAATGTTTTGCTCGTTTGAGCTGCAGGGAATGCTTGGCTTACTAGAGATAGACCCAATGTGTAAGTGATGAGTATGAGCATGGCGCCTGTGATTACGGATTCTTTACTTACCATTGATTTCACCTTTGTTATACTGTGTATTAATACTTAATAAATATTTTCGTTTAAATGGGCTACACATATACAGTTCTTACCAGATTCTAAGAAAACGTATATAACTGTCCACAAAACGAACAGAACAAATTCATTAATTCTAGTTAATATTATCAGCTAAACGTGGTTAAGCTGAGGTTTTATCTCTTCTTGTTCGCTATAGCATTCCATAATTCTGTAGCAACCTAAGCACCTTTCCGAAACAGAGCCGTCATCACCAATCTTTCTTATGTACCCAAATCCACGCGGACATTCTGCATAACCGCTTTGAGGATTTGATGCAATTTTTTCTGGACTTGTATCTTTTGCTGTTGATCCCCGGAAAAATTGTTTTTCAGGAATTTTCGATAACTTTGTCCAGTAGAGCACTAAGAGGACTATGACGGCTATAACTAGAATAAGGTCAATTGCGGTCAGTTCGAAGGATAGCATATTTATTCAGTTTTCTCATTTGGTGCTTCGATATATATAGAGTTGATGAATTCGGCGTATTTACCCACATTACAAATTGACAAATAGTATTGTTAATATTCGTCAACAAGAATAGGGTGAGCGTTAATATGTTTGAGGAAACAGTTCATGTATGCTGTTGGACACTTTGCTCTAGGATACTTGACCGGAAAACTTGCAGCCAAATCGCTAGACGTCAACATTAATTTCCCATTATTGTTCCTTGCATCGGTTTTTCCTGACATTGACTTGTTAATACCTGGTTTGGAACATCGAGGACCCCTACACTCAGTGATACTTTTCTGTCTCGTCTTCATACCCATATTTGCAATCTACAAAAAAAGAGCTGCACCATACTTCGTAGCAGTAATCCAGCACATCATAATCGGAGACTACCTAATAGGCGGAAACCTGCAACTACTATGGCCATTAACCACTAACACGTATGGCTTTCACGTTGGAATAGCAAGTTTAACCAATATTGCCCTTGAAGGGTCTCTTTTCCTCATCTCCATGACGTTTATGATCAAAACAAAGGACATATTGTTACTATTCAAGCATCACCCATCAAACATGATTCTAGCAATACCCCTCATGGCCGTTCTCTTGCCTACAGTCATAAGTTTCCCCCTGTATGTTCCTTTAGCACTGGTCATTCCCCACATTGTCTATCTGATTCTTTTAACTATCCCCATTCTCATAGATTGGAAAGTAATCCTGACAAAAAATGAGAAACCATAACAGGTCTTTGATAACAGTTGCCGAAAGTTGGCATATTGTTGGTATTGTTTTGAGGTTTTCAATCCGCTGAACTAGTAACAAAAACTCTTCAACTCTTCAAGGCAACTTTTCTTCCTGCATTTTCTATTTTCTGCTAAGTTTTCAGTATCTTCGGGATACTCTGCCGTAACGAAGACGGCGACCGACGATACTCTAGTGTAAACGCTAATTTTTTCATAGAAGATACGCATGCGATTTGATTTAGAATTTGCTAACGTTTATTAGCTGTATCAGTCAAAATTAGCGAGCGGTTGCCTAGCCATTCAGGAGATTAAAATGAAAGTAAAAGTTGGTGTCGTCGGACTTGGGTTCATGGGCTCTGCTCATGCTAGGGTTTACAGCAAACTGAAGGAGTGTGAATTGGTCGGTATTTGCGAT
>Ga0315538_1000226_pt1 | contig 37594 bp, 33 predicted proteins | sample SalMarSW160230MG_2_FD_203834 | JGI IMG/M metagenome (GOLD analysis project Ga0315538, IMG submission 203834) | Salt marsh sediment microbial communities from the Plum Island Ecosystem LTER, Massachusetts, United States - Salt Marsh Sediment SW1601-230 ...
ACTCCGCCAAGGACCTGGGCCGTCGGAGACGGACCTCCGCCGCGCACTCGGCGTCGCCGTTGCGCCACGACATCTTCAGCCGGTCCGGGCCGGGCACCAACACCGTAGGTGGACCACGGATGGGGCCGGCGCAGGAAGATCCGGTCCAAGTCCGCCTCGGCGGGGAGGCCATCAGGCCAGATCTTGTCGAGGCTGTGCCCCGTCGGGTGCTCGCAACAACAAGGGAAGCGATGAGGGGCGTCGGAACGTCCGGCGGCGGTGCCTACTGGCGCGCGGCGGCCTCGATCTCCCCCTGGTCGATGGCCCCGACCCGCAGGACGCGGGGCTCGGGGCCCGAGCAATCCACGACCGTGGAGGGGACGCTGCCCCGCGCCGGGCCGCCGTCCAGGACCAGGGCCACGCGCTCGCCGAGCTGGGCGAGGACGCCGGCGGCGTCGCGGGCGTCGGGCTGGCCCGACAGGTTGGCAGAGGTGACCGGCAACGGGCCAAGGTCGCGGGCGAGGACGCGGGGGCAGTCGTGATCGGGCAGGCGAAGGCCGATCGTTCGAGCGCCGCCGGTGAGGACCGCGGGCAGGCTCGCCCCCGGGGCCTGTTCCAGGACGAGCGTCAGGCCGCCGGGCCAGAAGCGCTCGGCCAGGGCCCGAGCAGCCGGGGTGAGGACGCCGACGCCGGCCGCCTGCGCCAGGTCCGCCACCAGCAGCACGATGGCGCGATCCAGCGCCCGGTCCTTGGCCGCGAACAGCCGCTCCAGGCCGTCAGGCGCGTCCAGGGCCACTCCCACGCCGTAGACCGTGTCGGTGGGCATCGCCACCAGCTCGCCTCGTCGCAGCGCCTCCACGGCCGCGGCTCGCCCCGCGGTGCCGTCAGGGAGCAGCCGCGCGGTCATCGCCGCTCCACTTTGATCCCGCCCTGGAACATGCCGTCGGTCGCCGTGTCCGGCCCGGACCCGGGGACGGTCACTCCGGCTGGGTGCCCCGCGCCGCGCGCCGCCGGGGGGCGCCAGCCGCCAAGGGCGACACGCTCGATCACCTGAGCCGCCCCTTCCTCGTCCACTGCCGGGGCCACAAACCGGGCCACGGCCTGGACCGCTTCCGGTGCCGTGGGCATGGCCACCCCGTGGCCCACCTCGCGGATCATCTCCAGGTCGTTGAACTGGTCGCCGATGGCCAGGCACCGCCCCAGCGGCACCCCCAGCCGCCGCGCCAGCCAGCGCACCGCGCGTCCCTTCGAGACGCCCGGGGCCAGGAACTCGAGGAAGCGGGGATGGCTGAGGGTGACCTCGGCCCGGCCGGCGAAGCGGGCCCTGCCCTCCTCCATCACCTCCAGCTGGTGCTCGCCCTCGCCCAGAGCCACGACCTTCGTCACCGGGCGCTGGGCCCGGGCCATGATGTCGTCCACGATGCGCAGCCGGTCGCCGACGAAGGCCCGGTACTCCTCGATGCGCGTCTCCCGCGCCCCGACGATCATCCACTCCAGGTAGTTGAAGTGGGCCATCAGGTCGCGCTCGTGGCACCAGCGCACGATCTCCATCGTGACCGCCGGCGCCAGCGTGCGGTGGTAGAGGAGCCGGCCCGGACGCTGCCACCCAGGCTCGGGCATGGAGCGCACCAGCGCCCCCTGCTGAGCCACGATCGGCCCGGTCAGGCCCAGCGTCTCGGCGAACGGCGTCGCCGAGGTAGCCATCCGGCCCGTGACCAGAGAGACGGCGATTCCCCGCCGCCGCGCTTCCGCGATCGTCTCCAGGGTTCGCCGGCCGATCACCAGGTCGTCGCCGACCAGCGTGCCGTCGATGTCCAGGGCGATCAGCTCGATCGGCAGCTCGGGCCTGGGTGAGTGGGGCATCAGCTGGCTCTCGGGAAGGCGGCCCGGGCCGCGCCCGCCGCCGTGCGCTCGATGTGGGCCAGGCGCGGCTTGCCTGAAAGGTCGTCCTGGATCCGGCACGTCCACTCCGCGCCCAGGTCGGCCACCAGGGCTTCCCCGACCGGCCCCTGGTCGAAGCCGATCTCCAGGAGGGCCGTCCCTTCGTCTGCCAGCGCCGAAGGCAAGGCGGCCACCAGCCGCCGGACGACGTCAAGTCCGTCCGGCCCGCCGTCCAGGGCCAGGCGCGGCTCGAAGGAGGCAGCTACCGGCAAGCCTTCGATAGCGCCCGAGGGTATGTAGGGCAGGTTGGCCAGGATCAGGTCGAGGGGGAGCTGGCCGGCCGGCAGCAGGTCTGCCTCGGCGAAGGCCACGTCTTCGGCGACCGCATGGCCGACGGCGTTCTCCTTCGCCAGGCTCAACGCTTGGGCAGAGCAGTCGGCCGCCAGGATCGAGACATCGGCCAGCATCCGCCGCCGCCGCAGGATCACCGCCAGGGCGATGGCCACCGCCCCCGAGCCTGTGCCCACGTCCACGACGCGCAGCCTGGGCGTCCCCTCCGGCCGCGGCGCCGAGAGCAGCCGCCAGGCCACCTCTCGCTCGGCCTCGCCGACAAGCAGCTCCGTCTCCGGCCGGGGAATGAGGGCCCGGGCATCGACCGAGAAGGCCAGGCCGTAGAACTCCTTCAGGCCGCGGATGTAGGCCACCGGCTCGCCGGCCTCGCGCCGCACCAGCGCCGCCTCGTAGGCCTTCGCCGCGTCGGCCCCGACCGGGGCCTCGGAGTGGGCGATCAAGGCCGTGCGTTCGGCGCCGACCGCCCAACCCAGCAGCAGCTCGGCGTCCAGGCGGGCGGATTCGGACCCGGCGGTGCGCAGGCGGGCGGCCCCCGAATCCAGCAGCTCAGCGACGCTAGCCATCCGGCGCCGGCTACCCGTTCGACCCTTCGGCCAACTCGGCCAGCCGTTCGGCCTCGTAGGTGTTGCGGAGCGCGTCGATCAGCCTGTCCAGATCTCCGTCCATGACCCCGGGGAGGTTGTGCAGGTCCAGGCCGATGCGATGGTCTGTCAGCCGGTCCTGGGGAAAGTTGTAGGTCCGGATCTTCTCCGAGCGATCGCCGGAGCCCACCATTCCGCGCCGCATGGCCGACTCCGCCTCCGCCGCCTTGGCCCGCTCGCGTTCCATCAGCCGGCTGCGCAGGACGCTCATAGCCTTGGCCTTGTTCTTGATCTGGCTCTTTTCGTCCTGGATGGCGACGACGATGCCGCTCGGCAGGTGGGTGATGCGGACCGCCGAGTCGGTGGTGTTGACCGACTGCCCGCCGTGCCCCGTCGAGCGGTAGACGTCGACCCGCAGGTCCTTCTCGTCGATCTGGATGTCCACCTCTTCCGCCTCGGGCATGACGGCCACCGTGGCGGTGGAGGTGTGGATGCGCCCCGACGATTCGGTGACGGGGATGCGCTGGACGCGGTGCACACCGGCCTCGAACTTGAGGCGGCTGTAGGCGCCGTCGGCCGCGATCTCGACGATCGCCTCGCTGATGCCGCCGATGCCCGTCTCTCCGGAGCTCAGGATCTCGGAATGCATGCGGTGGCGCTCGGCGTAGCGCAGGTACATCCGCAGCAGTTCGGCCGCGAAGAGCTTGGCCTCCTCGCCGCCGGCGCCGGCCCGGATCTCCAGGATGACGTTCTTGTCGTCGGCCGGGTCGCGGGGCAGCAGCAGGACGCGCAGCTTGTCCACCAACTCGGCCTCGCGGGCCTCCAGGCTGCGGACCTCATCCTGAGCCAGCGAATGCATCTCCTCGTCGCCCGAATCCCGAAGCTCGCGCGCGCCGGCCAGCTCCTTGCGGGTGGCCTGCATCTCGCGCCAGGCCTTCACCACGGGCTCGAGCTGGCTCAGCTCCTTGCCCAGGCGTTTGATGGCCGCGGGATCGGAGGTGGTCTCGGGCTTGCCCAGCTCGGCGCCGATGGCTTCGTACTGGCTCTCGATCTCGATCAGCTTGGCGTCGATCATCGGCCGCTCTCGCCCGCGACACCCGGCGCCGCCGAGGCACCGCCGGCGTCCTCGGGCCGGAGCGGCCGGCACTCGAACACGGAGCTGCCGGCCGGGACCTCGTTGCCGTCGGCCAGGAGAGCCCTCTGGAGCGAGACGATTGCCACCTCGTTCATGTCCGGCGTGGGCTGGCGAGTGGTGATGCCCTGGACCCAGATGCCAGGTGACCACAGCCAGCGCACCAGGGCGCGGTTGCGATGGCGGGCACCGAACTGCAGCACCTCGTAGCTGACGGCGGCGATGACCGGCACCAGGGCCACGCGGGTGCCGATCAGCCACCAGGGAGGCCCGCTGCCGACCAGGGCGAAGACGACGATCGAGACTATCAGGACCACCACCAGGAACTCGGTCCCGCAGCGGGGATGGGCGGTGGGGTGCTGGCGGGCCGCGTCAGGGGTCAGCGGGCCGCCGGCCTCCAGGGCGTGGATGGCCTGATGCTCGGCCCCGTGGTACTGGAAGGTGCGCCGGATGTCGGCCGCCTGAGCGATCAGTATCAGGTAGGCGATGAAGATCACGACCCGGATCAGGCCCTCCGTCAGCTGAAAGGCCAGGCCTCTGTCGGCACCGCCCACGGCCAGCTGGGCCAGGAGGAGCGGCAGGAGGAAGAAGATCCCGATGCCCAGGAGCAGCGCCATGAACAGCATTCCGCCGACCGCCACCTGCCAGCCCTTGCCCAGGCTGGGGTCCTGCGGGGGGCCCTCGGGAGCGGCCGAGTCAGGGTCCGAGTAGGCGGCACAGGCCGGGACGAAGGGCGACCCGGCCAGTGCCAGCAGGCCGAGCATCGACCCGAGCATCGGCCCGGTTGGGCCGCTTCCCCCGGCAGCCCCGGACGAGCCCCGGCCGGCCTTCTCAGTCTCCTGGCGGCCCTCCTTCTCCGCCGCGGCGGCTTGCTCGGCGGCCATCTGCGCCTCGGCCTGGAGGGTTGCGGAACGGACCAGCCAGCGTGTGCCGGTCACCAGGGTGTCGTACAGGACGACCAGGCCGCGCATGAAGGGCAGCTTCATGGCGCGCCGGGCGCGCAGGCCCAGGTCCAGCCTCTCGGTGGCATAGAGGATCGAGCCGTCGGGGTGGCGCAGGGCTACAGCGAGGGCGGTCTTGCCGCGCATCAGGACGCCCTCGATCAGGGCCTGACCGCCGTAATGGAAGGTTGCCATGAGGAGAGTCTAGCGGCCGAGGCCGCCGGGAGCCGGCGGTCGTGCGGCAGGCTAGGCCCTCTGAGTGCGCTCCAGGCGGCGCTGGAAGCGCTCTACCTGGCCGGCGGTGTCGATGATCGTCTGCTTGCCGGTGAAGAAGGGGTGGCAGTTGCTGCAGACGTCGACTCGGAGCTCGCTGCGCGTGCTGCCCACCTCGAAGGTGGCCTTGCACGACGCGCACGTGACCGTGGCCTGCTGGTACTTGGGGTGTATGTCTGCCTTCATCTGCTCTCCCAGACGCCTTCCGAACGGTCTCCCGCCGGTGGTCGTCGGATGGGCGGCCGGCTGTCGCCGGCCGCGGATCGGGCCTGGCGAGCTACTCGCCCGCGGCAGCCTCGACGCGGATTCGCTTCTTGGTTCGGGTCTTGTGCTCGTAGTGGACGGTCCCGTCCACCGTGGCGAAGACCGTGTAGTCGTGGCCCAGCCCGGCACCGGGGCCGGCGGCGAAGGTCATGCCGCGCTGCCGGACGATGATCGAGCCGGCGGTCACGAACTGGCCGTCGCCAGCCTTGCAGCCCAATCGCTGGCCGACGCTGTCGCGGCCGTTCTTCGAGCTCGAGCCTGCCTTCTTGTGGGCCATCTCTACTCTTCCTTCTTGGTTCGCTTGGCCGGAGCCTCACCCTCGGCCTCAGGGGCCTTCTCGGCCTCGGGGGCCTTCTCAGGCGTGGCGGCCTTCGGCGCTGCCTTGCCTGCGGCCTTGGGCGCGGCCTTGGGCGCGGCCTTGGCAGCCGGCTTCTCAGATGGCGCAGCGGCTCGCTTGGCGCGGGCCTTGAGCTTCGCGGCCAGGGCGGCGTCCTCTGCGGCCTGACGGCCGGCAGCCTTCTCGACGCGCTCGCGCTCGGCGGCAGCCTGGGCCTTGGCCTCCTTGGCCCGGGCCGCGGCCGACCTGGCGCCGAGCCGCACGTCGGTGATCTCGATGACCGTCAGCTCCTGGCGGTGGCCCTTCTTCACGCGCCGGCGCGCCTTGGGCCGGTACTTGAAGGAGATCAGCTTCTCGCCGCGATCCTGCCGCACGACGCGGGCATCTACGGCAGCGTCCTTGACGACCGGCTGGCCGACTACCGTCTTCTCGCCATCCGCGACCAGCAGGACGCGCTCGAGCTTGATCTCCTGGCCGGGCTCGGCATCGAGCAGCTCGACCTCGAGCTCGGTCCCGAGCTCGACTCTGTACTGCTTGCCGCCGGTCTCGATGACTGCGTACATTGGTCCTCGGATGGAGGGGCGACGCCCCTTCTGTGCAAGACACGAATACGCCCCCGGCCTGGCCGGGGCGCGAAGTGCGAGTTTACGGCTCAGGCCCGGTCGCGTCAACCGGCGCCTCGCCGTCCAGCCAGAGCCGCTCTCGCACCGGCCGGACCATCTCGAGCAAGGCGGCGGTGGCCGGTTCGATCGAGGGCGCGAACGTCCGCTCGGATGGCCGAACCTCGCCGTCCTCTTCGCCTTTCGGTTTCTCGGTCTCCTGCTGTTCGAAGGCCTCTACCCTCAGCCCCAGGTGGTCGGCCAGGGCGGCCACGACCTCCTCCGGTCGGCCGCTGCCCTGGCGCTGGCTGTGGCGCAGGCGCATCCAGATGCCGGCCGCGGGCTGCCCCCGATCCAGGCCCGCCGCTTCGGCCGCGCGCGTCTGGAGGGCCAGGAGCAACGGGCGCAGGTCGTAGGCGGTCACCTTCTTCTCCCGTCTCCGCTCGCGGGGCAGGCTCTCGGCACGGAGAAGGGCTTCGGCGGCCGGGTGCAGTCGATCCTCATCCACGCCGAGCAGGGTCAGGCGGTAGTCGGCCGCGACCAGCTCCGTCGCCAGGGCGGGCGCGCCCACCCACTCGTCGCGCAGGTCGATCAGCCGGAAGCCGCGAGGCATGCCGGCCTCGAGACAGCCTCGCATCTCGCGGCGCGTCAGGCGCCGGCTGACGAAGAGGTCGGCCAGCTCGTGCTCGGCCAGCATCCCCAGCGGCAGCGGAGCCGCGAACACCAGCCGGGGCCGGGGGCTGAAGCCCTCACTCATGGCGACCGGGACCTGGCCTCGCCTCATGGCTCGCTCCCAGAGATGGGACGCGTCAAGGTGGGACAGGTAGCGGGCCTCCTCGTCGCGGGCGAAGACCAGCCGCCAGCGCTGCTTCGACTCGCTCATGGCGTCCCGCCTCTGGATGGTTCGGACGCCGCCGTCCGCCCGGCAGCGCGTTTCGAAGGCAGCAGCCGCCGCGGGCCGTCCTCGCCCGTCCGACAGCGGAAGCCGGTCGCCTCGGCCACGCCGCACTCCGGACAAGCGCCCCAGTGGCAATCGGCCAGCGTCCGCTCCCGCATCGCCCGCTCGTAATCGCTCGCCAGGAACCCATCCGAGATGCCGCAGCTCAGGTGCCCCCAGGGCAGCGGCTCGTCGGGGGGTATGTCGCGCTGGGCGTACCAGGCCGGGTCCAGGCCCTCTTCGGCGAAGGCCTCCTGCCAGGCGTCGAAGCGGAAGTGCTCGTCCCAGGCGTCGAAGCGGGTGCCCTTCTGCCACGCCTTGCGAATGACGGCGGCCAGCCGCCTGTCGCCCCGGCCCAGCGCCGCCTCCAGGATGGAGATCCGTGGATCCGTCCAGCGCAGCTCCAGGCCCCGGCCATGGATCGCCTTGCGCAAAGCCGCGACCTTGGCACCGATCTCATCGGTCGAGTCCTGGCCGGCCCAGACGAAGGGCGTGGCCACCTTGGGCACGAAGGTGGAGATGCTGGCCTTCACGGTCGCCTTCGCTCCCAGGTGGTGCCGTCCCGCCTGCAGCGCCCGCCGGGAGATGCCGGCGATCGCCAGGACGTCGTCCATCGTCTCGCCGGGCAGGCCGATCATGAAGTAGAGCTTCAGAGAGTTCCAGCCGTTGCCGAAGACCAGGTCGGCGCAGCGCTCGATCTCCTCGTCGCTGACCCCTTTGTTGATCACATCGCGCAGCCGCTGGCTGCCGGCCTCCGGAGCCAGAGTGAAGCCGCCACGCCGGCCGCCCGGGGCAGCGGCATCGATCAGCTCCACGGTGAAGGCGTCGACGCGGGTGCTCGGCAGCGAGATCGTGACGTCCGGCCACCGGGCGCGCAAGGAGGAGGCGACCTCCTTGATGTACGTGTAGTCGGCGGCGGAGAGCGAAGTCAGCCCGAGCTCCTCGTAGCCGGTGGCGTCCAGGATCGCCCCGGCCGCCGCGACGGCCACCTGCGGGTCGCGCTCGCGCACGGGGCGGTAGCTCATGCCGGCCTGGCAGAAACGGCAGCCTCGGGTGCAGCCCCGCATGACCTCGAGCTGGGCCCGATCGAAGACGATGGCCAGGTTGGGGACGAGCTGACGGATGCCGCGGACGCTGGTCTCGAAGTCGGCGGCGATGCGAGCGACGACCCGAGACGGCGCGGCCGGGTCCAGCGCCTCCAGCCCAGCGAGGGCGCCGCCCGGCGCATAGCTGGGCCGGTAGAACGAGGGAACGTAGACGCCGGGGATTCGGGCCAGGGCGCGGAGGGCCTCCGTGCGCCGCGGACCCGGGCCGCTCGACTTCCTGCCCCTGCCTGCCGGGGTTCGGTCCGGCCGCCGGTGCCAGCCCAGCCCTTCCAGGACGTCGCTGATCTCGAGCACCACGTCCTCACCCTCGCCCAGGACGACGGCATCCAGGAAATCCGCCACCGGCTCGGGGTTCAGGACGCACGAGCCACCGGCGATCACAAGCGGTTCGGCGTCCGTTCTCGCCGCCGCGTCGAGCGCCAGCCCGCCCAGCTGCAGCATGTCCAGCAGATTGGTGTAGGTCAGCTCGTAGCCCAGGCTGACGCCCAGCACGTCGAACTCGCGCAGCGGCCGCCGCGTCTCGATGCTCCACAGCGGCAGGCCGTCCGAGCGGAGGCGAGCCTGGAAGTCCACGCCGGGCGCATAGCAGCGCTCGGCCAGCCGGTCGGGCCGGTCGTTCAGGACCTCGTACAGGATGCGCAGCCCCAGGTTGCTCATCCCGATCTCATACAGGTCCGGGTAGGCCAGGCACCACTTCAGGGGGATCGAAGCCCAATCCTTGACGGCCGAGTTCCACTCGCCGCCGGCGTATCGACCGGGCTTGCGGACGTGCCTCAGCACTCGCTCGACGGCGAGCGGCGAAACCGGCGGCGGGGCGTGATGGGGGCCCGGCACGGTCTCGCGCGGCACACTCGAGCCTGCCTTCTCCGGGCCGGCCTGGCTCGTGTCCACGCGGTCGTGCATATCGCCGGTACCCGCGCTACCAGGCGGGCGGCTCCCGTCTCAGGTTGGCGCTCTGGACCAACCCAAGGCCGCCCATGAGGCTCACCAGCGAGGCGCCGCCGTAGGTCACGAAGGGGAGGGGGATGCCGGTGATCGGCATCAGGCCGATGACCATCCCGACGTTGACCACGACCTGGAACAGGATCATCGAGGCCAGGCCGCAGCCCAGCAACATCGCAAAGGCGTCGTTCGCCCGCCAGGCAGAAACCAGCAGCCGCCACAGCAAAGCCACGAACAGGGCCAGCACGACCATGCTGCCCAGGAAGCCCATCTCCTCGGCCAGCACTCCCCAGACGAAGTCGGTGCTGCCGACCGGCAGGTGAGTCGTCCCGTTGGTCAGCCCCTTGCCCCAGGGCCCGCCCGAGGTCACGGCCCTCTCGGCCTGGAGGAGCTGGTAGCCGCTGCCGCGCGGGTCGCCGCCGGGGTTGATCAGGGCCATCAGCCGGGCCTGCTGGTATGGGCGCAACACGAAGGCCCAGACCAGAGGCAGGCTGGCCGCGACGGCGATCGTCAACGATCCGAGCCACTTCAACGAGGCGCCCGACATGAAGAGGATGCCCGCCAGCGTGCCCACCATCACCAGCGACGAGCCGAGGTCCGGCTGGAGCATGACCAGGACCCAGGGTGGGAGGAGGATCGCCACCGCACCTACAACCGTCCAGGCCGACTTGATGCGGCTCTGGCGGTGAGCCAGGAAGGAGGCGAAGACGATGATCATCAGGATCTTGGCCAGCTCGCTGAACTGGATCTGGAAGCCCGCGTCTTGAGGGCCGATCACGATCCAGCGTGAGGAGGTCCCCGCGTCACCGGTGTTGATGCCGAAACGGAGGGTCAGAAGGAGCAGCCCGATGTTGACCAGGTAGACGGGCCAGGCGAAGGTCCGGAGCCACTTGTAGTCGACAAGTGTCGCGGTCAGGAAGACGACGCCGGCTATGACGGCCCACAGGAGGCCGCGCACGAAGGGCGACCCGGGCGAGAACGTGGTGTGGGTCGCGCCAACGCTGTTGCTGTAGGACATGGCCAGGCCGAAGCAGGTGAGGAGGACCGCGTATGTCGTCAGCTGCAGGTCGTACAGGCGCCACGACATCGGCGCGGACCTGGTGGCCCAGGACCGCAGTCTCATCGGCTCCGAACGGAACAAGCTCATGACCGGCTTCGCATCAGTAGTTGTTGGCCGAACCGTAGTAGTTGGTGACTTTGAAGGCCCAGGCGTTGAGGTGCCAGGGGTAGTACGCGTCGGTCGGGTAGCGGGTGCCCCTGATGTTGAAGTGGAGCATGAAGTAGTACTTAACGATCTCGGTGGCGATGTTGCCCCAGGTCCTGGCGCCGGGAACGAAGGCCAGCACGGCCAGCTCGGAGTCCGGCTGAGAGAAGTTGCCGTTGACGGGGTCCTTGGGCACGTAGCCCACGAACCACTCGTGGTAGGGCAGCCGGCCTTGGGGGTCGGGGTCGCCGTACTCGGCGGTCCCCGTCTTGCCGGCCACGATGATCGGCAGGTCGACGAGATTGTAGGTGTGGCGGCTGGTCACCACTTCGCGGGTCGCCTGGCGGATCACGCGCAGCGTCTCGGGTGTAGCGGGCAGCTTGTGGATCAGCTCCGGCTCGATCTCGGTCACGGTGCCGTCCGGGTGGGTGATCGAGCTCACCAGGCGCGGTTGCCACAGGTTGCCGCCGTTGGCCAGAGCGCAGTAGGCGTTGAGCATCTGCAGGGGCGTCGCGGCGTCGTAGCCCTGGCCGATGCCGGCCTGGATGGTCTCGCCCTGGTACATAGGCTGGCCGAAGGTCACCTGCTTCCACTGCTCGTCGGGCACGATGCCTCGGGCTTCGTTGGGGAAGTCGACGCCTGTGCGCTCGCCGAAGCCGTACTGGTGGGCCCAGTAGGTCAGGCTGTCCAGGCCAAGCATGTCGGTCAGGTGGTAGAAGTAGATGTCGCTCGAGTGGGCCATTCCCGAGTAGATGTTCACCTTGCCCCAGCCCACTTTGTTCCACTCCCAGTACTTGTCGGGCCCGATCTGCCAGTAGGGGACCGACTCGATCTGGGTCTCGGGAGTGATCACCCCCTCCTGCAGCCCACCTGTGGCCGCCACGAGCTTGTAGGTCGAGCCGGGCGCGTATCGAGCCTGGATGGCCTTGTTCACCATCGGGCCGGTAGGGTCGTTCAGGAGAGCCTGGTACTCGGCCTCCGTGATCCCGGCCGCGAAGACGTTGTCGTCGTAGCCGGGCAGGCTGACCATGGCCAGGATCGAGCCGTCCTGGGGGTTCATGACGATGATCACGCCCTCCTTGAGGGCTCTGGGGCGCACACTGTCCAGACCGTACTTGAGCGCCTTGTAGGCCAGCGACTGCTCGCGAGGGTCTATCGTCAGGGTCAAGGAGGAGCCGGCCACCGGGGCCGTCACCGTCGACATCAGACCGGGGATAGGACGGCCCTCGGTGTCCAGAGCCACCTTGGCCTGACCGTAGGTGCCTCGCAGCTCGTCCTCGTACCACTGCTCCAGCCCGGCCAGGCCGATGATGTCAGTTTCGGTGTAGCCGGCCGCGGCCTGCTCAGGGGAGATCTCGGTCGGATGGCCTGTGTACCCGATCAGCTGACCGTAGAGCAGCCCGCTTGTGTACTGGCGGAGGTCCTGGACTACGACGTCCACTCCGGGCAAGGAATCCGTGTTCTCGGCGATCACCCGGGCGACGTCGGCCGGGACATGGTCTGCGATCGTGACCGGGTCGAACATCGATCCGGTGTGCGAGTCGATCGCCTGATCGATCGCCAGAGGCGTCACGTTCAGGAGAACGGACAGGCGCTGGACAACGGTGGCCTTGTCGGACAGATACAGGGCACTGGGGATCACCCGCACCAGGTAGTTGGGCAGGTTCGTGACCAGGGCGTTGCCGGCCGCATCGAATATCAGGCCCCTGCTCGCCGGCAGCGGCACGTCCTCCGAGGGATTGCCCTCCTCCACCTCGTACGAGACCGGCTCCTGCACCAGCTGGAGGTAGGCCATCCGCATCGAGAGGGCGGTCACCGAGACGGCCACCACCAGGGCGAAGGCCCCGAACCGATAAGCGTTCCGGGTCCCGAGCGTGCGGGGCAGGGTGTATCCGTTCATGGTCCTCTACCAGCTGCGGCGCGCCCGGAGCTCCCACCAGCGGCGGACGGCGCCGATGAGAGGAGCGAGCAGCATCGCGGCCACGGCGTTCACCACGACCGCTGCCAGAAGGTACGAGAAGCGGAGCGAAGGCGCAGGCGGCCGCAGGAGGCCGGTGGTGATGGTGGTGAGGGTGATGAAGACGAGAGTGAAGACAGCGACCCCAACGAGCGACCGAGCGACCCTCACGCGGGCCAGCATCGGGCTGATCGCCTCGGTCAGGCCCACGACCGCAAGCAGGCTGAACACGGTCGTGCCCAGAGGCCGAAAGGCCAGCAGGTCGAGGAACAGACCGCCGACGAAAGCCCAGACCATGCCTTCTTCGAAGCCGACGACAAGCGTCAGGAGGACCGCCAACACAAGCACGAACTGCGGATGCGCGTCGCCGACATCGATGCGGGCCGCGACAGTCAGTTCGACGATGGCGGCGATGGCCGCAGCCACCGCGGCGAATATGGGACCCATTGAGGCCTGTCTAGCGGAGGTGGTTGGTCGCGTCCCGCCGGCCCGGATGCCGCGCGGCGGGGATGCCCGCCGGGGGCGAGGACGACGCGCCGGAGTATAGGCCTGGAACCCGGGGCCGACAAACGCTCGCCCCGACCGCCGCCGCGGTGCCGGAGCCTGAGAGACGGCGCGCAGGCGCGCCGGGCAAACGGGGAAGGCGCAGGGCCCGTTTCACGTGCAACGACCGGGCGCGGACGGCGCCTGCGTCGCATGGGTCCACGCGGGGTGCGGCCGACGCCGGGCCCCGCGGGGCGACTTCAGACGTCTGGGGGTGGTGCGTGTAGGCACCGCCCGGTCGGCCTTCGATGCCAGTGAACGCCGCGGTTTCACGTGCAACATCCCGCATGAGTAAGGCGTATCCGCGCGCGCGTGGGCCGACTTGGACCTCGCTTCCTGGAGTCCGAAGGACGATCTCTCGCACTGCCGGAGAGCCGAACGGCGTCATGCATTCGCACGAGAGCGACGGCTGAGTCGTAGTTGATCTGAAGTAGATCGGCTCCTGGTAACGTCTCCAGGCCGTTCCGAGCAGCCATTCGGCGGCTCGCGGATAGGCCGTCAGGGCTGTTCACAGCCGTTCTGCCGCGCCCGAGAATGAGCCCCGAATGCTAGAATTCGAGCGTGCCGACCACCGAAATGGGGACCTGAGTGGGCCAGATCATCGCCTGCGCTAACCAGAAGGGCGGCGTCGGCAAGACCACGACCGTAGTCAACCTGGCTACATACCTCGCGCTCGCGGGCGATTCCGTGCTCGTAATCGACCTGGACCCCCAGGGCAACGCCACGAGCGGCTTCGGAATGGACCGCAGCGAGGTCGGCCGATCGATCTACGAGGCCATCATCGAGGACGCCACGATCTCCGACCTGGTGATCTCCACGACGATCGCCAACCTCTCGATCATCCCTTCCTCCATCTCGCTGGCCGGCGCGGAAGTCGAACTCGCGCCCCTTCCTCAGCGTGAGCGCAGGCTGGCCCGGGTACTCACCGACCTGACCAGTTCCTACGACTACTTGATCCTCGATTGCCCGCCCTCGCTGGGATTGCTGACGGTCAACGCGCTCACCGCGGCCGATGCCGTGGTCATTCCGATCCAGTGCGAGTACTACGCCCTGGAGGGGCTCTCACAGCTCATCGCGACCATCAACCTCGTCCGCAACCACCTCAATCCGGACCTGGCGATCAAGGGCGTCGTCCTGACCATGTTCGACCCGCGCACCAATCTGTCGACAGAAGTCGACGCCGAGGTCCGCAAGTACCTGGGCGCTGCCGTCTTCGACACGATCATCCCAAGAAGCGTGCGACTCTCCGAAGCCCCCAGCTACGGGCTTCCCATCGCCCTCTATCGGCCCGACTCACGCGGGGCCGAAGCCTACGCCTCGCTCGCCGTGGAGTTGCGGGCTCGAGACGGCCGTCCCGATCATCCCGAGCTGGCGCGCATGGCCGGCGCCGGAGGCTCGGGCGACAAGCCCAGCGATCCGGTCGAAGAGGTCGGGGGCGCAACGTGACTGGCCCTCGGCCGGAACGCCACACCGGCCTGGGGAGGGGCCTGGGCGCTCTGATCCCGCAGACCAACCCGGTCGGTGCGGCTCCCGTCGAGATCCCCATCTCGCGTATCACCGGCAACCCCTACCAGCCGCGCCAGCGCGTCGAGCAGCTCGCCCTCGAGCATCTGGCGGAGAGCATTGGCGTTCACGGCGTCCTGCAGCCGGTGATCGTCACCGAGAGCTTCGACGGCTACCAGCTCGTCGCGGGTGAGCGGCGTGTCCGAGCGGCGCAGATGGCCGGCCTGGACCACGTGCCGGCGATCGTCCGCCAGCTGACCGCGCGCGACCAGCTGGCCGTGGCCATCGTCGAGAACATACAGCGCTCCGACCTGAACGCCATCGAGGAGGCTCACGCCTACCGTCAGCTGGCGGACGAGTTCAACCTCACCCAGGACGAGATCGCCACCCGGGTCGGCAGGGCCCGCTCGACAGTCGCCAACACCCTAAGGTTGCTGGAACTGGATGCGACCGTCCAGAACGCCCTCAGCGAGGGCCAAATCAGCGAAGGCCACGCCCGCCCCCTCATTGGCACAGCGGCCGGCGTCCAGCGCCAGATCGTGGACGCAATCGTGGCCCGCAATCTCTCCGTCCGCCAGACGGAAGAGCTGGTCCGCCGGCTGCGCGAGAAGCCGTCGGCCAAGAACAAGCCGTCGGCCCTCCGCGACGGCGAGATGGAGCGCCTGGAGGAAGATCTCCGCCGGGCCCTCGGGACGAAGGTCTCGCTGGCCAGGTCTCGCAAGGGTGGCCGCATCGTCATCGAGTACTACAGCGACGAGGAGTTCTCGCGGCTGTTCGACCGTCTCACCGGAGGAAGCGCTTGACCGAGGAAACCCAGCAGCGACCGGCCGACGCTAGGGCTGGCGCAGCGTCGACCGCCCGTCCTCGCCGGGCCCGGAAGGCCGCCGGCAGCGACTACAACGCAGAGAGCATCCAGGTCCTTGAAGGGCTCGATCCGGTTCGGCGCCGGCCGGGTATGTACATCGGCTCGACAGATGCCCGGGGTCTGCACCACCTCGTCTGGGAGGTGGTCGACAACTCGATCGACGAGGCCATGGCCGGTCACGCCACGCACGTCGAGGTCCGCGTCCTGGAGGACGGCTCCCTCCGGGTCACCGACGACGGCCGCGGCGTCCCCGTCGGCCGCCACTCGTCCGGTCCCGACGCCCTCGAGGTCGTCCACACCAAGCTCCACGCCGGCGGCAAGTTCGGCGGGAGCGGCTACAAGGTCTCGGGCGGTCTTCACGGCGTGGGCGTCAGCGTCGTCAACGCCCTGTCCGAATGGATGCGCGTCGAATCGGCCCGCGACGGCTTCATCTGGGCCCAGGAGTACGCCCGCGGTAACCCCACCACCCGCGTCCGCAAGATCGGCCCTCAGGCCGGTCGCCGGGGCACAACCACCGTCTTCAAGCCCGATCCCACCGTCTTCGAGACTATCGACTTCTCGTTCGACGCCATCGCCCAGCGCCTCCGCGAGTCGGCCTACCTCAACAAGGGCCTCTGGATCCGCCTTGTAGACGACCGATCCGACCGTGAACGTTCGTTCTATTTCGAGGGCGGGCTCATCTCTTTCGTCCGCCACCTCAACAAGAACAAGGGTGCCCTCCACGCCCGCCCGATGTACGTCGAGCGCCGCGACGGGACTACCGCGATCGAGGTAGCCCTTCAGTACAACGACTCCTACCAGGAGAACGTCTTCGCCTTCGCCAACAACATCAACACCGTCGACGGCGGCACGCACCTCACCGGGTTCCGGGCAGCCCTCACCCGGTCCCTGAACGACTACGCTCGGCGGGCGGGCATCCTGAAGGACGCCGACGCCAACCTCTCGGGCGACGACGTCCGGGAAGGCCTGACGGCCGTCATCAGCGTCAAGCTCGTCGAGCCCCAGTTCGAGGGTCAGACCAAGGCCAAGCTCGGCAACGCCGAGGTCAAGGGCCAGGTGGAAGCGGCCGTGGCCGAGGGGATCGGCCAGTACCTGGACGAGAACCCCAGCGACGGGCGGCGCATCATCGAGAAGTCGCTCACCGCGGCACGCGCCCGAGAAGCCGCCCGCAAGGCCCGCGACCTGGTTATCCGCAAGGGGGCGCTGGAAGGCATGTCCCTGCCGGGCAAGCTGGCCGACTGCCAGGAGCGCGACCCCGCCAAGAGCGAGCTCTACATAGTCGAGGGCGATTCGGCCGGCGGCTCGGCGAAGCAAGGCCGCGATCGTCGCTTCCAGGCGATCCTGCCCCTGCGAGGCAAGCTCCTGAACGTGGAGAAGGCGCGCCTGGACAAGATCGTCTCGAGCGAGAACATTCGGCCGCTCGTGATCGCCCTGGGCGCCGGCATCGGCGACTCGCTGGATCTCAGCAAGCTGCGCTACCACCGGATCATCATCATGACCGACGCCGATGTGGACGGCGCGCACATCCGGACGCTGCTGCTGACCTTCTTCTTCAGGCACATGCCGCAGGTCATCGAGAACGGCTATCTCTTCATCGCCCAGCCGCCCCTCTTCCGCGTCACCACCGGGAAGCAGACGCACTATGCCCAGTCCGAGGCCGAGCGTGATGCAATCGTCACCAAGCTGGCCGTCAAGAACGTCACCGTCCAGCGCTTCAAGGGCCTGGGCGAGATGAATGCCGACCAGCTCTGGGAAACGACGATGAACCCCGAGAGCCGAACCCTGCTGCGGGCCGAGGTGGACGACGCGGCCGAAGCGGACGCCATCTTCACCATGCTGATGGGCGAGCGAGTCGAGCCGCGCAAGGACTTCATCAAGTCCGAGGCCCGAAAGGTGCAGAACCTCGATGTCTGAGCGCGACGCGCCCGCACCCGAGAAGAGCGGCGGCGCGATCCTCAGCCTCGAGGACTTCAGCATCCGGCCCCACAACTGCTTCGCCTGCGGTGAGCTCAACGAGATCGGCCTGCACCTGCAGCTCAACTTCGAACCCGACAGCTGTTGGACGGAGCTCAGGCTGGACGGCCGCTACGAGGGTTGGGAGGGCGTAATCCACGGCGGCATCCTGTGCACGATCCTGGACGAGATCATGGGCTGGTCGCTGATCGCCCGCGACAGCTGGGGAGTGACCGCTCGCCTCAGCATCCAGTTCCGCAGGCCCGCCCAAGTCGGCCACACGATCCGCGCCGAAGGCTGGGTCACCGAAGTCCGACGCCGCATCCAGACCACGGCCGGCCGCATCGTCGACGTGACCACGGGCGAGGAGCTGGCGACCGCCGAGGCCACCTACGTGGCAGCTTCCGAGGAACGGAAGCGGGAGCTCAAGGAGCGCTACGGCTACGAGGCCCTGCCGACGTCCGCCGCACAGGCCTCGGGCGAGGGAGGGGCCGGCTCGTGAGCCCCGCACCCGTCTCCGCGACCACCGTCGCCGCCAACCGCTTCGTGGCCGAGCACCTCGACGAGGCGCGCTCGCTGGGCGAGCGCCTGCCCGCCCTGGTCGGCGACCCGCGGGCCTTTGCCGCCACCCTGGGGAGTGGCTACGCGTCGCTAGGCGACCCGGTCTACGTCACCGGCGTTAGGTCCGTGACACCCGGCTTGGGCCCCATCTTCGGCGTGCGTCAACCGCTCATGCAGACGGCCCATCGAGCCTTCAGCAGAGGTTCCAAGCGAGCCCCCGCCGCGGCCCAGCTGGACTGCGTGGCGCAGCTGTTCCACGAGGAACATCGCGAGCTGCGCTGGTTCGCCATCTGGATGCTGGGGCGTCTGCTAGCCGACGAGCCGGACCGGGTCTGGGGGCTCCTCCGCGAGGGCGCGACCCGAGCCGACGAGTGGATCACCGTCGACACCCTGGCCCATCCCTGGGGTGATGGGATCCTGGCCGACCCGGCCCGCTGGGACGAGCTGGAGCGCCTGCTGGCATCCCCGTCACGCTGGGAGCGCCGGCTGGTGGGCTCGACCGTGGCCACCATGCCGCACAAGCGAGCCGGCAAGGTGCAGGGGCCTGTCATCCGGGACCGCGGCCTGGCCCTGATGGGCCGCCTCATCGGCGATGCCGAACCCGACGTGCAGAAGGCTCTGTCCTGGGCCCTCCGCAGCCTGGCCGACGTCGATCGGCCCGCCGCGACGGCTTTCCTGGACCAGGAGGCCCGCACCGCCCGCGCCTCGGCCGACGGCAACCGGGCCTGGGTCATCCGCGATACATTCAACAAGCTGGCGGCCGCCGATGCCGCCCGCCTCCGCACCGAGCTGGACGGAATACGCCGCCGCCCGGGCGCGCCCTCTACCTCTCTCGCGGCCGCCTCGGCGGCATCGGCCGCCCACACCGCCCGCAGGAGTAGCGCACCGTGATCGACGACCTGGGCAAAGTCAGAACCATCCGCATCGAGGACGAGATGCGGACGAGCTACCTCGACTACGCCATGAGCGTCATCGTGGCCCGCGCCCTGCCCGACGTCCGCGACGGCCTCAAGCCGGTCCATCGCCGCATCCTCTACACCATGGGCGAGATGGGCCTCTCGTCCAGTTCGGCCTATCGGAAGTGCGCTGCCATCGTCGGCGAGGTGATGGGCAAGTACCACCCCCACGGCGACATGGCCCTCTACGACGCCCTGGTGCGCCTGGCCCAGGATTTCTCGATGCGCTACCCCCTCGTCGACGGCCAGGGCAACTTCGGCTCGATAGACGGCGACAGCGCGGCGGCCATGCGCTACACCGAGGCTCGCCTGGCGGCCATCGCCTCCGAGATGCTGGCCGACATCGACAAGAACACGGTCGACTTCAGCGAGAACTACGACGGCACCCAGAAGGAGCCCGAGGTCCTGCCGGCCAAACTGCCGAACCTGCTGGTCAACGGCTCGGCCGGCATCGCCGTGGGCATGGCAACCAACATCCCGCCGCACCACCTGGGCGAGGTCTGCGACGCCGCCGTACACCTGATCAACGATCCGGAGCTCACCTCGGACGATCTCTGCCGCTACATCCACGGGCCGGACTTCCCGACCGGGGGGACCATCTTCCGCTTCGAGACTCGCCGCAACTCCATCACCGGCGAGAACGAGACGGTGGACGCCATTCGCGAGATGTACGCCCACGGCCGCGGGCGGGTCGTCGTCCGGGCCCAGGTCGCCTTCGAGGAGACCCGCCAGGGCCGCATCTCGATCATCGTCACCGAGCTGCCGTACATGGTCAACAAGGCCGCCCTGTTGGAGAAGATCGCCGATCTCGTCGGCTCCAAGAGGATCGAGGGCATCGCCGACCTGCGCGACGAGTCGGACCGGGACGGCATGCGGATCTTCATCGAGGTCAAGCGCGACGCCGACCCCCACCGAGTGCTGAACAACCTGTTCAAGCACACCGCGATGCAGATCGCCTTCAACCTCAACATGCTGGCCCTGGTCGATGGCCAGCCGCAGACGCTACCTCTGAAGGCGGTCCTCCAGCACTACATCGACTACCGCCGCGAGACCGTCCGTCGCCGGACCGAGTTCGACCTGGAGAAGGCTCGCGCCCGGGCCCACATCCTGGAAGGCCTCAAGATCGCGCTCGACCACCTGGACGCCGTCATCAAGACCATTCGCGAGTCGGCGGACGTGGACACCGCCCGAGCCAACCTGATGACGGGCTTCAAGCTGACCGAGATCCAGGCCCAGGCCATCCTCGACATGCGCCTGGCCCGGCTGGCCGCCCTCGAGCGCAAGAAGGTCGAGGACGAGTACCTGGCGATCATCCAGCTCATCGCCGAGCTGGAGGACATCCTGGCCAACCCCAGCCGCATCCTGGCCGTCATCCGCGACGAGCTGGGCGCGCTCAAGAACAAGTACGCCGGCCAGCGCCGCACCCGCATCGCCGACGACTCGAGCCGCGAGATGACCGACGAGGACCTCATCGCGGACGAGGACGTGGTCATCACCATCAGCCGCCGCGGCTACATCAAGCGCCAGCCTGTGGCGACCTACCGCCGTCAGGGCCGAGGCGGGAAGGGGATCATCGGCCACGTAACCCGCGAGGAGGACGCGGTCGAGCATCTCCTCGTCGCCAACACCCACGACTGGGCGCTCTTCTTCACCAACCGCGGCCGCGTCTTCTCGGCCAAGGTCCACACCATCCCCGACGCCAGCCGCCAGGCCAAGGGCATGGCCATCATCAACCTGCCCGGCGTCCAGGTCGAGCCGGGCGAAGTGCCCATGGCGACTATCACCCTGCCCGACTTCAGCGCCGGCAGCTTCCTGGTTATGGCCACTCGCAACGGCATCGTCAAGAAGACCCCGCTCGAGCAGTTCGAGAAGGTCCGCAGCAGCGGCATCATCGCCATCACCATCGCCCCCGACGACGAGCTGGCCTGGGTAGACGTGGCCACCGGCCAGAACGACATCATCATCGCCACAGCCCAGGGCAAGATCGCCCGCTTCCCCGAGAAAGAGGTGCGGCCGATGGGCCGGCCCGCCGCGGGCGTCATCGGCATCCGCCTGGCCAGCGCCACTGACCACGTGGTCGGCATGAGCGTTGTCCAGCTCAACGCGGATCTGCTGGTCCTGACCGAGACCGGCTATGGCAAACGAGTCTCGCTGACCGAGTTCCGCCCGATGCACCGCGGCAGCCAGGGCGTGCGGCTCATCTCCCTGGAGGGGCGCAAGACCGGCGAGGTGGCGGCCGTCCAGCAGGTCACGGAGATGGACGAGGAGCTGCTCCTCATCAGTGCCGCCGGCCAGGTCGTCCGGACCGAGACCAACTCCATCAACCGCTATTCCGCGTCGGCCCGAGGCGTCATCGTGATGCGCCTCAACGAGGGCGACAAGGTCGTGGGCATCTCCGCCTTCCGATCCGGCCTGGCACAACGGGACGGCATGGCGGACAATGGCGAGGCGGACGGCAAACCACCTGCACCCACTCGCGGAGGGAAGAGGTGAGCGGCAGCAGCAGCCTGCAGGCAGCCATCAGAGACGACCAGTTCGACGTCTACACCGGGAACGCCAACCCGGAGTTGGCCCGCAACATCTGCCGCTACCTGAACAAGGACCTGGGCCGGGTCGAGGTCTTCGAGTTCGCCAACGAGAACATCTTCGTCCGCATCGTCGACAACGCCCGGGAGAAGGACGTCTTCCTCATCCAGCCCACCTCGCGGCCCGTCAACAAGTCGATCATGGAGCTGCTGATCATGATCGACGCCTTCAAGCGCGCCAGCGCCGGGCGGATCACGGCCGTCGTCCCGTACTACGCCTACGGCCGTTCGGACAAGAAGGACCAGCCGCGGGTGCCGATCACGGCCCGCCTGATCGCCGACATGATCACCGTCGCCGGCGCCAACAGGCTGTTGACGGTGGACCTCCACCAGGGCCAGATCCAGGGCTTCTTCAACATCCCCGTCGATGAGCTGACCGCCGTCCACCTGCTCTCGGGCCACTTCCGGCAGAAGGAGATCCCCAACCCGGTGGTGGTGACCGACCTGGGTTTCGCCAAGCGAGCCCGGACCTTCGCCGAGCTGCTCGACGCGCCGCTGGCCATCGTGGAGAAACGGCGCACCGGGAACGACGACCGGGCCGAGGTGCTCAATGTGATCGGCGACGTTCGCGGCAAGCGGGCCATCATCGTCGACGACGAGATCGACACGGCCGGGACGCTGACCCAGATCGTCTCCGCACTGGAGAGAGAGGGCGTGACGGAGCAGTACGCCTGCGCCACCCACGCCGTCCTGTCGGATCCCGCCGCGGAGCGCATCGCCGACTCGACCCTGCGCGAGATTGTCGTCACCGACTCCATCCCGATCCCGGCCGACAAACGCGGGCCGAACATCAAGGTCATCTCGCTGGCCCCGCTCATCGCCGAGGCCATCGTGCGTATCCACCGCGGCCAGTCCGTGGGCGCCCTGTTCACCAGCGAGGTCAAGTCCACGCAGGAGATGCTCCTGTGGGATAGGGAGCCGGCCGACGCCGGGCCCGAGGCCGCCGGGGAAGTGGAGATCGCCGGGCCCGTTGCCCAGAAGGCGCGCTCATGAGCCTTCAGATGTACCGCCCGGACGGAGCGGGGGGGCTGCGCCCGGGGCCCAGGCCGCAAGGCGACTGGCGCAAGACACTGCGCTCGCGCCGCTGGCGCGCTGCCGCCCTGCGCAACCCTGAGATGAACCCCACCCCTACGCTGCTCGCGATCATCTTCTGGGCCGGCCTGGGCGGGCTGACCTTCGCCCTCTTGATGATCGGCTACGGGTCGGGCTTCTGGCGCTGACGGTGGCCGGCGGAAGTCGCCAGACAAGCCCTCCCGACGTGCTGGCCTATACTTGGCCCCCGGCCCCAGCCGGCTTCGGACGGCCGCATCCGGCGCCGAGGGGCGTATCAACTCCGGCAGGTGCCGGGAGGCCCGGTCGGCTCGACCGCGGCCCAGGCCTCCGGCCCGCACGACGGGCCACAAGCGATCGTGAGCTCCAATGCTTGGCTTCATGAGCCGCTTCGTCGATTCGAACGAGCGCGAGCTCAACCGCATCCAGCCCCTGGTCGACCGGGCCAACGAGCTCGAGCCGGAGATGCAGGCCCGCTCCGACGAGGAGCTTCGGGCCTTCGCGGCGGAGATCCGCGAGGAGCTCCAAGAGGCCGCCGAGCCGGAGGAGCCGTCGGAGGACGAGCGTCACCATCCCGAACGAGAGCGTCGCCGGGAGATCAAGAGCGACCGCCTCAAGCGCGAGCACGATCGCCTCCAGGAGGCCATGGACGACGTCCTGCCGGACGTCTTCGCTGCGGCCCGTGAAGCCATGCGCCGCACGCTGGCGATGCGCCATTTCGACGTCCAGCTGCTCGGCGGCATTGTCCTCCACCAGGGCCGCATCGCCGAGATGCGCACCGGCGAAGGCAAGACGATGGTCGCGCCGCTCGCCGCGGTCCTCAACGGCCTGACCGGCCGTGGCGTCCACGTCGTCACCGTCAACGACTACCTGGCCCGCCGCGACGCCCAGTGGATGGGGCCCATCTTCCACATGCTCGGCCTGTCTGTCGGAATCATCATCGGCGCCCGCACGAGCGGCGGCCAGGGCGAGGCCTACGTCTACGAGCCCGGCTACCCCACCACCGACGAGCGCCTGCTCAACCTGCGGCCCTGCACTCGCCGCGAGGCCTACGAGGCCGACATCACCTACGGCACCAACAACGAGTTCGGCTTCGACTACCTGCGCGACAACATGGTCACCGAGCTGAGCCAGCGGGTCCAGCGCGAGCGCTACTTCGCCATCGTCGACGAGGTGGACAACATCCTGATCGACGAGGCCCGGACGCCGCTCATCATCAGCGGCCAGGCCGAGGAATCCGCCGACAAGTACTTCCAGTTCGCCCGCCTCGTGCCGCGCCTGGTCGCGCGGCCCGAGGGCGCCGAGGAAGGCGGCGACTACTTCGTCGACCTCAAGGAGAAGGCCGTCTCGCCGACCGAAGAGGGCATCGCCAAGATGGAGCAGCTGCTCGGCGTGGTGAACCTCTACGACGACTCCATCCTGGCCCGCTACTTCGAGTCGGCGCTCAAGGCCCACGCCCTCTTCCGCCGCGACCGCGACTACATCGTGAAGGACGGAGAGATCGTCATCGTCGACGAGTTCACCGGCCGCCAGATGCCCGGCCGCCGCTGGAGCGAAGGACTCCACCAGGCCATCGAAGCCAAGGAGGGGCTGCACGTCCAGCGCGAGAGCGTGACCCTGGCGACGATCACATTCCAAAACTACTTCCGCCTCTACACCAAGTTGGCCGGCATGACCGGCACGGCCATGACCGAGGCGGAGGAGTTCCACAAGATCTACAAGCTCGAAGTCGTGGCCATCCCCACCCACAGGCCGATGGTCCGAGACGACGAGCAGGACCTCGTCTTCCGCAACGAGAAGGGCAAGTTCCTGGCCCTGATCGACGAGATCGTGGAGATGCACGATGCCGGCCGGCCCGTTCTCGTAGGCACCGTCTCCGTCGAGAAGTCCGAGCACCTGGCGGACATGCTCAAGCGGCGCGGCGTGAAGCATGAGGTCCTCAACGCCAAGTTCCATGAGAAGGAGGCGCCGATCGTGGCCCAGGCCGGTCGCTCCGGCGCAGTCACGATCGCCACCAACATGGCCGGTCGCGGCACCGACATCCTGCTGGGCGGCAACCCCGCCGGGCTGGCGTCGGAGATGCTCCACCGGCGTGGCCTCAACCCGGCCGAGGTGGACAAGGAGACGTACGACGCCGTTCTGGCCGAAGCCAAGGCGATCTGCGACGAGGACCACGAGAAAGTGGTCACGGCGGGGGGCCTGCACATCATCGGCACCGAGCGCCACGACTCACGCCGCATCGACAACCAGCTTCGAGGCCGCGCCGGCCGCCAGGGGGACCCCGGCTCGTCGCGCTTCTACCTGTCGCTGGAAGACGACCTGATGAAGCGCTTCGCGTCCGAGCGGGTGTCCAACCTGCTGGAGCGCCTGGGTCTGGACGACGAGATGGCGATCGAATCGCGCATGGTGTCCAAGACCATCGAGAGCGCCCAGACGCGAGTCGAGGGCTACAACTTCGACATCCGCAAGCGGGTCGTCGAGTTCGACGACGTCATCAACAAGCAGCGCGAGACCATCTACGAGGAGCGCGACAAGGTCCTCCACAACGAGGACCTGGGCGAGACGATCGAGTCCTTCCTGGAGCAGGAGATCGACGCCCTGGTGGACCGCTATCTGGCGCCCACCATGCCCATAGCCGAGTGGGATCTCGAGGGCCTGTCGAACGCCCTGGCAGGCATGGGCCTGAGCAGCGACGAAACCACGCCGGCCGCCCTCGAGGAAATGGGCGCTCGCGACGCCGTGTCCGTCAACCTCAAGGACATCGCCCTGGAGCGGATGGAGGCCCGCGAAAAGGAGGTCGGTGAGGACTGGCCGCTGATCGAGCGGCTTGTCCTGCTGCGCACCATCGACTCCGTCTGGGTCGAGCACCTGACCGAGATCGACGAGATGCGCCAGGGCATCGGCTGGCGCGGCCTGGCCCAGGAGGATCCCCTCAACGCCTTCAAGAAGGAGGCCTTCGCCCTGTTCAGCGAGATGAGCCAGCTCATCCGCCATCAGGTCGCGACCACGATCTTCCGCGTCCAGATCGTCCGCCAGCAGGTTCCTCCGCAGCCCACCGGCGTCGAAGGGCGCGGCCCGGCCCCGGCCCCGGCAGGCGGCGGCCCGGCCGTCGCCGGCAGGGCCCTTCCCAAGGCCATGCCACAGGGCGTCGCCTCCGGCGGCTCCACCGGCAGCGGCTCGGCACCGGGCGCATCAGGCGGGGCCATCAGGCCCGGCTACTCGCCGGCAGGGGTTCGCATGGGCCGCAACGAGCCATGCTGGTGCGGCTCGGGCGTCAAGTACAAGAAGTGCCACGGCCGGTGAGCTGGGACTCGCCGCCGCGCATCACCTGGGGGGCGCGGATCCGCGACCTCATCCTGGTCTTTGCTGCCCTCGCAGCGGGCGGAGCGATCCTGACAGCGGCGACGGCCTACCAGATCTACGAAGTCGGACGGCACGACAACCGGCGCCCGGTCGACGCGATCGTGGTGATGGGGGCGGCCCAGTACAACGGGCGGCCGTCGGGCGTCCTGCGCGCCCGGCTGGACCATACCATCGAGCTGTACCAGCTCGGCTACGCCCCCTACATCATCACCACCGGCGGCAACCTGCCCGGCGACGTATACACGGAGGCCGAGACCGGCCGCAACTACGCCGTGGCTCATGGAGTGCCTGAGTCGGCCATCATCCTCGAGAACAGCGGCGGCTCGACGGCCGAGTCCATCCGCAACGTCCGCGCCATCATGGACGAGCATGGGCTCCGGACCGCCCTCTTCGTCTCGGACCGCAACCACATGCTGCGTGTCCTGCGCCTGGCCGACGATGCCGGTATCGAGGCCTGGGGCTCGCCCGCCACGACGAGCCCGGCCGACAACGACTCCACGATGCGCTTCAACGCCTTCATGCACGAGCTGGGGGCGTTGGGCTACTACGCCTTCCTCCAGGCCGACTTTGCCGAGGCACCTGCCCCGCCGGGCGTCGACGGAGCCCCCGCCGAGCCCTGACGGCGCGGCCCACTCGCCCGCTCTATGCGCTCGATCCCCCGTCCGCTCCCCACTTATGCGTGGAATTCCCGCAAATCGGCTGAATTGACCCCTTGAGTTGCCGCCAATTGGCGCTCTATACTCGGCCCATCGCTACCCACGGTCCGCGTCGCGTGCTTCGACGTGGGCTTGCCGCGCGAGGGGTTGTGTCCGTCGCACAACGAGGAGAGTGGTGAAGCAGGCAGAAGAAGCGGCATTCATAGACCTTATCGCCTGTGAGCGTGACTGCCGCAACTGCAGTTACGCGGCTGCGCTCGACTGCGATGGCAATTGCGGCGTCTGCGCCCACAACGGCTACTGTCCCTGCGTGAACCCCGTCGTCGCCCGGAGCAAGAGCGCCCTGCGCCTGATCGAGCTCCGCCCGATCCTCCTCCAGGACGTTCGAGGCCGCTCCTAGTGGAGCCGGCCGAGATCCGAGACCTGGTCCAAAGGATCCAGGCGACCTCGGGGCGTCTTTGACCTCCCTGCCAAGCAGGCCCGCCTGACCGAGCTTGAGGCTGCCGTGGGCGCCCCTGGCTTCTGGGACGACCAGCGGGCTGCAGCCAGGACCCTGCGCGAAGCTGAGGGCATGCGTGAGGAGCTGGAGCTCTGGGGCCACCTCGACAGTCGGGCGTCTTCGACGCTGGAGCTGCTGGACCTGGTCATCGAGGACGGCGACCCGAGCCTCCTGGACGGGGTGGCCCAGGAAGCGGCCGAGCTTGCGGGCGAGTACGAGACGGCTCGCCGCCACCTCCTCTTCAGCGGCGAGTACGACCAGCGCAACGCCATCCTGACGATCAGCGCCGGGGCGGGCGGCACCGAGGCCACCGACTGGGCCGAGATGCTGCTCCGCATGTACCTGCGCTGGGCCGAACGGCATCGCTTCGCGACCTCCATCCTGGACCGCACCGAGGGCGAGGAGACGGGCGTCAAGAGCGTCGTCGTCGCCCTCGACGGGCGGGCCGCCTACGGCTACCTCAAGGCCGAGCGCGGCGTCCATCGCCTGGTCCGCATCAGCCCCTTCGACTCGCAGAAGCGCCGCCACACGACCTTCGCCCTGGTCGAGGTCCTGCCCGAGGTGGAGAGCGACGTCGAAGTGGATCTGAACTGGGACGAGATCCGGGTCGACACTTACCGCTCGACCGGCGCCGGGGGACAGCACGTCAACAAGACGGACTCGGCCGTGCGGCTGACCCACCTGCCGACGGGCATCGTCGCCCAGAGCCAGAACGAGCGGTCGCAGATGCAGAACAAGGACACCGCGGCCAAGATCCTCCAGGCCCGCCTGCTGGAGAAGGCCGTCGAGGAGCACGAGGCGGAGATGCGCAAGCTGCGCGGCGAGCACGTCGAGGCCGGGTGGGGCAACCAGATCCGGAGCTACGTCCTGCACCCCTATCAGATGGTCAAGGACCACCGCACCGAGTTCGAAACCAGCAACACCGCGGCCGTCCTCGACGGCGACCTGGACACCTTCATGCAGGCCGAGCTCGAGCGCGAGGCCACGGCCTCCGCCGCGACGCCCGGCCCGCGCGCCGGGTCCCGCGCTTGACCACCCCGCCCGTCGCCTTCCGACCGCCTCGCGTAGACGAGCTTCGCGACTGCGCGCTGATCTGGCACACCTCGGTGAACGCCTACATGACCCGCCTGGGCCACCCTCTGCCGCCGCCGGTGCTGGAACCGCCGATCCGCCTGGCCGAGCACCTCCTCGCGACCGATCCCGAACGGTTCCGCGTAGCGGTCATGGGGTCGCCGAAGCGAGAGCGCCTGGCCGGCTTCGCGATCGCCCTGCAGCGCGAGCACGTGTGGTTCCTCTCCCAGCTGTACGTCCTGCCGTCCGACCAGGGGCAGGGGATAGGGCAGGCGCTGCTGTCGCTCGTCCTGCCATCGGACGCCGGGCCGGGCGACGCCGACCGCGACCCGGGTGACATCCCGCACAAGCCCGGCGTGCTGGCCACCTGCACCGACGCCGCCCAGCCTGTTTCCAACGCCCTGTACGGTAAGCTCGGCATCGTGGCTCGCATGCCGGTCGTCAACCTGATCGGCCGTCTCTCCTCCCCGCAGGCCCTGCCGCAACTGCCGAAGGGTGTGGAACCCGTCCCGCTGGAACCGACAGGGCAGCTGGCTCACCGCAACCCGGCCGCCCCCGGCAAGGCCGACCTGGCCGGAGTCGTCGATTCGATTGACCGGGCCGTCCTCGGGTACGCTCACCGGGCCGACCACGACTTCCTTCGCATCCAGGGCCGGAGCGGGTTCCTCTACCGGGCCGCGGCGGGCGACCCGCTGGGCTACGGGTACTCATCGCGAGCCGGTCGCTTTGGACCGGTGGCGCTGCTGGACGAGACGCTCACGGCGCCGGTCATCGGCCACCTGATGCGGGCCATCGAGCCCCGCGGCGCGGCCAGCGTCTGGGTTCCTGGGGCCAACGATCGAGCCATGGTGGCCCTGCTCCGCGCCGGTTTCCGCCTGGAGGGCTTCCCGGCTATGTTCTGCTGGACCAGGCCCTTCGCGGCCTTTGAGCGCTACCTGCCCGCCGGCCTGGCCCTTCTCTGACCCAACCGCCCTGCCGGACCCGGCCATCGGTGCTAGCCTCGCACCGTGAGCTCCGCAGATACCGAACCAGCTCCCGCCGACGGCGACGACCAGGTCGCGGAAGAGCCGCCGCGAGCCCGCCGTTCCGGGCCGGCGCGCCGCCGCGGCAGCTTCACGCTTACCGTCGAGGGTGCCCCCACGCTGGCCCTGCGCGGCGTGACGATGACCTACCCCAACGGCAAGAGCGCCCTGCGCGACGTGAGCCTGACCGTCGCCCCGGGGGACTTCGTCTTCCTGGTCGGACCATCCGGCGCCGGCAAGTCGACTCTCATCAAGCTCCTGATTCGTGAGGCGCTGGCTACACGGGGCCGCGTCATCCTGGAGGGTCGCGATCTGGCGCGCCTCAACCGCGGCGAGGTGCCCCAGATAAGGCGCCGCATCGGCATCGTCTTCCAGGACTTCAAGCTGTTGACCGAGAAGACGGTCCGCGAGAACGTCGCCTTTGCCCTGGAGGTGACAGGCACGCCCCGCCGCCAGATCGACCCGGCCGTGGACCGCGTGTTGCGAGTCGTGGGCCTCTCCGGCCAGGCCGACCAGAAGCCGGCCGAGCTCTCAGGCGGCGAGCAGCAGCGCACGGCCATCGCCCGGGCCCTCGTCCACGACCCGCACATCATCATCGCCGACGAGCCGACCGGTAACCTCGACCCGCTGATCAGCTGGGAGATCATCCAGCTCCTGCTGCGCATCAACGACATGGGCGTCACGGTCCTGATGGCGACCCACAACGCCGAGGTGGTCACCGCCCTCCGCAAGAGAGTGGTGGGCCTCGAGAACGGCCGCGTCGTGCGCGACGAGATGGGCGCCGCCTACCACCGGGAGGACTAGCGTGGCGGCCTTCATCGGCTTCAGTCTCCAGCGGGCCTGGCAGGGCTACTGGCGCAACGGGCTGATGAGCCTGGCGGCGACGGCGTCGATGACCCTGATGCTGGTCCTCCTGAGCGGTCTGTTCATCCTCCTCTCCGGCCTGGACGCCACGCTCAACTACGTCGAATCCAAGGTCGAGGTCGTTGCCTACCTGGCGGACTCGGCCTCGCTCGACGAGATCAACGCCCTGCAGGCCGACCTGCAGGCCCTGCCCGAGATCGCGGGCGTCAGCTACGTCTCCAAGGAGCAAGCCCTGAAGGACTTCCAGGCCCGCCAGCCCGAGGTAGCCGACCTGGTGGCCGCCCTCGATGAGAACCCCCTGCCGGCCTCGTTCGAAATCAGGCTCCACGACCCCGCGGACTACCTCGACGTCGCCACCTATCTGCGCGAGCAGCCGATCGTCGATAGCGTCCAGGACATCAAGAAGACGGTCGGCCAGATGGTGGCGGTCATCGGCCTGTTGCGAACGGTGGGCGTCGTGGTCCTGCTCGTGGTGGGCCTGACGGTGCTGTTCATCATCGTCAACGCCATCCGCCTGGCGCTCGTGGCCAGGGCCCAGGAGATCGAGATCATGAGGCTCGTCGGCGCCTCCGACGCCTTCATCCGCTGGCCGTTCATCTTCGAGGGTGCCCTCGTTGGCCTCTTCGGCGCCCTCATCACCATAGGTCTGTTGTGGCTTGCCCAGGACCGCCTGGCCGGGGCCCTGGCCGACTTCTTCGCGGTGCTACCGGTCCAGGCCAGCGCCATGGTCGGCCAGAACGTGGCCCTGATCGTGCTCCCGACCGGAATCGGAATCGGGGTGTTGGGCTCCTACGTGTCGGTTCGTAGCTATCTCTCCCGCTGATCCTGATCTCCGGCCCAGCCATCCATCGCGAGGTGCCGCCATGCCCGTTCGCAAGAACACGCCACTTCCCGAGGCCGCGGGGCCCGAGGCTTCGGGGCCCGAGCCGGCAGATGAGCCGGCCCGCGAGCCGCGGACCCTCGACGCCTCGCGCCTGAGCCTGATCGCGGTCCTCCTCCTGGCCGCCTCGGCCCTGTTCGTGAGCGGCTTCACCCTCGGCGCCCGGGTGGCCACCACGCCCGGCACCCCGGCCGATGAGGAGGCGCGCTGGGCCCCGTTCTGGGACGTCTACAAGCTGATCCGCCAGGAGTACGCCGGCTCGCCGCAGCCCAGCCCGGACCAGCTGGTCGAGGGCGCCATCAAGGGCATGATGAGCACCCTGAACGACCCCTACTCCTACTACCAGAGCCCCGAGGACTTCCGCAACGCGCTGCTGAACGTGGGCGGCCAGGCGGAGGGGATCGGCGTCGCGATCCAGCTGCAGCCGGCGCTGAACAGCGGGACAACCGATTGCCAGCTCGCCGGGGGCGGCTGCGAGCTGGCCATAGTCCGGACCATCCCCGGCTCTCCGGCCGAGGACGCCAAACTCGAGGCCGGCGACGTCATCGCGGCCGTGGACGGAGTCGCGCTCGACGGCCTGAACATCGACCAGATAGTCGCCCTCATCAAGGGCCAGCGCGACACCTCGGTCACGCTGACGATCCTCCGTGGCACGTCGCGCACCGACGTCACGATCGTGCGCCAGGTCTACGACCGCATCGAAGTCGAAGGTCGCGTTCTGGCCGGCGGCAAGGTCCAGTACATCGAGCTGCACGGCTTCAACGGCCCTGCCTACTCGCAGTTCCGATTGGCCCTGGCCGACGCGCTGGAAGAGGGCCGGCACTCGATCATCGTCGACCTTCGCGGCAACGGCGGCGGCTACCTGCCGGCCGCGGTCTACATCGCCAGCCAGTTCATAGAGTCGGGGACTCTTCTGTACCAGGTGGACAAGGACGGGGCGCTTACGGAAATCACGACCAACACCAAACCGGACGAGCCGGCCCTCGCTCTCGACCCCTCGATCGAAGTCGTCGTGCTGGTGGACGGCGGCACGGCGTCCGCGGCCGAGATCCTTGCCGGAGCTCTCCAGACTCGCGGCCGGGCTGTCCTGGTCGGCCAGACCACCTACGGCAAGGGAGTCGTCCAGGAGTGGCTGCCCCTGCCGGACGACAAGGGCGGGATCCACCTCACCATCGCCCGCTGGCTGCTGCCCAACAAGGTCTGGATACAGGGCAAGGGTCTCTCGCCGGACATCGCGGTCTCGACCGAAGGAGCGCGCGCCGGCACCGACCCGGTCCTCGACGCGGCGCTCGAGGCCCTGCACTACCCGCCCGAATCATCGCCGAGCCCGAGCCCGAGCCTATCGCCAAGCCCCGTGCCGTCCTAGTCCCAGGATGCCCGTTTGCGAGCTTCGCCCCGTTCGCATAACATGCCGGCAAGCGAAAGGAGGTGATGTGCAGTGTCAATACCGACGTGCTGCACCACCTCGCGAGGAGCCGGGCGCTAACACCGTCCAGCCAACGCGGGTTGGTGAATCTGGCAAGATCGAATGCCGGTCCTCTGGGCCGGCATTCGTCCGTTCCGGAAGGGGTTGAGATGGGCGAGGAGAAGACCGTCGCCCAGAACCGAAAAGCTCGCCACGACTACTCGATCGAGGACTCGTTCGAGGCCGGTATCGTGCTGACCGGGACCGAGATCAAGTCCGTTCGGGCCGGCAAGGTCAGCCTGGCCGAGGCCTACGCCCGCATCGAGAACGGCGAGGCCTGGCTGATCGGGGCCAACATCGCCCCCTGGGAGACGGGCAACCGCTTCAACCACGAGCCCAAGCGGCCGCGCAAGCTCCTCCTGCACGGCGACCAGATCCTCGCCCTTCAGACTCGGACCCGGGCCAAGGGCCTGACCCTCATACCCCTCAAGATGTACATCACCAGCCGGGGCCTGGCCAAGCTGGAGGTCGGCCTGGGGCGGGGCAAGCAGCGGCACGACCGGCGCCGCGACATCGCCGAGCGCGACGCTCGGCGGGAAGTGGACCGGGCCATCGCCGAGGCCCGCCGCAACCGCTAGCCTGGCTATCCTGACCCCGAACGCGACTCACCCGAGGAGGCCCATGGCCACCGAGACGAAGATCCAGGCCCGCTACCAGGGGACGATCGGCGACCAGCTCCGCCACGTCCCGGCTCTCAATCGCGGCACCCCCAGCAGCCTGCTTCTCTCGGGCGCGGCCCTGGTGCTGGCCATCCTCAGCCTGCCCTACGTGTACTTCACGATCTTCGGCGTGATTCTGTCGGCGTTGATCCTGTCGGGCTACTACCTGGTCCCGTTCGCCTGGTGGTCGATGCGCCGCAACAAGTGGCTCTTCGAGGCGCCGGTCGACCTGACCGCCACCGACGCCGGGCTCGAGATCGCCACTGCGGCGGGCGTGCGCAAGGTCCCGTGGGAAGTCGTGACCCAGGTCCGCGAGATGAAGCAGGTCTTCGCCGTGATGCTCCGGTCCGGCGGCGGGTACTGCATCCCCAAGTCCGCCCTCAAGGGCGACGATCTCTCGGACTTCCGCGAACTGGCGGCCGACAAGGTCCCTTTCCGCGGCGCCTGAGGCCCGTGGCGCGCCGGCGCGCCCTCGTCGCGCCGCTTGGGCCTTCCGTCGCTCGCTTGATCGTCCGGCCGGGCCGCCCTGGCGGCTGGATTGGCCCTGGGGCGCGGCCGCTGTACAATCCGCGGGCGCCCGTATGCGCCGACTCTGTGGGGATGCGTGGTTTCGACAGGGGCCGGCTACCGGAGAACGCGAGCCGAGGTTGGACTCCAGGCCTCGAAAAAAGGAGCCCAAACGAAGTAACTGGCAACCGCCAGCCTGCTCTCGCTCTCGCCGCGTAAGCGGTCATAGAGTGAGCGTGGAAGCAGCCTCGCCTCCCTGGGCTGTGGAAGCGTCATTGAGGGGAGGTGCGATCCCGGGTAGCGTCGCGTAGCCGGGGTCAAAGCCCGCAAGGGGACGTGACTGGATCGTCCGGCAGGCTGCCGATGGCCGTCCGGGCGATCGACGACAAAGCATCGGACACGCTCGTAGTGGTCTCCGGCGAAGGTTCTTGGACGGGGAGTTCGACTCTCCCCCATCTCCACCATTTCCCCTGTTTCGGCCTGCCGTCCCTGGCTGCGCGCGGCCGCCTCGCCGCACGGGGATCGAGGCCCGCAAGATCCCCCAGGGAAGCGGGCAGCGGGCCTGATAGGATCGGAGGCGTGGTCGCCAGACTCGTGCCCCGATTCCTCGAGGCCGGCCCCAGAGAGGCGGGCCTGCTGGGGCTGGGCTCCACGGCGATCATCCTGGCCGGGGCATCTGTCGCCGGCCTCGTCTACTCGGGCTCGGCCGGCGAGCCGTATTCGCCCTTGAACCACTTCATCTCCGAGCTCGGCGAGCTGTCCCAATCCAGGCTGGGGGCCGTCTACGACTCGGGCATCGTCGTGGGCGGCCTCGGGCTGGGATCGTTCCTGGCGATCCTCGCCCGCCACCTGACCGAAGGGGCCGGCCGGGCCATACGCGCCGCAGCCGTCGTGGCCGCCACGTCGGGCATCCTCACCGGCCTGCTGCCCATGGACTTCAACCCCGTCCACGAGGTCGTGTCGGGCGTCTTCTTCGTGTCCGCCTGGAGCGTTGCCGCGGTCTTCTCGGCCTGGCTCCTGGCGGGGCGCAGGCCGGGTTTCCCGCGCTGGCTGCTGGTGCCGGGTCTGGGTTGCGTCCCGTTCTTCGCCGGGTTCGTCCTGGCCTACGCCGCCAGCGCGCCGATCGACCACCGGGCGGTGGCCGCGGACCGACCCGACGTCTGGGCTGTGCCGCTCCTGGAGTGGGCCGCGCTCCTCAGCCTGCTGAGCTGGTTCGCGGCCCTGTCCCTGGTGCTGGTGCGGCGGAGAATCTGGCCGGCCGCATAGCCCCGCCCCTCGCCAAAGAGAAGAGCCGGCACGGATGCGCCGGCTCTTGCCGTTGCGGTGTGAGTGGCCCTAGGCCGCTGCCCTCGGCTTGCGGCGACCTTCACCGCTCGCAGTGGCCGTCGGCGTCGGCGTATCCGTGGGCGGCGGCGTCGGCGTATCCGTGGGCGTCGGAGTCGGCGTAGGCGTCGGAGTCGGCGTCCCACCCGACGGCGAAGGCGTCTCGGACGGGGGCGCCGTGCCGGCTATGTAGAGCAGGCCGTCGACCTTGTGGTACTCCGAGTAGAACTCGTCGTAGTGGACGACCGCGCCGGTCGGGTCGGTCACGGTGCGGGTGACGAAGGCCTTGAAGCCGGGGGTCGGGTACTCCTGGCGGTACTCACCCTGGCCCTTGTACAACGACGCCGTGTACTTGACGGTGTCGGAGGCGTCAACCGTGTCCGTGATGGTCGGCGTGGACCACTTCACCACCCGCCCGTTGGGCAGGCTCCACATCTGGACGTTGATGGCCCGCTTGATGCTCGTGCCCGAGATCGTGCTTCGAATGACGACCGGATACTGCGTGTCGTTGGTGAAGCGCATGTCCCAGAGCCGGGTGCCATTGGAGTAGACGGTCGCGTCCAGGCCCTTGGGATAGCGGTCCACGTAGTAGTAGTGCGCGTGGCGCTCGTCGATCTGGTAGCCACCCCGGGCCGCGGCGTTGAAGACGGTGGTGGAGGCGGAGCAGATGCCGCCGCCCATCGCCCCCTGGCGGTTGGTGACGCCGCCGGCGATGACGCCGCCCTTGACGTAGCCGTTGGCTTCGTCGATCGGGCCGACGGCGTTCAGGAAGCTGAACTGCTCGCCGGGCGCGACGACCTGCCCGGTCAGCAGCTCGGCAGGCCTCTCGATGTTCACGCCGTTGCCGTTGGACTCGCTGCGCCAGTACTCCACCTTCCACGCCCCGACGATCACGAAGCCCTCGAGCGTGGTGTTCTCGGCCAGCTTGGGCTGGATCATCTGGACCGCGACGGGGATCGGGCTGCCGGAGACGGCCCCGTCGTAGGCCAGGTCGTCGAGGTAGGAAGCCAGGTTGACGAACGTCGCGTCGAAGTCCATGGCCTGGCCGGGCTCGCCGCCCGTCACGCCGGTGGGGTTGCCCTTCTTGTCGTAGGTGACACGCGGCTCCACGGCCTTGACCTCCACCTCCGGGGCGATGGTGGCCAGGAAGCCCCGGACGGGCGTCGGATCGACGACCGGGCCGAAGGTGCCGTCGGTGCGGAAGCCGAAGATGATCCACGACCGGACGGTGGCCGAAGAGACGTCCCACGACTGCTCGGTGTAGGCCAGCTGGACGTCCACGATCATCTTCTCGGAGGCGTCGATCGCGGCCTGGGCCTGCTCGTCGGTGACGTACGGCTGCAGCGTCACGAAATCGGCCGAGACGGAGACCTGGGGCCCCGCGTCGGGGTCGATCAGCTTGTCGATCAGCTCGTTGGCGGTGGCTTCCTCGTCGATGCCGGTGCCCGTGGAGCTGGGTATGACCGTCCAGTACTCGCCGCTGACGTCGATGTCGGCGTCCTTGGGCGGCGCCTTGCCGGCGGTGGCCACATCGCGGATCTTGGTCTGGAGGGCGACGGGGTCGATCTTGACGATCACCGGGATATCGGTCCCGCCGGCGAAGCTGCGCAACGTCGAGGCCGTGCCGGTGATCGGGTCGCCACGACCGACGGCCATGGCCGCTGCCGCCATGGCAACTGAATCCGGAGCGCGGCCGGCGTCGGCATAGCTGATGGTGCCGGTGCCCTCAGGCGTGGTCACGGTGATGGTGCCCTGGCTGAGCCCCGCGTAGGCTGCGTTGAGCTCGGCCACGGCTTCTTCGCTGGTGAGGCCCGAGAGGTCCACCGACCCCGCGTGCACTCCGGGCATGACCCGGCCGTCGTTCATGGCGGATACGCCGAGAGCGAGCGCCGAGGCGAGGAAGAAGGCACCGAAGGCGCCGATGGCGAAGCCCAGCGCCAGGCGCGCCGACTCTGGTATGTCCGCTGCGGTGATGGCCCGGTGCCGCGCTCGTGGCGGGGCTTTGCGGCGCGCCTCGAGCTTGCCGCGATCCAGGCCCTTGCCCACGCCGGCGGCGGCCGAGGAGGCAGCCTCCGAACCCATCAGCGGCCGCCTCGCCGGCATGGAGCCGCGCAGCGAAGAGGCCGCGCCGGTGGACCGGATCGACGAAGGCGCGGCGGGCGCCGGCGGCTTGGGAGCCGCCTGGGCAACCTTGGGGGCGGGCTTGGGCGGCTTGGGCGGCTTGGGCGGCTTGGGGGCGGGCTCGTCCCACCAGCCCGGGCCATCCCAGGCCGAGGACGAGTTGGCTTGATCGCGGGGCGGTCGCTTGTCCCAGGTCATGATCTTTCCTTCTGCAACGCCGGTTCCGCTGTCGCGGAGTGGCGGCCGGCGTTCAAGACAGCGTCAACGCAGCCCGGTGGGGGTACACCCGGCCCCGAACTGGACGCTCGGCCCGGAGTCTGCGTGACGTTCTCTGGGCGCATGATAGATGAGCCGCCGAAAACGCGGTTTGGACGGCCCATCCGGCGCACCGCCCGACGACCCGCTCCGCGAGACGGCGGAGCATGCCTGTGGAACCGGGCTCTCCTGCTGGATCGCTCTACAGATCGCGCGGCAGAACCACGACCCGTCTGTTGGGCTCCTCGCCCACGGACTGGGTGGCCACGCCCTCGTGCTCGCGCAGGGCGAGGTGGATCCAGCGCCGCTCGAGGGCGGGCATCGGCTCCAGCTGGAGCATCTTGCCCGTCTCAGCGACGCGGTCGGCCGCCCTGGTGGCGAGATCTCGAAGCTGCCGCTCGCGGCGCCC
>Ga0315538_1000229_pt1 | contig 37377 bp, 32 predicted proteins | sample SalMarSW160230MG_2_FD_203834 | JGI IMG/M metagenome (GOLD analysis project Ga0315538, IMG submission 203834) | Salt marsh sediment microbial communities from the Plum Island Ecosystem LTER, Massachusetts, United States - Salt Marsh Sediment SW1601-230 ...
GTCGTTTCACTCCTCGCAATGACAAACACTGCGTTTTAATGTCATTGCGAGGCCTATGAAATAGGCCGTGGCAATCTCAAACACTCCACAATAATGTTTGGCAACAAGCCCGAAAGCGGGAATCCAGTCTTTCTTGATTTTTTATAGACTCCCGCCCTTCGGCAAGCTCAGGACAGGCCCTGCGCGGGAGTGACAAACAGCAAATTGTACTATTCGCTATGTTAGACGCTCGAAATTTCCGGAAAGGTTTACAGGTTACTGCCAATTAATTATTGCTCTGTGATGACAATTATTAGTATATTAAGAACGGTGGGGGAAGAAGAAATAGGAAGAGAGTTAAACTGATATGCTGCTACCAGAGGAGGAGTCTCCGATTTTTATTTCGCTCTATAGTTCACTGATCGGTTTCGCTGCTGGTCGTTTATGTGGAGTTGCAGGAATTATCGATGCGGAGACTTTCCTGCGCGCCTCAAATAATGATAGAGCTAAAGCCAGAGATAAGCTTTTGGGTAATATTACCTTAATTGATGATTTTGTGGATGAGAACCCCTATCAGTTTCCTGAAAAAGAGCTGTCTAATGTTCTGAAATTTAAGCATTTTATTTCCGACAAGTTTTTCATTGAGCGAGACCTGAAAGACTATACCATTTTTCTAAATGATGAAGATCCGCCAAAGGCTTATGGGATACTTAGCCTGACCGACGAGATTATCGAGATGGTACCGTATCCTTTGCCAGTGTTTGTTTCAGCGGTGTTGTTACCATGGAAAGGGTTTATAGTCTGTGATGGACTGATTTTAATCTACAATGTTATATTAGGCGGCGGAATTAGAAAGAACCTCAAAGAATCCTACCGGCAGGCAAAAGCACAGGGAATTATTACGTCTTTAGAAACCGGATAGCATCTAAAACACAAGCGAATCTTGCATAGTGTGCACAATCAGTCGAAACTAAAATGGATTTAATTATTGTTCTGCGATAATGATTATTGGTATATTAAAAGCGGAAGAAGGAGGAGATTCCCGCCTGCGCGGGAATGACATTGAAAGAAACAATAATATGGCTATTCAGATTAAGGTGCCCAAAGATAAGATAGCTGATTTTTGCCGGCGAAATTATATACGTAGTCTCGCATTGTTTGGCTCTGCGCTGCGAGAAGATTTAGGACCCGACAGCGATATCGATGTCCTCGTTGAGTTCGAGCAGGAATACAGGCCAGGACTTATGGAACTAATTGAAATGCAAGATGAGTTGACTCAGATTTTCGGCCAAAAGGTTGACCTTGTTGAGCGTCAGGCTGTGGAGAAAAGCGAAAATTACATTCGCAGACGGCATATTCTGGAGTCGGTGGAGTCGATTTATGTGGCGAGATGACGCCTATATACTCGATATGCTCATAGCTGCACGCAAAGTTGAGAACTTTACCGAGGGCGTTACATGGGAAAAATTCAAAGCTGATGACCTTCTGCAAAACGCCGTTATGCACCAGATTCAGATAATTGGTGAAGCTGCCCGTAAAGTCTCTCAGGAATACAAGTCGGCTCATCCGCAAGTCCCTTGGCAGGTGATTATCGGTATGCGAAACCGTCTTGTTCACGAATACTTTGATATTATTCCTGAAAGGGTCTGGGACGTCGTTCAAAACAATATATCCGAATTGATACGGCTTATCGAGCCACTTGTGCCGCCTGATGAATCTAAAGAAGCAGATGCTTGATTATGAATATTGAAAAGCAAATTGAATACTGGAAAGAAAGTAGCGATGAGGACTTCGCGGCAGCTCAATCACTACTTGAAAAAGGTCACTTTCGCCATAGTCTTTTCTTTGCGCACCTTGCTCTTGAAAAGATGCTAAAAGCACATGTTACCAAGCGAATAAAAGATATACCGCCGCGAATACACAATCTTGTTCGCCTTGCTGAAATTGCTAATCTCAACCTCGATCAAGAACAGGAGCAACTTTTACGTGAGTTTGGTTTCTACCAATTGGAAGGGCGTTACCCTGATTTTGAAGAAATACTGCTCGAGTCAGGTTTTACGGAGGAAGAAATCTCAAGAGCCAAAAGGATGTTATCATGGTTGAAGAAACAATTGTAGCCGCGGTAAAGCGGTATTTAACTGGGCTGCCAACTTTGGGCATCCATGCTCGTCGGGCGGTTTTGTTTGGCTCGTTTGTGAGTGGCAAGGCTGATGAATATAGTGACATAGACTTAATTGTTATCGCTCCGGAGTTTGACGGCCCTCGAGAAATTTCATTAGTTCAAGCTCTTTGGCGTGCAACTGTTGCTGATAATCGCATTGAGCCTATTGCCTGCGGTGAGAAGGAATGGGAGACTGACAGCGCACGTCCCATTTTGGAAATCGCCCGGCGGGAAGGCATCGTTGTCGCTGTTTAGAAACCAACGATTACGCGTTCCCTATATAATACAGATACGAAATTATATTTTTTTGAGGTATAGAAGTGACGAAATCTAAAAAGGTAGTTTTAGCATATAGTGGTGGTTTGGATACCAGTGTGATTCTGCCTTGGCTTAAAGAGACATACGGCTATGAGGTCATCGCCTTTGCAGCCGACTTGGGCCAAGGCGACGAGCTGACCGGAATCAAAAAAAAGGCGCTATCCAGTGGAGCGGTTAAATGCGTGGTCAAAGATATAAAAAGAGAATTCGTAGAAGACCATCTCTGGCGGCTGCTAAAATCTGGTGCGGTTTATGAGGGTGGGTATCTATTAGGCACAAGTATAGCCCGGCCTTTAATTGCCAAGCACCAGGTCGACGTTGCCCACGCCGAGCGTGCAACTGCTGTAGCCCACGGCGCAACTGGTAAGGGCAATGACCAGGTCCGATTTGAAGTGAGCTACATGGCGCTGGACCCGTCACTGAAGATTGTCGCCCCCTGGAAAGACCCCAAATTCAAATTGACGTCTCGCGAGGCTGCAGTTGATTATGCCAAGAAGCACAAAATCCCGATCGAGCAAACTAAAAAGAAAATCTATTCTCGTGACCGTAATCTCTGGCACATAAGTCACGAAGGTGCTGATTTGGAAGACCCAGCCAATGAGCCAAAGGAAGATTTGTTTGTTATATCACGTCCGATTTCCAAGACTCCTGATAAGCCGGACTACGTAACTATCGGTTTCCATGAGGGTGTTCCGGTGAAGCTCGATGGCAGACTTACAAGTGGTGTAAAATTAGTCGAGGCACTGAATCAGATTGGCGGCAAACATGGTATTGGTCAAGTTGACCTTGTTGAGAACCGACTGGTCGGCATGAAATCGCGCGGAGTATATGAGACTCCGGGTGGTACCATTCTCGTCGCTGCTCATGCAGCCCTTGAGAGCTTGACACTTGACAGGGAAACGATGCACTACAAACAGCAGATCGCTTTGAAATATGCTGAGCTTGTGTATTACGGCCTGTGGTTTTGCCAGTTGCGAGAGGCTCTGGATGCGTTTGTCGATGTCACGCAGCGCAACGTTACCGGCGAGGTGAGAATGAAGCTATTTAAGGGTCGCTGCACATTGGCTGGAGTCAAGAGCACATACAGTCTCTATCGGACCGATCTGGCAAGTTTTAAGATGGGAGCCGAATACGACGCAACCGATGCGACTGGTTTTATTCGTTTGTATGGCTTGCCGATAAAAGTAGCCGCGGCGGTTAAGAAAAAGTCGAAAGAGGGACGATAGACGAGAGAAGATAGTGGGTAAAATCCGAAATACGAAATCCGAAGCACGAAACAATGTTCAAAATTCAAATGACCGAAACGACGGTTCTTGTCATTGCGAGCGAACGAAGTAAGCGTGGCAATCCCATTTGAGATTGCTTCGTCGCTGTGCTCCTCGCAATGACGTTTGGCAAGGGCTTTCTACAAAGCGAATTCAAATATTTTGATGACCGAAACAGTTTTGAACATTTGGTCATTTTGTAATTTGGATTTCTTTCGAATTTCGTGTTTCGATATTAGGATTTAAGCAAGTGGCCAATCCAGAACATCTGATAATCCTGAAACAAGGCGTCAAAGCCTGGAACAAATGGAGAAAAGAAAATCCTAATATTATACCTGACCTTAGGAGAGCAGAACTCTCTTTTATGGACCTCGGAGGTGCGCACCTCAGGAGAGTGATTGGCTACGACGCAGGCCTCATCTCAGCAAAGCTTAGCCGTGCGCAGCTCAGTGAGTCAGACCTGCGCAGAAGTGACCTCAGTTGGGCTAATCTCACTGGGGCCAAGCTGGATGGAGCGGACCTGAGTGAAGCAAACCTCCACGGTGCGCAGCTCAGCGAGGCAGAGCTGCTAGAAACTGACCTCAGTTGGACCCGTCTCACTGAGGCTAATCTATGTGGAGCTGATCTTCGCCTTGCAGACCTCCGTGGAGCGAACCTGAGGGGAGCGAACCTTAGTGGGGCGAATCTGTATGGGGCGAATCTTTTTGGAACTAATCTGAGTAAAGCGGACCTCAGCAATGCGAACCTTAGCGAAACAGATCTCGTTTCTGCAAATCTTAGTGGAGTAAAACTTACCGGCGCAAATCTCCGCAAAGCAAACCTTAAAGAGACAAACCTCTGCAAGATAGACCTTATCAAAGCAGACCTATCTAGAGCTAATCTAAGTAAAACAGACCTTAGCGGAGCAAATCTCAGCGAAGCAAGCCTTAGACAAGCAAAGATCAAAGACGCATATCTCAGTGAGGTAAACCTCCATATGGCGGATATTCAGGAAGCTGATCTAACCGGAACAGACCTTAGTGGAGCAAACCTCAGTAATGCCAACCTTTGTAAAGCAAATCTCTACGGGGTAATCCTTTGTGGAGATGAAACCGCCAGTATGGCAAACATAGCCGATGCAAACTTGACCGAAATAACATTTACACCCGAAGGTGAACCAATAGATGGCGCAAGTTTTCTCGATTTAAGTATGTGCTTCGGGCTTGAATCTGCAAAATTTTCCAAATCGGGATTTTTACAGGAGTATCTGACAAAGGCATTTGAATACGCCCATAGGATAGATACATACGAAGCAAAGAAGTGGCCCGATTTTTTAGATCGTGCAATAAAGAATATCAAGGCCCTCAGGACCATTTATGCAGACCGGCATCTCCCAAAACAGTTAATCGAAGTCGTCCACATTATAACTGCCGAATTGCTTAAATATTTGAAAAAACATCCAAAGGCCCTCTATAAAATCAAACCGCGTCAATTTGAGGAGCTAGTCGCCGAAATCCTTGCCAGCTATAAGTGGGATGTCCAACTGACCCCTCCTGTCAAAGATGGCGGCTATGACATTTTTGCCATCTCCAAAGACATTAAGCCGGGGCTTCAATCCTCTTGGATTATCGAGTGCAAGAAATACCAGCCCGAACACAAAGTTGGGGTCGACATTGTCCGGGCGTTGTACGGCGTTAAAAGCGACCTAAGAGTGGCAAATGCTCTGCTTGCAACGACCTCTTATTTCACTAAAGGCGCAAAGGCATTTAAGTCATCACGTTACGATGTTGATCTAAAGGACTATCGTAATATATTAGAATGGATCAACAAGTATAGGCCGAATCCAAAAGGAACACTCTATATCAAAGAAAATCGGCTCATTGTACCTAGTGAGGATTAGGAGTAGAGAGGGGTTGTATGTCGAAAATAGTGGGCATCGGCTCTCTAATCGGCAAGACAGCAGCATATGCGTTTTTTATTAATATGTTTTAGATACAGAATAAAAAAGAAGATATATTTTATTTTTCGACAGGATTTACAGGTTTGACAATGTTTATTAGAATCCCGCAATAAATCCATCCTGAGAAGGGTCGAAGGATTACAGGGTTAAATAAATCTGCACGGAAGGCGTTGTGGTAGTACCGGATTGGATTTGGTTTATATTTATATTTGCATTTGGCTGCTGTATTGGGAGCTTTTTGAACGTTGTAATTTATCGTCTGCCTCGCGATAAATCGTTGATAAAGCCAGGTTCATTCTGCCCTGAGTGCGGTAAACACATCCGCTTCTACGACAATATACCGCTTGTTTCATGGCTAATCTTGGGCCGAAAGTGCAGATATTGCAAGGCTCCAATCTCGCCACGCTATTTTGTTGTTGAGTTATTGACAGGCGTTATTTTCGTTGGTCTGTTTTATTTGTATTTTCATATCGACTTGCTCAGTAGCGTCAGAATAGACGGCGCTTGGTTAATTTATCTTCTTCACATAATCTTGTTGGCTGCGTTCATAGCTGCGTCCGCAATAGATTTGGAATACTGGGTTATTCCTATGTCAATTTGCTGGTTTGTTACGGCTGTAGGAATAATTGGCTCTGCGGTAGGGACGTATATAATCCAGCCGAGCTTGGTTCGCACATACATGCTTTTGCCAATCGCTTCACCCACCACAGCTAGCCTTGCTGCCGGTGCTATAATTGGCCTGGCCATTAGCTTGATATTACTGGTGACTGGGTTGCTCAAGAGGAGTTACGAATTGGCATCTACGGAAGATGTAGAGTATAATAAAGAACAAACCGGTACCGGCTCAAAGAGTGGATCGTCTGAAGTTGCGAAAATTAACCACCGTGTAGAGATGTTCAAGGAAATTCTCTTTCTTTTGCCCATTATTATTTGTTCAGCGATTGTTTTTTGGCTAACTCGTGAAAGTGAGCTATTGCGTACCTGGTGGGAAGGCTTCTCGCAACGTCCCTTTATTATGGGGCTTTTAGGAAGTATTTGGGGCTACTTTGTTGGCTGCGGCGTGGTCTGGGCCACACGTATTCTGGGTACTTTGGCCTTTGGCAAGGAGGCGATGGGGCTGGGAGATGTACATCTGATGGGCGCAGCAGGAGCAGTTATAGGGCCTGTCTTTGTTGTTGTGGCGTTTTTTGTGGCACCATTTTTCGGTTTGGCCTGGGCCGGCTTTCAACTACTTTTTAGAAAAATTAGGCAAATTCCTTATGGTCCTTTCTTGTCTTTAGGTATTTTTACTGTTATGATTCTGCATAACTGGATTTTAAACCGATTTTGCTTTTATTTTTTTCGTTAGCAAGGAAGGTTTTATAAGCCTGTGGCTTATTAATACAATAGCGCTAAAGGAGGTGTCAAATGCGATTCGCCGAGCCAAGGAAGGTTATCCCGCTATTTTGTATTATCTCAGTTGTTTTTTTATCCGGCTGCACTGATTGGCAAAAAAAGTACGAGTACCTGAAGGTCGAGCATGAGAATCTAAAAGGCAGATTTGATAATTTGCAGGGCGAAAGAGGGCAACTTGCTCAGCGGATTTCGCAAGACCAGCAGACTATTGCAGAACTACAAAGACAAATCGAGGAGCTTGATCGAAGTCCAGCCGAGGCTACAGGTTTTGGAGAAGGTTACGATGTTGCCTTTGATCCTGACGCCGGGACCATCACAATAACGCTGCCCAGTACGATTTTGTTTGACTCAGGGAAAGTCGTGCTCAAAAAGGCCAGCATCTCAGAGCTTGACCACATTTTGTCCGTTTTGAAGCAAAAGTACAGTGGAAAAGAGATAGACGTTGTAGGTCATACTGATTCTGACCCTATTAAAAAGTCACCCTGGAAAGACAATTGGGAGCTTTCGGCTGAACGCGCGCTTGCCGTTGTTAGATATTTAATCAAAGGGGGGATTCCTGAGGACAAGATTCAGGCATCAGGCTGCGGGGCCGCCAGGCCGGTAGCATCGAATGCATCCGCCAGCGGAAAAGCAAAGAATCGAAGAGTAGAGATTGTCGTACACATGAAGTAAGATTCACTGGGAATATCTTTACGATCGCGTATCGGGAGTAGCCGCGGCTATTTCTGTCTCGTATAAGTTGTAGTTGATATCATCCCATTTTTTCCTATTCTAACGCTTATTGCTCCATCCGAGGGAGTATAGAACTGCTTACCCTTGCTTCTTTGCCGTGTCGCGTCTGGCATATTCTCATATTGCCTTTTACCACAACTGCACAGCAGGATTTCTGCATCAAGCATTCTAAGGAAATCGGGCGTAGAGGTCCTAACTGAACCGTGATGAGGAACAACCACGATGTCAGCTTTTAGCTCCGGGTACAGTCGCTTTAGTTCAATCTGCGCAAATCTTTCGATGTCCGAACATAAGAGCACTTTTCTGCCGGCAAACTTTATCAAAGACACCAAGGATTTGTCGTTGTCGCTGAGTTGAGTATTCTGTTTGCTGGGCCCGCTCGGCCAAAGTATATTTATGTTTGCTTCACGTCCTACATTTAGATTTTTCTCGATTCTTTGTATTGTTAGACCTTTTTTTGCCAGGCACTCATTCAGAAATTGTGCTGTGCCCCATTTGTCTGTTCCTTCGATGAAAGCCTCGTCGGCATAAATGTGATCTACTTCACAGCTTTCAACAATTTCAGGTATTCCATTGATGTGGTCGATGTCATTGTGACTTATGACGATTGAGTCGATATTATTTATTCCCATATAGTTCAGAAATGGTACGACAATTCGCCTGCCGACATCATTTCTGGAAAGTGATCCCGCATCGAAAAGCAGATTGGTTTTGCCTGGCAATTGGGCCAATATTGCCTGGCCGTGGCCGACGTCCAGGCAGGTTAGGATTAGGTTGTCTCGGTGTGTCCTCTGCCATTTCGTGACGCCCAGAAAGACAATCAGTGATAAAGCCATTACAGCGCATACAGATCTCTTTAGCAAGGGGCGTCGGAAATAAACGAAAGCAGCAAAAAAGATAAGGCAGTAATACAAAATTATTGGTGCAATTGGAACGTGGCCTACAAGTATTTGTGATACGTTTATTTTGGCGATATGCTCTACAATCCAAATCAGCGCACCAGCTAATTTTGTCACAATTACTCCCAATCCCCACGCTGTCATTGGAAGTAGAAAAGAGAGAATCATTTTCAAATAACCAATCGCTAATATCCCCGCGACGAATGGAAAAACAAGCACTGTTAAGATACTTGCCAACGGTGTGATTGCGTAGAAATAGTAAAGCAAAATCCCGGCACTACCTAACCACGCTGCCAAGCCCACTGAAAATAGTGCAATCATTGCTGCACCGAGTTTTTTGACAGCATTTGTGGCAAAATTACCTTCGCCTGTCTGAGTTCGCCTGAACCGGTGGTTTGTGCTATCATGCAGGAAGCCGGCTATCCTGTTAGTAAAGCTCAGAATCCCAAGCACCGAAGCAAAGGAAAGCTGCCAGCCAGCTTCAAACAACTGCGTTGGCCTGATTAGCAAGAGAATTATTGCCGCTAGTGAAAGCGTGTTAAGGGCACTGGAATGTCGGCGAAACAAAAATGATGCGCAGAAAAGCCATCCTATAATAGCCGCCCTTACTGTGGGTGCTCTCGGCGGGACAATCAGCAAAAAAAGACCTATCGCAATTATACAAATAATCGCCCGGGTGTATTTCATCAAACCCGCTGTCTTGCATAACCACCAGATAATCCCAATCAAAATGCCCAGGTGCATTCCGGAAAGGCTGATAAGGTGTAGAAGGCCTGTCTTGTGAAATGCCTCGTAAGTTTCGTTGTCGATATTCCCTCGATAGCCAAGCAGGAGCGCTTGCAGAAGACCCTCGCTTGGATTTTCTGTTGATTGGTTGTCCAACAATGCATAGGTTGCTTTTTCACGTATTATCCTTTTTAGTTTCGTTAGTTTCGTGAAGGTACTTTTGTCGTAAGATTTAGGCAGCTCTATGCTTTCACGTGTCTCAATAAAAGCTGCAACATAGACGTTTCTTCTCGCCAAATATGCAGCCGTGTTGAATTGGCCGGGATTTGAAGGTTGCGAAAACCTCCGAAGCCAGCAATCTGCTTGTATATAATCGCCTGCCTGTAGGTCAAGGGTTGGCTCATCGACCTGCGCTCGTACAATACCACTAATTTTTGCCCAACCACCAACGGTTTTGATTTCCTTTATTTTGAGATAGAAACTACTCGAAGGGTCTCTGTGCATAAACTTTGCAAATTGCCATTGCTTGTATTCGAACTTGGGATTTTTGGATTTGTCTTTTTTATTAGCATTATCATTAGCATCCTCAGGTTGGTTCGGTTCCACCGTAAATCCGTAATTGTTTGTATACGGCTCGGTGACAATCAGCCCGCGAATTGTAGCAAGCTTTTGCTCATCGCTAACAAAATTGCGGATGTCCTCCGGCCTTGGTCGGTAAAAACTGTCAAGTCTAATTGCGCCAAGACATAAGAAGCAGATGGTCGCTGCAAAGGCTATGACGTGCGATGGTATAGTGTGTTCACGACCGGCGAACAGCAGAAACGTGCCTATAGTGCAACAAGCCAGTAGAGTCATCCAGAATCCGCTCGATAGGTCTATCGTGTTCTCTATTAGAATCCCCGCTATCAAGCCTGTCGCAGCAAAGAATAAAGGAGCTGTGGCTAAAACGTTTTTCCAGATGCCCATGCCCCCAGCGAGTTGTCTGTCAATAAGGGCCAGTTTTCGCTGAATGTCATCCATAATTGGCCCAGATTGTACTGCGATGTCACTGATATGACCACCAGAACGCATAGTTTTTTTCCTGTGCTGTTACAGGATATTTGCGTGCTTGGACACGATAAGAGAGCGTTTTCTTGGGTGAAACAAATGTACAAAGGCTCGATCGACAGGTAGCGAATGCTCGGATTTTTCAGGGCAGTTGCCAGGTAGTCAAGACTTGCCATATATGCTCTGGTTGGCGACGTAGCGTTCTCGTACAGAACAAAAACAATATTATCTTGTATATACTCATAGCCGAATAGTTGACCACGGGGTTAGATTGTGATACCGTGTTTATGTGTGCCATTACCGGCCCGAACAGATGATATTATAATTGTGGTGCATGCAAGCTCTGCTGTCTGGGACTATCACTATAGATACTGGAGGCATTGGGTACTATGGCAAGTAGGACCATGAATGTTGAGTTCAACGCTTTTGAGATATTTGAGATTGCCATGAAGATCGAGCGCAATGCTGTCAAGTTCTATCGAAGGGCAGCGGAGGTTTTCGACAATCCACGTATCAAGAAGATTTTTCTGGAGCTGACCGACTGGGAAATAAAACATGTTGAGGTTTTTGAGACCATGAAGAAACAGCTTTCCGAGCAAAGCAGCGAGATGAGAACGTTCAAGCCTGAAAACAATCTGCTGATTGATGCACAGTCAATGGCTGGCCTGGCGGTATTCGGAATCAGAACCGATCCCACTGATGAACTAACCGGTAATGAAAGCGTCGTCGACGTTCTTAATAAAGCTATCGAGAAAGAAAAAGACACTATTGTCTATTATACGGGTTTGAAGGCTTTTATCCCCGTGCGGCAGGGGAGGGATAAAATTGATGATATTATCAGAGAAGAAATGCATCACGTTCATATCCTCGGCCAGTCATTGCAAGAAAGGCAGCAGTTTCTCGATGATCAAAGGTTATGATTGGTTATTGTGAGACCGACCGGCAGCCGGTAACGGCGTTTAATGGGTAAAACAGGAATATTTTATTGCGGTTTAGTGTGAAAGGAGTGAGCAATGCAGCCAAGGATAAGAATTGTGGCCTTATCCCTAATAGTTGTGTTCTGTTTCAACTGTCTTGCTGGGAACCCTCAGAGTGGGTCCTATAGCAATACTCCTGTTACCCTGCAGGACTACTTGCGGCTTGCGGCTTTGAACAATGCGGGTCTGAAAGCGGAATTTGAGCAGTGGAAAGCAGCTTTGGAGCAGATTCCACAGGCCAAAGCTTTGCCAGACCCGAGATTTACCTATGGTTATTTCATCGAGGAAGTTGAAACCAGAGTCGGTCCTCAGCGGCACATGTTTGATATCATGCAGACCTTTCCCTGGTTTGGGACAATCGAGGCACGAACGGACCAGGCTACCGCAACGGCAAAAGCTGCTTACAAGCGATACAATGCAAAGAAGCTCCAGCTTTTCCAGCAGGTCAAACACGCCTTTTATGAATACGACTATTTGGCTAAGGCTATCAGAATCACCGAACAGAACCTTGAGCTAATGATTCATTTCGAAGAGGTTGCCCGCACAAGATACGCGACGGCCACTACAACACATCCTGATGTTATCCATGCGCAGATAGAGCTGGCCATTCTGGAGGACCGACTGAAGAGCCTGCAGGAATTAAAGCCGTCCATAACGGCAAGACTAAACAGTATTTTGAATAGGTCTATATCAAGTGACCTGCCTTGGCCGGAGTCGCCAAAATATCAGTTTGTCTCAGTCGAATTCAGGGAGCTGCAGGCCGTGATACAGAGGAACAATCCCAACCTACAGGCTGTTGCTTATGAAATCGAAGCTGCGAGGAACGGCGAAAAACTTGCTAAGAAGAATTCCTACCCAGACATTGGAATTGGACTAAGTTACATCGATACTGCTCATGCCTTGGCTTCGGGCGTTGACGACAGTGGTAAAGATCCTTTTATAGCTATGATTTCTCTTAATCTGCCAATATGGACGGACAGCTACAAGGCTGCAAGGCGCCAGGCAACAGCGCACGTACGACAGAAAGTGCAAGAGAAAGTCCAGATGGAAAATACGCTCTATGCGAGGGGTCAAGAGCTTCTGTACGAACTGTATGACGGCGACAGGAAGATTCGCCTGTATGGGGATGTGGTAATCCCAAAGGTAAAAGAGATGCTCACGGTTTCAGAGGCTGCATACAAAGCTGGCAAAATCGATTTTTTAAGTCTGATTGACGCGCAACGCATGCTACTGAAATACGAACTGTATCGCGAACGCTTGACTTCGGAAAATGCCCAGAGATTGGCGGAATTAGAGTCACTTGCCGGCACAGATATGTATGGAATTGCTACATCACGGGCCGCGAGCAACTGAATCTGTCGTATTTATATGGGCCACAGGAGCCATAGTAAAACGTTTTTGTCACCCCGCCCGTGAACTCTCTAATACCAATTGTATTAAATTGCTGCGCTTCGTATTTTTGGCATAAATGGGTGGCAGCCTCAAGCGTAGCTTGGGGATGGCTTTCTGATCGTTATACAAAGCGCAATATCTAATTACAACTGGTATAAGGCTCTGTTGAAAAGTTTGGTTGTCATTTCGACCGAAGCGTCCCTTAGGGACGCGTAGTGGAGAAATCTATTAAAAACAGACCTGTCCCGAGCCAAGCCGAGGGATTCCTCGACTCGCCCCCCTGCTTTCTTGCGAAAGCAAGAAGGGGGGCTCGCTCGGAATGACAGTTTTTTAGGTTTTCAACAGAGCCACTCTTCAACTGAAGGCGTCCCGCAGCAGCGCCAGGCTTTTCGGGATAGCCACCTTGTAGTCTTCGTTTCCCTCGAATTCAAGTTATACTGATTGTGAATAATCAATGCGCTTATTCTTGTCATTTCGAGCGCAGCGTAGCGGAGTCGAGAAATCTGCTTTTTAATAGATTTCTCCACTTCGGGTTGCTTCGCAACCCTACGGTCGAAATGACAAAGGCGTAAATATCAAGCACAATTGGTATTATACGTAGCTATGGAAGTTGCGTCTGCGCATAATTTTTATGATGAGGTTATAATCAAAATAGACTCCAGATACTATCTACAGTAGCGTGGCTGCGGTTATTCTATAGGTTTGTTCTTTACAACTGAGTTCAAGTTCATCTGAGCTGCTAATTGCATCAACCTTGGCATAGTGTAATCAAAGAACTGCTGGTAGCTCTGGCAAAAATAACTCTCACTGGTGAATCTGTCCCTGCCAAACACAGCTCTATTCTTAAGGCAGCCTCCTCGACAGATAGCAAGATGACGACAAAGAAGACACTTGTTCGATAAGTCTTGCTTGTACCGTGCAAAGGTGCGTTTTTTGATACTTGTAGCTAATTCTCCCAAGGACGTCTGGAGAATGTTACCCAGTTGCCATTTTGGCTCAACAAAAAAATCGCAGCAGAAAACGTCACCGGTGTGCTCGATGACGACATACTGGCTGCACTGCTTGTCAAAGGTACAAATCGTGTGTTTATGCCTGAGACAATAAGATAAAATCGAATCGAATTGGCGGACATGAAGATTCTGTGGGCCATACTCATACCAGCGATCGAAGAGCCTGCACAAAAAATCGCCATATTGCCGCGGCTTGATTGAAAAGTCACTAACTCCGCTTGTGGCTGGATCGAGCTCCACGCATGGAATGAACTGCAAGTACTCAACGCCCAGTTTAACAAAGAAATCAAATATCTCGTCCGGATGTTCGATGTTTTTGTCGTTGAGCAGAGTCAAGATATTAAATTCAACCTTGTATTGTTTACACATCTCGATGGCTCTGATTACCTTCTCGAAGGTGCTGGAATCAGCGTGGTCCAAGCGATAATAGTCATGCATCTCTTTAAGGCCATCGATACTTATGCCTACAAGAAAATCATTATCATGCAGGAATTGACACCAATTTTCATCCAGCAAAATCGCATTGGTCTGTAGGCAATTGCCGACTTCTTGGCCTGGGGTGCCATATTTCTTTTGCAGTTCGACCGCTTTATTGAAGAAATCCAGGCCCATAAGCGTAGGCTCGCCACCCTGCCAGATAAAAACAGAGACCGGCAGGCGCAACTGCATATAGTCGCTAACAAGTTTTTCGAGCACCTCGCTATTCATTCGCTGTCTGCCGTTTAGCCCCCGGACCTGTGCCGGGGGCAAGCCCTGCCCACAGGTGGCAGGGCTAATGGGCGGGCGGTCCTTGTAAAAACAGTATTTGCAGTCCAGGTTACAGTCTGAACCGGATGGCTTGATTAAAAGAGTAAAAGGCTGCATTACAATTCACTATCGTCTGTCGTATTTGATTCAAGGCCCAGTCATGCTAACCCAAAGGCCAAGCATCTGCCATCCGTAGTATAACCCCCATTCCACGCCCACGTCCAGCTTCTCTGCTCCGCAGTAATTCAGCCCAGCCGATGTCTGCGTCCCAAAGCTCCGAGATACGCTTCACGCTTCACGAGATACGTATTCATTATCAAGCACAACTCATCGAAAAATGTACTCCCTATCGGGCTGGCGGACACCTTTAATTCCCTTTGTTAAGCACAGATAAGTTTATTAATAAAGGAGCGCAACTTTTGGTCTCTCCATCCAAGGAATACCTCCTCTGCACCAACCTCTGACAAATTTTGAATATATTTGCTGTTGTTCACTGTCGGAACAGCTGCTACGCGACTCTTGGCAGACAGGCCTGCCTTAATGCCAACAATCGAATCCTCAAAAACTAGCTGCTCATTGGGCACAATCACCATACGACGAGCAGTTTCTATATATACATCTGGAGAAGGTTTTGCGCTTTCAACATCCCCTTTTGCAACGAGAAGGATTGCGTCGAATTCATTGAGAAGTGAGGCACGATTGAGAAGCTGAAGCGCAATGGGTCGCTCGGTCATGGTCCCGATAGCTGTCTTTATTCCCTGATCATGAATCCATCTGAGTATTTCTTTAAAGCCGTGCCTCGCCTCTATGCGTGAAAGTCTTTCCAACGATTTTTCAAAGTAGCCTCGCTTTGCCTTAAGAAATTCATCAGTCGAAAACGAATTTTTAGCCAAAAGAGCTATTTCTACTGCTACTTTTTCGTCTGGGCCGCCGACAAAGTGTGGTAAATTATCAATAGCGTATTCTATACTTATGTGTATACCTAAATCTGATGCCGCTTGCAGGTGAGCGTTTTGATGCAATGATTCAATGTCTATTATTGTACCCTCTAAGTCAAAGGCAACACCTTTGATACGAGAAGTTACTGGTTCAACTCTTTCCATCTGCACCTCATATCATTTTCTTTAGCGAACCATCCACATAAACCCATTCCAGAAACGAAAACAACGTAAAGGATTCCAATTATTGCGTTCACAACTGCGCCTGCTTTAGGCTCAAGCGTGAAAGGGTATACAACCCATAGAAGAAATGGGAACCCTGTAGAGAGGCTCCCGAGAAGTAGGAAAACGAGAGATTGCGACTTGGTGTAGCCAAGGTAGCTAAATTTGTCTCTGTATGAGGACCAGTCCTTTTCCCAGTTAGAAGCATCTGTCTCATCAAGGTAGGTTGTGAATAGCCTGAGCATGCACGTGAGGTGATGCATTAGGAGAAAAAGCGCAAAAAGAACAACCGTGAGAAGCAATGAAGTAATGTATACATATACTCCAACTGGGACTGACTGCCCTCCAACTGGGACTGACTGCGTTAGTGGGATCCTGGGGATAAGCCACGCAACCATCGCGCCAAAAATGGTAACGGCCAAGGTAGTTAAAAGAAGACGCTGGTTTACTATTTGATTTACTTCAGAGTGTATTTTTTGCTTATCTTCTCGGTTTGGCCTTTTCAACACCATGATTTTGCTCCAATATTTTGGTGCTTAACTATGTATATATGGTTTCCGTATAAAACTCCTTACCTCTCCGAGTGTCAGTATAACACCCCTCTGCCCGAAGGTTGTTGGAGTATCGTATCTCTATTTCGCTAAGTGAAAAGTATCACATCATGAGGTACATTTCAACTGCGAATTTGGCAAGTAAACGCCGGAAATCGCGGAAAAGATCAGTAGTAGGTCGAGTGCTTTTTGAGCCATTGGGTGGCCCATTTTTCGGCTTGCGCGGAGGTTTTTACGACGCCTTCGAGCTGGGCGATGTACATTTCTTCGGCAAGCTGCCCCAAAGCCGGTCCTGGAACAGCACCTAATCGGATGAGATCGTGGCCGTTAAGCAAGGGCTTTGGCCGCAATTCAACATCACCAAGTGCCCGTATCCTTTTTCGCAGTTTCGCCAGCGGAGCCAGCCCTTTTCGGCCGCTAATTGCCTTCTGTATAGCCCTTTGCAACTCGTGCAAATCCCAAAAATACGGCTCTGAAACAATCATTCTCAATTGAGCCAAAGACATCTGGTAATTGAGCAGCTTTCCTCTGCTTGTCAAAAGGAATTTTACATGTTTGGTTTGACGCCTGCTGAGCTTTAGAACGCGACACCTTTCAAGTGCAGCTTCGGTGGAACAGCCACTAAAAAATGCTGCCAACGCCAAAGCAAAATCAACCCTCTTTCGCAAGTGATCAAGCACGCCTACAGCCGATTTTATCTGTTCGCAAGGCAAACCCTGGAAGATAGCTTCTGCCAAGCCGCATTCTATCAGCATCGACGCCCCAAGAGCCCGATTAGGATGTGTGAGGATAGCTTCCAACTCAATTGCAATGCGTTCACCACTTATATTGACTATTTTCTTTGCATTGCTACAAATAGCCGACCAGGTTGTAGGCTCAATCGCAAAATCGAGTTGAGTGGAGAACCGCACTGCCCGTAACATCCGCAGATAATCTTCACTGAACCGCTCTTCAGCTCTGCCGATTGTCCGCACTATCCGTTTTTTAAGATCGGCCCGTCCGTGAACATAATCTATCACTCTATCCGTTAGGGGGTCATAGAACATTCCATTGATAGTAAAGTCTCTTCGGCTGGCATCTTCAGCAGCGCTGACAAATTTGACTTTTGTGGGGTGTCTGCCATCGTCGTACCCCCATTCTGATCTGAATGTAGCTACTTCGACCTGTTGATCTGCGATCAGAACAATGACAACCCCAAATTTTGCCCCCACCATCAAGGTGCGTTCGAATAGTTTTATTATCTCTCTGGGTTGTGCATCAGTAGCAACATCGTAGTCATTGGCGCGTCGGCCTAATAGCATATCGCGCACACACCCGCCAGCCAGCAACGCTTCAAAGCCGTTACGCTGCAAATGCTTGATTATCTTTATGGCTGCTTGCTTATTTGTCATTGTCCAGGTTCTTGCAACATCGTAATAGCCATCGTCCCCCATTGACGTCGCCCAAGCACACGAAGTTGGCCGTATTGGTCAAGTAGTGATGTGCTCCGATGCGTCCTGACTACGATAATACATTGTTTGTTTATCTGTCCTCCAAGCAATTGAAGTAGCCTACCCAGTTGTGAATTCAGGCTAACATTACTCGTATCTGCATAGGGCGGGTCAACAAAAACGAGATCGTATTTTCGTCCATCGGATTCCACAAAAGCACCAAATTTGAAAGCATTGGCACGGATAACCTTCGACTGCTTGATAAACCCGGCTTTTTCTATGTTTCTATCAAGAGTTGCAACTATTTTGGGATCGTGTTCGATGAAAGCGACAAACTCAGCTCCTCTACTCAACGCTTCAAGACCTAGAGAGCCCACACCACAAAATAAATCAGCAACGCGTGCACTACTCGGCAGGTCATATTTATAAAGAACGTTAAAAAGCGATTCCTTAACCCTGTCGGTTATTGGCCGGGACTGAAGTGCCTTTGGGCTAAACAGCTTCATCCCGCGTTTTGTACCCGCTATAATTCTCATCTGAGCACTGAGGCTTTTACTTATTTTACCACCAAACGGCAACGAAACTCCTGCCTATCAGCCACACTACCATAAAAGCATGGCCGTTGTGCTAATTCATCCAGTAGTCTATTACAAGCATCTGATCGATATGCGGTCGAAGAAATTCGACAAGCTCCTGATGGGCTGGATGAGGCAGATATTTGTCCCTGTCTTGCTCACTGCGAAATGTCACAATGAAACAGTGCGTAAAGCCCTGGTTACGATCCTCAACACTTACATCCGTGCCCCATTCAAAATCGTATATATAGCCGATCTTGCTGGGCAGAGCGCAACAACCATTCTCTATCTTCCTTATTTGTTCAGTAGTAGTACCATTCTTGAACTTAAATAATACAACGTGACGTAAAAGCTGGGAGGGCCTTTTTGTCTGCTGCGGGACACGGGCCGAGGTGGGCTTGTCATCGGAAACACGCTGGGTCTCATGGACACTTATACAGCCAGTCAGAAGGATCGCTCCTGCAGTGAGGTACACAAGGCTCCTTGTCATATATCTCACCTCCAAATGCTGACAACTTATTACTGTATCCATACTAATGTATAGTGATTTTATCAGTAATTTGATGGACTGTCCATTTCAAAACAATCAGAAAGCCTTGCTATTCCAGCTATTGCGCTAACTGGCATTAGATAGACTTGGACGTTGTCTATAGCAATCTAACCTCAGAGCAAAACGGTTCAATTCGTAGGACAGAACTGCCGAACCCAAAGCACAGATATGCAGTATAAAATACAGATTAAAAAGCACAAGAAAGGATTCGTGTATTGGGAGTTGTACTGTGGCAAGTAAATTTAAATACAGAGGTTCGCTTTTAGTTGTGGGATTTCTACTGATACTCAGCGTTGGCTGTGAGAAGTTCGAAAAGATTAAGAATCTATGCCGGAATAGTGCGCGCAAAGAATCTGTGAATGAAAAAGGCGAGAAAATGGGACAGAAAATAGTCAGGAGCGACCGAGAATGGAAAGAGGTTCTCACACCTGAACAATACAGGGTGACGCGTAAAAAAGGCACCGAGCAGCCTTTTAGCGGTAAATACTACTACTTTGATGGAAAGGGACTCTACCGCTGCGTTTGCTGCGGCAATGAGCTTTTTAGCAGTGGAACCAAATTCGATTCCGGGTGCGGTTGGCCAAGTTTTTGGTCGCCGACTTCAGATGAAAATGTTGGCGAATCTTTGGATACAAGCCATTCGATGATCCGGACCGAAGTGACTTGCAGCAGGTGCGGTGCTCATCTTGGACATATTTTTCAGGATGGTCCAAAGCCAACAGGCCTTCGTTACTGCATCAACTCAGTCGCGCTGAAATTTGAGCCCGAGTCTAAGTGACAGAACACGATTGTGTCCGGGGCTTTAATAAAAAGCACAATTTTTAGAGCAGAAAATCCCCAACTTCGATAGCGCACTTTCGGAATTTATCAGCCGGCAGCGTTAACGTTTTCCATTTCGGGCTACGTGGTTTCATAAAACGTTTGTAATTGTCCAAGCCGACCGTAAAGAAGGTATAACGACTAGCATTAAAATCGAAAACCTTCCTGCCATCAAAATCAACATCAATCTTTTCAATCCGGTATGCGAAAACAAAGATAGCATGATGATTCGGGCCAAAAACTTGCTGCCAGCTGGCCAAACCATTGACATCCTTTGTTGTTACCCAGCATTCAAAACCAGTCATCTTGGCAAAGCTGCTACCGGTGAACTTTCGCCCTTTCACCTCCGCGATTAGGATTTGTCCACTGCGCGAATATACTAAAAAATCGAAGCTCTTTACCTTACGACGTGAAAACGCTGCTCTTTTGTGCTCATCTACTACAATATATGGAACAGAATTATCGATAAGCCAGTTTTCAAAGGCCCTTTCATAATGATTAGGTTTGGAATCTTTCATCAAACAATAAACTTTGGAGGATCTTTGAGAAAAACTTCACGTTGGATTGTTTGCTGTTTACCAGTTGTCATATTCTTGACTGTAATATTGTCTTTGTCGATTTCCTCATTCCCAATAATTATGCAATTCTTTGCATTTTGAGCCGAAGCTTCTTTCAATTGTTTTGAAAGACCGCCTATCTTATAGCTGAAATTAGCCGAATATCCTCTCGACCTTAGCTCTGCTATGATCCGGTATACTTCCTCTGCAAGAGCACCAAATCCTATGGAAACAACAAAATAGTCAAGTTGTCTCTTCGGAATCTGCTTTTCCATCAGCCCCTTTTCCCTGAGGAGTGTTTCTAACACGCAGTCGCCCATACCCATTCCTGTAGCGGGGATAGTAGGGCCTCCAAAATCATGCAACAAATTATCGAATCGCCCACCTCCGCATATAGCCCGTAGTTCTCCGGCAGTGTCATGAATCTCGAAGACCATGCCAGTATAGTAAGCCAAGCCTCGTACTATACTCGGATCAAAAACGCAGAAATCACCAACCTCCATCATATTAAGCGTATCAAGAACCATCTTTACGGTATCGAGGCAGGCTATGAATTCATCTGATTTGAGTTTTATAGACTCTTTAACATCTGATATTGAGCCCGCGTTAATAAAATCCAATATTTTGCCAATGGTTTTCTTCTCTCGAACTTGTTCTTTAAGGATTTCTTCGAATACCTCTGACGGCAATTTGGACTTTTTATCAAGCACAGGATATATAGAGTCAAGTCTGTCTTCTGGAATGCCCAAGCTTCTAAGATACGTGGCCAGAAGTTCTCTGCTTGATATTCTTACTTTTATGTCCCCACTTCTGAGTCCAACACTACGCAAATAATCAACCGCAGTAAATATCACTTCAGCATCGGCAAGGACTTTTCCAAATTCATTCGCTTCACCGATGATGTCGATGTTCCACTGGAAGAATTCTCGCAGTCGGCCCTTCTGGGGACGCTCAGCACGGAATAACCGGGGAACCGAGAACCATTTTATGGGCTTGGGCAGAGAATTGATTCGCTGATTTACCATTCGGGCCAGTGTCGGGGTGATTTCGGGCCGCAGCGCCAGCTCTCTGCTGCCTCTGTCCCGGAATGAGAAAAGCTGTTCGACGATCTCATCGCCGCTTTTTATCTGAAACATCTTCAGATATTCGAATATCGGCCCATCGTATTCCTCGAAGCCGTTGCGCAGTGACACCTTTTTCCAGCCGTCGATGATCCAGTTTCTAACGGCCATATCGGGTGGATAAAAGTCTCTTGTTCCTTTTACCGAGGGTATCTTCATTTGCTTTTCTTTTTGCGTTTCTTTTTCTTTGCCTTTTGTTTTTCGCTGACGTTATTGTCGAATTTTATCTTTATATATTCTTCCATCTGCTTATCGTTTGTGAAGTGCAATTCGTAATCATATTCGCCTTCGATGTGATCACAGTCAGAGTGGCGATACTGTCTGCAGATACGAGGCCTTTTATCGTATATCTTGCAGCGGTAATCTTTTTCCGAAAGATGTTTGCACTTATTCTTTATATTGATGTACCAATCACCCTTTTCAACAAAGACGGTGATGTCTTTGTGACAGAGATACCATCTTATATCGTCATAATCTCCTTTGTCTTCCGGCGTCTCGATTGGCAGAGCAAAGTACCTGCAACATAAACCCGTACACTTATCACATTGTTTTTTTTTAGCCATCGAGTCTAATTCCAAAACACCAAACTATAAACACTCTCTTTCGGTCTGCAACACTATAAGGTAACATTAAGCCACCGTCAAGAAAACCAGACATTAACACATAACATGAAAAAACCCCTCACTAGACAGATGCACCGGCACAATATCAGACATGTATAGAACCTTAATAGCTGAGAATTCGGGAATGTACGATTATGTGTACTTAAACAAAAAGCGGGCCGAAGGAAGGAGGGTAGAGGAATAAAGCTCCGGCCCGCAAGACTCCATTCCATAGTGCTGTACGATTGATGGCGGAGAAGGTTCGTTAAAAACACAATATTTGATAATGCTGAAAAAAAGCCTAAAACTGGCGTTGTATAGAGCTAAAATTTACTTGTTTTGGATGAGAAACTTTAGAAAGACTAGGCTCTATTGAAAAGGTCGGTTGTCATTTCGACCGAAGCCCCTAAGGGGCGGAGTGGAGAAATCTATTAAAAATAGATTCCTCGACTCGGCTTCGCCTCGCTCGGAATGACATTTTTAAGGTTTTCAACAGCGCAGAAAGACTACTGAAAAAATGGGATAGACCCCACAATGTTTTGTTACTGCTACTACTCAAATGATGGATGTTATCTACGAACTCGCCGCGCTGAAGGACAGGCTACGCGAAGAATGTGGCCTTCGATAGCCAGATTCTTTGCGCTTTGGTTCAGCATGACAAATAACCAAAATAAACGTGTCACAGAACACCGGGTAACATTAGACAAGCAGCACAATATATACTCGTGGATATGGAAGCTGACGGACATTGCACCGAATCTATGCGTTTGTGAGCGAAATCTCTGCCCAGAAACCACCCTCGTAGTGCCAGCCAGTCGGCTGATTTATAAGTTCCAACTCAAAAATCTCACCCGCATATTCCGACAAATCAACCTCCACGGTCATCCAGCCGAGGTCGGTATTATCTGGGCCGACATTTATTCTGGTCAACTGTTTATCGTTTGCACGAACAATCAAGTCCCAGCTACCTCGCGCATCATGCCCTACAACAAGTCGTAATAAAGGTTTCTTAACCGGTGGTATCTTGATTTTACGGCTGATTACACAGCCGGTTGTCGGGTCTAATGGGTGAGTGACAAGCACGTTTCTTTTGCCGCGTTTCTCGTTGTACAATCCCGGATCCATATCGTAGCCACACTTATTCACTTTCCACCCCGGTGCGAACTTTTCGATAGCTTTGGATAAATCCTTGCCGATTATGGCGGTGATCCTCGCCATCTCTTGTTCAGTATAGCAGCTTCTCGCGATGGGTCCGGGTGCCCAGCACTGCTCTAAAGCGGTGGGTTTAGGCCTGCTGATGGGAATGACAAATACATCCCCTTTGTCGGCATCTGTTTCGATGCGTCCGCCAGCCCGGATGACAGCGATGTAAGCAAGTTTTTCACAGACGTCCACAAGCGTTGGGAAGTTATACGGTGTGTGGCTGAACTTCTCATGTGAGTCCAAAGCCGATTTAAACTTTGCTGGTAGTTGCGAATAGCCGATAGTAGTAAACAAGACGCCTGCAGCGCTTGACGGATTGCAGTCGGAGTCTTGTCCGCAGCGAGCCGCGATGATGATCGTTCTATCGGGGTCACCTTGACCGTAAAGTAAACCCATCACGGTATAAGCACCATTTATTTTGGCGTCGATATTAAAGTCGCCTTTATCACAAGAGAAGCGACGATAAGCTGGATTTAGGTGATATTTCTGGTTAATCAGTCGCCAGGTTCTCTGCCAGTCATCCGGATATTTCCTGTACCACTTCAGCACATCGCGTATACATTCGGCGTACTGACTCTCTCTGGGGATACACTTCAGCCCGGCACGAACGATCTTTTCCATGTCATGTTCAAAGAAGGCTTCAGCATACATTCCGCCTACGAATTGTCCGCCATAAAGGCCGTCGCCATAATTCATAAGCCGACCGAATTTTTCGCCGAGTTTAATAGCAATATTTGGCATCCCCGGAGCTATCAAGCCTGAATAATCTGCTTCGATCTGATAGTCGATATCGTCGGCATGTTCGTTGAACATAGGATGCCCGGAATCCGGCGGAGCGATGCCGCGGCGCAGGTTGTCACGACCTGTCAGATTGGCGTGCCATAATTCGTAATCGGTATTCGCAAAATTGATGCCGGCCTGGCGAATCGATACATCGAATCCATAGAGATCCAAAGTCCTGAGGAATGTCATTTCAACATAAAGGTCATCCTGTTCGTGCTGGTTGATCAACTCAGGGCTCCACTGAGGCATCTCATCGGGTGGAATGATCTGGCCCTTGTAGCGAAACTCTGTGGGCGCGCCCCAACCAACGCCAGCCATCTGTCCGATCCAGCTTGCTTTCATTTTGTCAATGTAATCTTCGACCACAAGGCGATTGGCACCGCTGGCAGAGAGCCCAAGGTCGCTTAACACCTTAGTCTGGCAGCCTGTACAGAACACAAGGCCCAAACAAACGATAACTGCGCTGGAAATCAGAAAAATATCTCTCGCCATTTCACACCTCCGTCACGACTTTTTGTACGGATTTATTTAGGAAAATAGCCTATCTCAACAGGAAACACCCTACCTTCCAAGTGAAACTGGGCATTCTCAGATAGTATGTATATCCGATAAGCAGTCTGAAGTAAAGTAGGAAAGAACGTATAGCAGGAAAAAAGCATCTCTGGCAGGTTTACTGGGTCCTTTGCACATACATCCGGCAAGTAACATAGCTGAAACCCCACCCTCCGTAAGCCCATCAACTGCCCGCCGGTTTGGTACATGCGAGCATAGTGGAGCCCCACGGGCATAGCCCGTGGCACCTTTCCATTCTCCGTAGTAGAACTACTACGAAGGATGAACATCTACGGCGGAACCCGCCGAAGCACATCCGCCTTCGCTAAAGCTTCGGCGGATACTCTTCTCGCATTCATCCACGGGTAGAACCCGTGGCTTTCTGCGAAGGCGGGTAAAAGAACACTTAGATGGGCTTTTAAACTGTATCCTCAAATCCCATACGCGATATTTCCAAGTCCGTGTTTGCAATGGTCCTGAGGTGCAGTATAATGTTGTGCGAGCTAAAAGTCTTGACAGAAAAATGCAAAGCCAAAAATCAATAACGAGGCTGAGCTATGTTGCAATACAGAATACGATTAATAGTATCGGTGGTCTTGGTTGTGCTGTCAGTCGCTTGGATGGCGACAGCGGATACCTGGCACTTGGGAAAGGATGATAGCTGGCAGACTCTATCGCCGGAGAACGAGGATAAATATCTGCTTGCTGTGGCTAATGCAAAAGAGTTGGTTAACAAAGGCCAAACGAAAGCAGTTAAAGCCGCACACAAGAAACTAAAACAGGATTTTCCGGGGATTACGGAACCTGATCTGGATGTATTCATTGAGGCAGAACTGCTTTACTGCAAAGGAAAATACGCCAAAGCAATCAAACGCTATGACAAATTGCTTAAGGAATATCCTGAAAGCAAGCTTTGTGAGGCGGCTTTGGGCCGCCAGTTCACGATAGCCAAGGCGTTATTAGACGGTCGAAAGATAACAGTGCTCGGTATCTTTAAAGTGAAAAGCTACAGCACAGGCGCTCAGACAATGGAACGGATAATCGACCGGATCGGCTTGAGCGAGCCTGACGGGCTGGGCATAAAGGCAGCGTTGGCAGTTGCTGAGAACTACGAAAAGAGAAAAAAATACGAGCAGGCATACTTGATGTGGTCAGAAATATCGTCCCAGTGGCAGAGCGGGCAAATCGGCAAGGATGCTCTGCTGGGCATGGCTCGGTGCAAGATTGCAACCTATAAAAAACAACCTGAGGGCAAAAGGTTCCTCTACGACGCTTCAAAATTAATAACAGCAAGGAGCTACTACGAGAAATTCCAGCTCTTATACTCGAAAGAGGCCAAGACATTAGGTGTTGACAGTATTATCGATGAGATAGATAAACAACTGGCCCTGAAACAGCTCAGTATAGGTCGGTATTATCGTAAAATAGGCAAGAGACAGGCAGCTAATCTTTATTTTGACATGGTGACACAAAATTGGCCAGACACTGAAGCGGCCCAAACTGCAAAATCAATGCTCAATAGTTGTGTGGATGACAGGGAGACAGAAAATAAATAAACTAAGGAAAAAACACTGTATGCAGAGGAAAATCCTTGCCCCCATGATTATGTTGAATGTAATTATTGTCTCGTTCTCTATTCTTTGCGGTTGTACAGAAATAGGGGACTACTCCAACGAATCGTTATTTCCACATGATGTCTGCAGCATTTACCTGGAGATGTTCGATAACAGGAGCTTTCGACGGGCAGTGGAATATGACCTTTCTGACGCCTTGTCGAAACGCATCGAGGCTGAGACTCCGTACAAAATCGTTTCAAGTTTGGACCGTGCCGATACAATAATAAGCGGCCAAATACTTTCGATAGGTGAATCTGTGCTCACCGTTGAAAGAGAAATGGGCCTCGCACTGGAAAAAGAAGTGCAGGTAAAAGCGGTCGTAAATTGGAAGAACCTGAAGACTGGGCAACTGCTTATAGACAACCGGTCGGTAACAGCCTCAGCAAGTTATTCTGAGTACCAAGCCCAGGATTTTGGTTACGCTGCAACGGTTGCGGCAAACAAACTAGCCCAAAATGTCGTAGAAATTATGGAAAAAATTTGGTAACAGTGTGCAATTGTGCATCGTCATGATTTCGGACAGGTGTAGGATACAATGAAACAATAATGTTGAAGTAGAAGACAATGAGTAACGGTAGGAAACAAAAGCCAAACCAGCCACCTCGTTTACCGGGGAGAAGAAAGGGCAGAAAGCCTCCATTGCCGAGTTATAAGCGCGGCCCGTTTAGTTGGCTGATAATTGCAATTGCTATTTTTGCTGCGATGATGATATTGCAGCATGGACTTGGCAGCAACAACATTAGCTGGGATGAATTCGAGCGACATCTTAGAAATAACGAAATTAAGAGCTTAGAGATTGGCGAGACTGAAATCTCAGGCAAGTTCAAAGAAGCCCTGGTAAGTCAGGATGAAGAAGGTTCGGTTTCATTCACTGTAGACTATAATCAAGAAGAGGCGATCAAAAGGATCTGGAGTATATTGGATGAAACGGGCAGCGATGTTGACGTTAAAATGGCCAAGCAGCGAATCTGGCTGATTATGCTTATGCAGTGGGTTTTACCGCTACTTTTATTGATCGGATTTTTCTATTTTATCTTCGCAAGGAATCTGCGAAGTGGTGCCGGAGGTATGTTGATGTCATTCGGACGAAGCAGACACAAGGTGCTTGGTAAAGACCGCGTTAAGGTGACGTTTGAAGATGTCGCCGGCATCGAGGAGGCAAAGGAAGAAGTCGCCGAGATAATCGAATTTCTGAAGAACCCGAAAAAATTCAAACGACTCGGCGGACGGATTCCACGAGGAGTCTTACTTATTGGACCGCCCGGTTGTGGAAAAACACTCCTTGCAAAGGCCATTGCAGGTGAAGCTGATGTCCCCTTCTTTAGTATATCCGGCAGCGATTTTGTAGAGATGTTTGTGGGCGTAGGCGCATCGCGCGTACGCGATCTATTCAAACAAGCAAAAGATAACTCTCCGTGTATTATATTCCTTGATGAAGTCGATGCTATTGGGCGTAAACGTGGAGCCAGTTTTGTTGGTGGAGGGCACGACGAACGCGAGCAAACGTTAAATGCTATTCTTGTTGAAATGGACGGCTTTGACACCGACGACCAGGTTATAGTGATCGCCGCAACCAACCGCTCCGACATTTTGGATAACGCATTGACACGGCCAGGCAGGTTTGACAGACAGGTCATCGTCCCGCTGCCGGACTTGAGGGGCCGGGCTGATATCCTGATGGTTCACGCCAAAAAGGTGAAGATGGGACCAGACGCCGATCTGAACAGGTTGGCACGAGGGACACCTATGTTCAGCGGTGCCGACCTAGCAGCTATAATTAATGAGGCCGCGCTGGCGGCAACCATGGCAAACAAAGAATACATCGAAACGGCCGATATGGAAGAGGCCAGAGATAAGGTCCGATGGGGACGAGCCAAAAAAAGCAGAGTCATCGACCAAAAGGAGCGAGAGATCACCGCTTATCACGAGGCTGGACATACACTCGTTCAGTCTCTGCTTGAGGATGCGGACCCCTTGCACAAGGTGAGTATCATTCCGCGAGGACCAATGGGAGGGGCGACTTTCGCTCTGCCGGAAAAAGACAGGACGATGTTTACGAAAAGGTATTGTATGGCAATTTTGCAGGTCTGTTTCGGTGGACGAATCGCTGAAGAAATGTTCTGTGACGACATATCCAGCGGCGCACAATCAGACATTGAGCAGGCCACGAAGATAGCAAAGCAGATGATCCTGACCTGGGGCATGAGCAGTCAACTTGGTCTCATCAGCTATGGGCCGGATTCGGGGGCAAGAGACCTCGCCTACATAATACCTATGGAAAAGGAGTATTCGGAAAAAACAGCCGAAGAGATAGACCAAGAGGTGAAAAGGATTACGAGCGAGGCCTACAAGCAGGCGAAGGAAGTAATCGAAGCGAACAAAGACAAACTCGAAAGAATCGCTAAGGCACTGCTGAAATACGAGACTCTCGATGCTGATGATGTAGAACTAATTTTACAAGGTGGCCAGCTCGATAAACCAACCGTGGGCGACTTATTAGCTGCTGAGCAGGCTAAGAGCGAGCAGTCACAGCAAGACAATCCAGAACAACAGGAGCAATCCAATAACTGATATTCTCCTTGTTCTAACTATACAAAAAGATACCTATGCAGAATAAAGCTGTCGGCATATTTTGTGCGCTTTGTGTCATTCTGGTCGGTTTAGCTGCCACTGGTGAAGATTCGATTAAGGCAGGCTCCTCCGCCCAGTCTGGTGTAGCCTCGCCAGACGTTTCTGCTCCAGCGGTCGAGCTAGCCAGATATAATGATGAGTTTTCTGTTGCGCGTGTTGAGCCTGCTCTGATGGGCTCCAAATCCGGCATAGCGGTAATATTCGAGGGGACTGATGATTTACATTACTACGCAAATCCAGAAACCGCGCCTGCTCCAGGACTCCAACTTAAGGTTGAAGCGAAATCCGAGCACTTCCAGTTTGGCGAACCTGTCTTGCCCAAGTGGGAGATATTCAATGACCCGTCAGGTCAAAAAGTAGAAGTGTATGCCGGCAAATTCACTGTCTTCCTGCCTATTCTGGCAGTACACAGCCCAACAAAAACAGACGTTATCGATGAGGGAGACGTTGAGGTCAAAATCTCAGGTATTGCCTGTACAAGCATGGCTTGTCTGCCGCCATTCGAAAAGACCTTACAGACAAGAATTGATCTTAGCCAATCTGATTCCTGGAAACAAATAGCCCTTGAAGCAATGATTGATGCAGATGAAGGCGCGACAGCCGAGGTGACGATTGAGGGCCCAAGTTACTCGATTTGGTTTGCGCTTGGTCTGGCATTAGTAGCAGGACTTTCTTTGAACATCATGCCATGCATTTGGCCTGTTCTGCCTCTTATTGTGATGCGCATTGTCGAGCAGGCAAAACAAGGCAAAGGCAGGTCCATATCCATGGGGCTTGCCTTTTGTATGGGAATACTGTTATTCTTTGCCTGTCTTGCCGGCGCAAGCATAATTCTGCGCATCTTTTATGGAACTGTTTTGCAGTGGGGCGATCAGTTTCGCAATCCTTCGTTCGTTGCAGCAATGGCACTTCTGCTTGTAGCGCTGGCGCTGTATATGTTCGATGTCTTCACAATCAGCGTGCCATCATCAATCGCCAGCAAATCCGGCGCCGGCCAGGGATACTCTGGAGCTGTAGGGATGGGGTTTCTGGCGGCGATACTAAGTACACCTTGCAGCTTCGGAATCCTCGCGGCGGCATTCGCCTGGGCACAAGTTCAGCCATTGCTGCTCGCGACAATTGCAATAATGGCTGTAGGCATCGGAATGGCCATTCCGTACGCGGTTTTGACTTCAATGCCCAGCCTATTAAAGCGTCTGCCGAAGGCTGGGCGCTGGATGGAGCTATTCAAACAAACGGTTGGATTCCTTCTTTTGTTGATTGCGGTCAAACTCATTACAGCGCTGCCGGAAACACGGATAGCAGGTATTTTATATTTTGGTGTCATATTAGCCTTTTGCGTTTGGATGTGGAGCAAGTGGGTCAGCTATGGTACAAAACCGACGCGTAAGTGGGCCATTCGAATTGTGGCAGCGATTGTAGCAATTGCAGGTGGATGGACTTTTCTAAGTCCTCCAGCCGACGAACTGATTAACTGGCATAGCTACGATTCGGTTTCTATAGAGAAAGCCCTGCAACAAGAGCGACCGGTCTTGATCGAGTTTACTGCAGATTGGTGCTTGAGCTGCAAGACGGTCGAAAAGTTAGTATATGGTCGAGGAGACGTTGCCCGATTGATCAAGGAAAAGAATGTTCTGGTAATCAAAGCTGATACGACCGAAAAGGATTCTCCCGCCACACTTGCCTTGAAGAACATATACAACGAACCAGGCGTACCGGTTAGTATGCTGTTTGTGCCGGGCCAACAAGAGCCTATCAAATGGCGCGGCATCCTGTTCGCAGGCGAATTGGAAAAGGCCCTGACCGACCTTGCCAATTAATAATGGAGCAATTCACTAACTATGCTCCAAAGATAGGTACGAAAGCAAAATGCCCAAAAAAGCAAAACCAAAAATCAATAAAGCTGAGGCTGCTGAGCGAGTAAAGAATATCTGGCCGATCTTGAAAAAAACTTACCCAGAAGCTACGACAGCACTGGAATTTACAAACCCACTGGAACTGTTGATCGCGACCATACTATCGGCACAATGCACAGACGTCCGCGTCAATATGGTCACAAAAAATTTATTTATAAAGTACAGGTCGGCTAAGGACTGGGCTCAGGCTGACATAAAGCAGATCGAGTCGGACATAAAAAGCACCGGCTTTTATCACAACAAGGCGGTTAATATCAAGGGTTGCTGCACAAAAATAGTGGAGGAATTCCGTGGCAAAATTCCTGACACGATGGAAGAGCTTGTTACTCTGCCCGGCGTGGGCAGAAAAACAGCGAATGTTGTGTTGGGCAATGCGTTTGGTGTGCCTGGGATAGTCTGCGATACTCACGTTATTCGGCTCTCACGAAGGTTAGGATTATCGGCTAATAGCGATGCTGTAAAGTTGGAATTCGATTTGGCCGAAATAGTACCAAAGAAGAATTGGACGCTATTCAGTCATCTGATAATTTTCCATGGTCGAAATGTATGTAAAGCTCGTAAGCCGGACTGTGAAAACTGTCCGGTTGTCAAATTCTGCCCTTCGGCAAATAACCCGGGTTTGTGGTAACCCCGTCTGCTATGGTGAATCGGCACAAAACAAACATACACAACAGCAATTATCAGGGAGCTTCGTCTATGATGGATATTGCTGAAAGTCCTGTTAAAGACCTCTGGCGGCTATTTAGAATAATGGCAGAGTTCACAGAGGGATTCGAGGAGCTTGCTTCTGTCGGTCCCGCGGTTTCCATTTTTGGTTCCGCCAGGGAAAAGCCGGAGAGCAGATACTACGACCTTGCCCAGCGAACAGCCTTTGAGATGGCAAAGGCAGACTTCGCTGTCATAACCGGTGGAGGCGCAGGAATTATGGAAGCAGCAAACAGAGGGGCCACAGCGGCAGGCGGAAGGAGTATCGGGCTAAATATCGAACTACCAGTGGAGCAACTCCCCAACAAATACCAGAACATGTCACTACAGTTTCGGTATTTCTTCTGTCGTAAGGTGATGTTTTTGAAATACGCACACGGCTTCGTTGTCTTCCCAGGTGGCTACGGGACCATGGATGAATTTACAGAGGCTCTGGTGCTGATTCAAACACTTAGACAGGCTCAGTTTCCAGTGATCTTAATGGGCAGCGAGTATTGGGACGGACTAATCAAGTGGATGAAACAGAAAATGCTTAAGGAGTACAAATACATTTCTCCGGAAGATATGAACGTATTTACTGTTGTAGATGAGCCTCAAGATGCTGTCAAGATCATAGTCGATTTCAGAGAGACAAAGGGGCGCAGCGGGCTGTATATGCCGCCGGGAATGAGAAAAAACCACGTCGATTAGCGCTTGATGGCTACAAACCTCTTTCCACCTTATCCTGATATACTTCTGAAAAAGTCGTATGCTTCGGTACTGACAATAAACAGCTTTAATCCCCAGTTCAAAATTACATTCGACTGCGATAATTAAAAAAGCTTACCTGTCCTTCGTGACCCGAGTCACGAGTCACAGTATACGAGATACGCTTCACGAAATACGAAACACGAACCGAAAGGGTGAGAGACGGGATTCGAACCCGCGACCCCCAGAACCACAATCTGGTGCTCTATCCGACTGAGCTACTCTCACCAGTATAATTGATTATTTACTATTGATTATTGATTATTGTCAAGACATCATTGGTTTGCCCACTGACAGATCAAATTATAAATTGTAAATTATCAATTATCAATAACCAATTTTCTATATCATTCCGAGCGAACAAAGCCTTTAGCCCTGAGCCAAGTCGAAGGGGAAGCGTAGTTGAGGAATCTATTAAAAACGGTAATTCCGCGCTTGCCTGTCCCCGAACGTTTACCCGCCATAGTCTGTTACCTAAGGCACAAGTTTGACGAAGGCAGGTCGTAGTCGGGGACCCAGAACAGTTTAGCTCCGGACCTGTGCCGGGGGGTATTCTGTCACCTCTGGGCGGGGTCATATTCAACCCCCCAATTTTATCCGCCGTCTTTTTGGCGGATTATTGCGGGATTCTCTCTCTATTTAATTGTAGGGTGGTGGCTTTCGTCCTTCGCAGTGCCTACTCCGCCGTAGTAGTCACGGCTACAAAGGCCGGAAGCTCTGCTACGGAGAATGGATGCCCCACCAAAATGATGCTAATCAACAAATTCACCTTCACGTTGCTCAACAGCCTCGCCGAAATGGCAAAACGCACGACTCCCTAAAATGAATAAACATCTTTTCGAATAGCGTTTAGGAGTACGAACCTTCCTCATAAGGCCCCAGGAAACGCTCACCATTAAAGTGGATTAGGTGTGTCGAAGACTCCGCGATCCAGACTTCCGTTTCCCAGGAGATGTCGTCTAGATATTTTAACAAGGTCCGCCGGTCAAGGAAGGCCGTTACATATACAAGTCCTATGTGCGATCCTGCAAATAGTTTCCTCAATTCCTGTCGCCGCTTTGGATTCACTGGTCCATGACTTGTAACTGCCTCAATGAGAACAAGCCAGTTCTTCTCGATGTAATGAACAACAACATCGGGCATCTTGCCATGCTCTTCGATCTCAACACCAAGCTCCCCAAGTGCCTCAGAATCAAAATACGCCCACTTCTTCTGCGTATCACCTACGTAGATAACTTGCCCGCCTGGTGTGAAAAGTGGACAGAACTCCTCTATGATCTTCTTGACAAGCACATTCTGGCCCCCAGGTGAAAGGGTGATCTCCTCTCCACTACGGAGTTTCAGGGGAATGCGGCGCATCTCTCGCTCTCTCGCGTAAAGCCGTTTCAATGTATCAGTAGATTTCAGATATTCCTGCAAATTCATTTTCCAGTTTGGTTTGCCAAATTCACGTAACAGTTTCAGCGCCGATGGCTCAATTTGATAGACCGCTTTTGGGCTATTGGTTGGTCGCGATGGCTTATCGGGATTGGGCAGAATGAGTCCTGCCTGCACAAATTGATGAACCGTCTGTCGGCGCACCGTCTCGCGTGTGTTAGGCGCATATCGCCTGCCGTAGTGCACGGAGAAAAACTCCATCATGGGTGTGATGCCCATTAAAGGACTACTCGCTTCGTCCCAATCATCTTCAGGCTTGAGGCCTAAGAGTGAAAGAAGTGTCAAGGCCGAGCGTTCATTCTGTTGCTGCCGTGGAAGTCCAAGCGATTCTAATATTTCGAGCGCTTCCTGAATTTTTCGGTCTGCTTTCTTTACCTTCGTCTTTTTAGCCACTGTTCTTGTAGACCTTTTCCAGAATCGCATCCACCGTTTCCTGGTCTGGGATCCGATCCTTTACATTTGATCCGAGCAGCATAAGTTGTTGGCGTGTAGGATATCGCATTTTCTTCAAATCTGTGGCATTGACCTGAGTATGCCCGCTGAAAAGCCGGAAGTATCGGTCAAACAACGTAGAATTTAAATACACCGCCAAGCCTTTTGCAAGCTTTAAAGGAAGCCCTTTATCTGCCGCATGGAAGTAGTTCAAATGATTTTCAAAACCAACGAGAGGTGCTTCAATTCGATGAGGATCATAAATCGCCGCCACTACTCTTCTGCGCTCCTCCTTCGCGGAGAAACGCTTCGTTAGCACATAATACCCTGCCTTAACCATCAGATTGCGAGTTTCCTCCGACGACAGAATTGCATTTGGCTTTTTCTCCGAGCCTGCTGGCCATTGGACGAATCCATGTTTAAAATGGCACGGATATACGAGAGGCACTGTTCCCTTTTCGGGCAAGAGCCGAAGGTGCTCCCTCGCCCTGAAATCCACTACGCGCCCCGTCGAAACTTCTATCCCCAATTCAGCAAGTGACGTTCTAAACTGCTCCATTTTTTCGATCAAATCTTCGTCGTTGTCATTGAGCACCAAATGAATAAAAGCGTCACGGTCGTGTGGGAAGACCACATGATCGTAGGAAACACTACGAACGTTTGCTTTGTGGAAATCGGCCTTTTCCGATGATGAGATAATTACATTCTTCGGTTTAGGTTGACTGCGTACGGCGTAAAAAATAACATTTTCCTGAAGAACATCATCGTCGCTAAAAACCTTATTCCGCAACTCAAATACATGAATCTGCTGCAATATTATCATGTCTAGCAGCGCCACACGAAATCGGCGAAAATATGGTCCATTACAGAAACTGCGAGGAGTAATTGCCACTATCTCGCCCCCGGCGTTCAGCATTTTCGCCGCCAACCATACGAATGCCGCGTAAAGGTTCGAAACATCCATCCCCCCAATGGCCAGCAGCTTCCGTGTTTCTGACTCCCCGTTGATCTTCTTATAGGGCGGGTTCAGAATCGCATGAGTAAACCATTCTGTCTGCTGCGAAAACAATCCTTGCTGCGTAAGGGCCACGCCTGCCTTCACAAAATCCTCAACTCGGATTTTGCCGCTAAAGCCTACGTTCGCTTCTCTGCAATCAGCTTCGCAACGGCACAGTGCTTCCTCCAAATACGGCAACACCGCCTCATCATTTTCATAAGCTACAACCTCGATTGACTGTGGGCGCCGATTTCGCGAGATGAGAGCATCTACTACCGCCGCAAACAGCATACCTGATCCAGCCCCTGCATCAAGAATCCGCACATTTTGAACATCTCGTTCGAACAAACTTGCCATAAACTGTGCAGTCGCTGCTGGTGTCAGAAACTGCCCAATTCTGGACCGTTCATATCTTTTGTGACGCCCGTTGAGCTTTTGGCGAATTTGATCGAGTTGGCTTATCATTTCTGTGGCCATTGTTCCAATTATATGTTGCATCCGTCAAGCATGATTCTAGCTATATATAGTCCCCGCATAAGACTTTTACTATTAGACACACCGCGGCCTATCTACGGTGTTACAAACAACCTTGCCACATGATATTGGCAATCACTATATCGTACCACTATATCATAGCATTCGCAGGATGAATTTCAACCGAACTTTCCCAAATCAAAACTAGAGACAATCACCTAATTTTTTCTGGGTATTTTCCCATTCTATCTCACGGGGTAAAAAAATAACACAAAAGATGGGAAAAGCCAAAAGAAAAAAAGATTAAATGCACAAGGCAAATAAACACAACAGCATAAAAAAACGTGAACTGTATCCTTCGACTAAGCTCAGGACAAGTCTCGTGGATGGATTCCGCTCTTAATGCTGTTTCTTTTTCAATTTATAGTATCGGCAGAAAACGAAGGAAAAATCAGAAAAATGATTTGCGCAAAGCGCAATTTCAGCCATCAGCAATAATCCACTTTTCTGACAGTTTCCTATTGTAGTTTACAGTAGGCCGAATTGTAATAGTGCTTGTAATGCAAGCAAAAATCAACCATTCTAAAAATACAAATTATGTATTCGTATTCAGCCTTTTGTACGTAAAGCGCGTACGCGCTTTACGTACGCGGGCTTTTCTTGCGATTAATTGTAAAAATACCAAATCGGAGCTTGCTCCATCTTCCCGATAAATCAGGACTCCTAGCAATAATGAGAATTAGATTATTACCTATAAGGAAATAACCTTCAAGAATGCAAAATAGTATATGTCGAATATCAAAATGAAAATGCGAGACACAAGTCTCGAATCCCAAAGCATGAACTACCCTCTTATGATGTCGTTGATTCTCATTAGGCGGGAGGTGTTGCCGCGTTTGGCGTTTGGTGTACAGCTTTCGTTCATTTTTTAAGCTTAGTTTTGAGCAAGGAAGTCACTTATTCTTTTCCAGTACACAGAATTGTTAGTTGAGCATATCTCATAACTCGATTTAAGTTTAGCACAAAGTAAAGTACGTAAATCGCATACAAATGCCCAGGTCTTACTTTCCAGTTGAAAAACACTGACCTACGTAAATTACGTATACAATTATGCAAATCGCTTTTAGTGAGATTCATATACGCTAGTACGTAAAGCGCGTACGCGCTTTACGTATAGTCTTTCTTTCGCTCTACACACTACTGATTATATCCAACTCTTTAGCATCTGTGTTAGATACGGCTATAAAATTCTCAAAAAAATGCAGACTCTTGTGCAAAATCTTCTATAATTATCGCTATATGTTTAGCTCAAAACAATGGAACTACATCCAAAAGGGTTTTCACCTAACGCCACGGCAGACTGAGATTACAAAGTTGGTCTGTGAGGGTTTGAATAACAGCCAAATCGCAAAAAAGTGCCATATAACATACAATACTGCGAGAACACATGTAGCCCATATTTGCGCTAAAATAGCCATTCGTGGCCGAGCCGAATTAATTCTTCGTCTAATCAAAGTCGCCAAACACGCCAAATGAATATGCCCCAGCTTGTAATAATCACCTTCGAAACAGAACAACCCTTTAAAATTATGTAATTAATTGTTGCGTTTTTTGTAACGACAGTATCCTCAAGCCGAGTTTGAGGCTGAAAGCCATATGTACCAAACAAACTGATCGTGGTAATTGAATAAAATTGGTGTAAATCATTTCTTGCGTTCGTCAGTTGCATACGTAAAGCGCGTAGCTCTGCCACAGGTATGCGCAATACGTGTGAGCTTTTTTTGCGATTAATTGTTAAAAATATCGTAACCGTTCACAGTATTTTGGATAATTGAAGTAAAACTGTGTTTTTGTCCGATAAAGATTTCATGGACAAAGACACCATTATCGAAAAACTCGTCGAAGAAAATAAACTTTTGAGAGAGCGTATAA